>Ga0272442_10001926_pt1 | contig 30706 bp, 20 predicted proteins | sample SSMForm2O_FD_200262 | JGI IMG/M metagenome (GOLD analysis project Ga0272442, IMG submission 200262) | Marine sediment archaeal communities from Little Sippewissett salt marsh, Falmouth, MA, United States - SSM-Form-2O | ecosystem: Environmental > Aquatic > Marine > Wetlands > Sediment ...
CCAGAAGCAGTTCCCGTTCGGCCTGCTTCAAGTCGGTGATGTCATGAAGAATCCCGGTGAACTGGTGGCGGCCCTCGATCATAACTTCGCTGACCGACAACAGGGCGGCAAAGGTCGTCCCGTCTTTTCGGAGCCCCTCGACCTCGCGGGCGGTCCCGATGATTTTGGCTTGTCCGGTGCGCAGATACTCGGCGATGTATTCATCATGATGATTCTGGTGAGGCGCAGGCATGAGCACTGAGACGTTTTTCCCGATGATCTCGCTTGCGCGGTAGCCGAAGACTTGCTCGGCGGCTGGATTGAATCTTTGCACGATACCCCGTTCATCCACGGTGATAATGCCGTCTACAGCGGACTCCACGATCGCTCGCGTGTGGTCCTCACTCTCCGTTCTTCGCTCTTCGGCAACCTTATTTCGGGTAATATCCTCGTGCGCCACCACGGCTCGCACGCGTCCCTCGGCAAGAAAGTGCGTGACCCGAACGACAAACCAACGCTTCTCAGCCGGACCATGGCAGGGATACTCCAACTCAAAACAGGTCTCTTTGCCGGACAGTACATTATTAATGGCCCGGGCAACGGCCTGCCCCTCCTGTGCGTTTTGGCCCTGTGAAGACCGGCAGACCTGCAAATAATTCATTCCGATTCCGCATGAGCCGTCCCCCATTTCGTTCTGTTCGGCGTAGCGCCGCCAGGCGGCGTTCACAGCGAGTATCATCCCCGTCTCATCCAGAATCGCGATATGGGCGGCCAGCGCGTCCAGCGTCGACTGGAGAAAGCGCTCCGAGCGCCGCAAAGCCTCTTCTGCTTCGAACCGGGCGGCATTATGTCTCCGCAGAAGAAAAAGCACCCGAATCCAGACAAAGGCCAGCACCGGCAGAGCAATTGTCGCCAAAGACACGACTGAGAGCATCCTGCGACGCTGCGCCAGGAGCGCCGATTCGGCCTGGGCCTGGATCGCGGCAAGGCCGATCTTCATTCCCTCGGCGTAAGTTCGCCGGCATTTTGCATACTCTTCGCCAAGAAGCATCCCGGCAGCCTCGGACCGATTCCCCTCGCGCACCAAGGCAAAGGAGCGAATCTCCAGTTCATCGAGTTTTTCCCGCGCCTCCTCGATCAGCTTCGCCCCCTGACCGGACACTCCCTCAGTCGCCAGGTTCCGGGCGCGTTCCAGCGCCTCCTCCAGGGAGGATCGGTTTCGCTCGTAGCGCTCCAGCCACTGAGGTTGGCCCGACGTCGCATACAGGAGCGCCGAGGAGACCGAGACTTCATCAAGATAGACAATCTCCCCTTGCAGCTGACCCAACCGAATATCATCCCGGAGTTCTTTCTCAAAAGACTGGAGAGAAACCCAGGCGTTCCAGCTGAGAACGACCAGAACAAGTCCGGTGGTCAGACTCCCAAAAAGAATGAGTCTTGCAGGAAAAAAACGCTTCCCGCTGAGATCCCGCCGCTCCATGCACTCCCCGCTTCCCGGTATCGGTTTCATCCCGATTCCGCTGCTTGGCTCTTCTCAACACTCGAAAGGAGCCCTTGCCTTAAGATTATATGGCTTGTTCGAAGGTCCGACAACCGCTTTCTTGCATGCCCCCCCCTGCGTTCATCCTGGAAACGCTTGATTCGGCTGCTTAAACATGCTACTTACAACGATCTTGGCGTTGGGTGATCCCGCTTTGTGGGAAGCCGAGTCCGGTCTCGGTCAGAGCGAATGAGAAAATCATGTGTCCTGGATGGGAAGGCGAAAAAGTGCGCCTTGTGCCTCTGGATAAGGCAAAGCACCTGGAGAACGCACTGAATTGGCTCAACGACCCCGAGGTAACCCAGTGGACCCTGATTGGCGATTTTCCCCTGACTCGGCTGGCTGAAGAAGATTTTTTTGAGAAAGCCATGCGTTCCGAACAAACTCAAGCGGCGTTTGCCGTTGAGACACGGGAAGGCGAGCACATCGGCTTCTGCGGAATTGACCAAATCGACTGGCGCAACGGAGTCGGCGTCACCGGCACGATCATCGGTCGCAAGGATCTCTGGAGACAAGGGTACGGTTCGGACACCGTTGCCGTGCGCACCCGCTACGCCTTCGAAGCACTCGGGCTGCGAATGTTGTTGTCCGAAGTGCTCGGCGAAAACGTCGCCTCGCTGAAGGCCCTTAAAAAAGTGGGATACCGGGAGGTCGGCCGCATCCCCGGCCGATATTGGAAACGGGGGGCCTACCGCGACCGCATTCAGCTCATGATCGACCGGGAAACGTGGCTCGCTCGGACCGGTTCACTTTAAGAGCCGTTCCCGAATCCTCTCCTGAATCGGACCCTCGCCAAGCCCGATTCCTCCACTCTATTTCTTGGCGATGCCGGGTTCCGTCATTCCCCGCGGATCGAGCACTCCTTTGAGTTGCTGCGGGGAGGCCAGTTTCTTCTGCAATGCGATTTCTCGAATGGTCTTGTTCTTCGCGTGCGCTTCTTTCGCCACCTCGGCGGCCTTATCATAACCGATCAGCGCCGCCAACGGCGTGACGTTCATCAGCGAGCGCTCGACCATCTCGGCACACCGCTCGGCGTCGGCCTCCAGTCCCGCCACGCACTGCTTGTTGAATACCTGCGCGACCCCGGTCAGAATCTGGATCGAATCGAGCAGATTGCGCGCCATCATCGGCATCATGACAATCAGCTCGAAGTGCCCGTCCAGCCCGCCGATCGTAATCGCCGCGTCGTTGCCAATGACCTGCGCCGCCACCTGCACGACCGATTCGCAAAGCACCGGATTCACCTTTCCCGGCATGATCGACGAGCCGGGCTGAATCGCCGGGACGCGCAGTTCCCCCAGGCCGAGGCGGGGACCACTGCCCAGCCAGCGAATATCGTTGGCGATCTTCGTCAGGGCCACGGCCGTGACCTTTAGCGCGCCGCTGACGCCCACGAGGCTGTCCTGCGCCGCCTGCGCCTCGAAATGGTTCTTCGCTTCGAGAAAGGGATATCCCGTTTCCTTGCGAAAAAACCGGATACACCGCCGGGCAAACTCCGGGTGCATGTTCACGCCCGTGCCGACCGCTGTACCGCCCAGGGCCAACTCCGCCAGGTGCTCTTCGCTGTGGCGAAGATGCGCGATGCTCTGTTCGATTTGCCGGGCATAGCCGGAGAACTCCTGCCCGAGGCGCACCGGGGTGGCGTCCTGCAAGTGCGTTCGCCCTGCCTTGACGATCGAGTCAAATTCCTTCGCCTTCTTTTTCAGAACGTTTTGCAGCTTTTTCAGCGCAGGGAGCAGATCTTCTTCCAGCGCGGCGTAAGCCGCCAAGTGAATCGCGGTGGGGAAAACGTCGTTGCTGGATTGTCCCTTATTGATGTGATCGTTGGGATGCACGAGCTTCGACCCGATCCGTCCGCCGAGAATCTCGGTGGCTCGATTGGCAATCACTTCGTTGGTGTTCATGTTCGAGGACGTTCCCGAACCGGTCTGAAACACGTCCACGGGAAACTGCTCGTCCAGTTTGCCTTCGATCACCTCCTCGGCGGCCTGCACAATCGCTTTCTTGACCTTGAGATCGATCAAGCCGAGAGCCGCGTTGACTCGGGCCGCCGTTTTCTTGATCAACCCGAGCGCGGCGATCATCCGGCGGGGAATGCGCACTCCGCTGATGGGAAAATTCTGAACCGCCCGTTGGGTTTGAGCGCCCCAATAGGCTCCATCCGGCACCTTCATCGTCCCCATTGAATCCTTTTCAATCCGTGGCATAGCACCCTCCTCCTGGCGTCTTGAATGCAGTGCGCAAGCGCGGCTTGCGCAGAGATTCCTGTAGGAACCGCTTTGTAGCGTTACTCGGGCGTTTCGTCAACCACGCCGCGGCCCCAGTCATGATCCCAAACCCGGCGGCCGGTCGAGAAATCGGCCTCAAAACCGCGCGCCGCCACGCAGGCATTTTGAATGAATTCCGTCCGCCCGGTTTCGCCGGGCGCCCCGGCGGTCACTTCGCTGTTCTCATAGTCGGCCCAGGCGGGGACGTTCGGAATCGGAAGGTTCAATCCCCGCGTGATCACAATACTGTTCGGCTTCAGGATCCCCTGCTCTTCCACCGGATGCGTCGGATCGACCGGCACCCAGCCGCCTCCCGGAAACCACGCCTCGGCCCAGGCGTGATGCCCGATCTTGCCGGTGTCCCAGTCGACGACCATTCCGGCGACAAAGCGGGAGGGGATTCCCGCCGCCCGAGCCAGATCGATAAACAGGCAAGCATACTGGCCGCAGTCCCCGCGCCGAGCCTCGAGCATTTTGAGCGCTCCGCGTCCCGTCGGCGGCGGATACGCATAGGCGCAGTTGTCCCGAATCCAGCCCACCAGGGCCTCCACCTTTTGCCAGGGCCCGGTGGCCGAGCGGATCAGAGCCCGAGCGAGTGTTTTCACTTCCTCGGTCTGTTCGAGCCATCGCTCGCTTTGCATGTAGCGAACGGCACGGGATTCAGGCAAGCGTTGCCGGGGGGAGACAAGGCGATCGATTTCGCTCTTGTCCAATCCAACGGACCAGCCGATGCGGCGGTAAGTTCGGCGAACCTCAATCGTCGCCCCGGACACGAGCGCGTCGCTGAGATGAAAGTAGAGAATCCGGTTCCCGTTTTCAGAATCCGTAAAAACCTCGGTCGGTTCCGGCTCGCAGGATAAAAGGTTGCAGGCGTCCTGGCCGACTCCAGCGACAGGCTCGGCCATCCAAACGTGCAGCTCGGCCGTCGGCGAAAGCCGGCGAATCGCCGCAACTTGAAAGCGAAGTTCGAGATTGTGGACCTCAGGGGCAAACACCCGCACCGGACTCGGTTCCGCCCGGGATAATGCAATCCCAAACAGAAACAAAAAGACCGAAAGCGCGCACAAACGCCCTGCTTTCATAACGAAGGTTGACCCTCTCAGCAAATTCCGGGGCTCCACTGCATTCGCCGAGGCCACGCATTCACCGGCGAATCGCCCCCCCGATCCGCTTAAATATCGAGGAAACTGACCTGCGGCGCGTTCTCCTGGATGAATTGCCGGCGGGGTTCGACCGCGTCTCCCATCAAAATCGTGAATATGTTTTCCGCCTCAACGGCGTCTTCCATCGTCACTTGAAGCAGCGTCCGGTTGGCGGGGTCCATGGTCGTCTCCCACAGCTGATGCGGGCTCATCTCGCCGAGGCCCTTATAGCGCGTCACCTGAATTCCCTTGCGGCCGAGATTCTTGACTTGTTCAAACACCTCGTAAAGCGTGAACAGGGGGATCTTGTCCCCGTTGACTCCCAGCTGGAACGGCGGCTTGCGATGATTCTCCTTTTCGCTTTCCCGCGAATCCGTTTGCGTGCTGCCGCCGTAGAGCGAGACCTCAATGCCCCATTTGCTCAGTCGGTTGGAAATCTTCTCCAATTCGCGCGCTTCGAGCAACTCCACGACGCGATGGGTTTCTTCCTGCTCCTTGTTTTCCTCCGCCCCCTCTTCAGCCGGAGAGGACTCTTCAAGGGCTTCCTCAATGCTGGCCAACTGCTTTTCGCTGTACGCATATTGCGTCGCGGTCTCGGATTTGACCAGGGCGATCGGAAACCGCCCCGTCTTCGGATCTCGAAGCGTTAAAAAATGCGCCATGTCGATGTTTTTTCGAGACAGCAGCCGGGCCAGCTCGGCCAGTTCGTTCATATGCGTGACCAGTTCGGCGAATTGCCCTTTCGTCATCGTTTCGTACGTCTTGCCTTTGAGAATTTCCAACGAAAGGTTTTCCATCCCCATCTCAGTCAAATAGCGGTTCAATTCTCCTTCGGTCTCCAGGTACCTCTCCGCCTTGCCTTTCTTAACCCGATAAAGCGGAGGCTGCGCGATATAAACGTAGCCCTTGGTGATCAATGACGCCATCTGGCGAAAGAAAAACGTCAAGAGTAACGTACGAATGTGAGCGCCGTCGACGTCGGCGTCGGTCATAATCACCAACTTATGGTAACGAGCCTTGTCCACGTTGAAATCGTCCTCGCCGATGCCCGTGCCGAGGGCCGTGATAATGGTCTGAATCTCGTCGTTGGACAACACTTTGTCCAGGCGGGCCTTCTCGACGTTGATGATTTTGCCCTTGAGCGGCAGAATGGCCTGGAACTTTCGGTCCCGTCCCTGTTTGGCCGATCCTCCGGCGCTGTCGCCCTCAACCAGGTAGAGTTCGCACAGCGCGGGGTCCCGCTCCGAACAATCGGCCAGTTTCCCCGGTAGGCCACTGCCTTCCAGCGCGCCTTTGCGCCGGGCCAGGGCTTTCGCCTTTCGAGCCGCCTCGCGCGCCTCGGCAGCGTTGAGCGCTTTGAAGACGATCCGCCTGGCAACGCTGGGATTCTCCTCCAAAAACTCCCCCAGCCCCTCATTCACGATGGACTCAACGACTCCCTTGACCTCACTGTTGCCCAGCTTGGTCTTCGTCTGGCCTTCAAACTGGGGATCGGTCAATTTGATCGAAACGACAGCCGTCAATCCTTCGCGCAGGTCGTCGGAAGAGATCGAGGTGAGTGATTTCTTGAACAGCTTGTTCCTTCGGGCGTAGTTGTTGACCGTGCGGGTCAGCGCCGACCGGAAGCCGACCATGTGCGTGCCGCCTTCCGTCGTGTTGATGTTGTTGGCGAAGGAAAAGAGGTTTTCCTGGTAGCCATTGTTATATTGAATGGCAATTTCAACCATGATCGACTCGGTTTTGGAGCGGAGCACCTCTTCCCGTTCCTTTTGGAAATAGATCGGCCGCGAGTGCAGGACGTCCTTGTTCTTGTTTAAATGCTTGACAAACTCGACAATCCCTCCCTTGTAGCGAAAAACGTGGCTCTTGTCCGAGCGTTCGTCGGTGATACTAATCGTCAGTCCGCCATTCAGGAACGCCATCTCCCGCAGTCGCTTCGACAGCGTGTCGAAGTTGAACTCGGTCGCCTCGAAAATCTCGCCGTCCGGTTTGAACACCACCTTGGTGCCGGTCTTCTTCGTACTGCTCAGCACGGAAACCGGGCCGGCCGGCAGACCGCGCTTGTACCTCTGCGCCCAAACCTTGCCCTCACGCGAGACTTCAACGTCCATCCACTCAGACAGGAAGTTCACCACCGAGACGCCGACGCCGTGAAGCCCGCCCGACACGCGATAGGTCTCCTTGGAAAATTTGCCGCCGGCGTGCAGCGTGGTCATGACCACTTCGAGAGCCGATTTCTTCTGCTGCTTGTGTTGCTCGACCGGGATGCCCCGGCCGTCGTCGATCACCGTGATGGTGTTGTCATAGTGAATGGTTACGTCGATCCGGGTGCAATACCCGGCCAAGGCCTCGTCCACGCTGTTGTCCACCACCTCATAAACCAGGTGGTGGAGCCCGGTTACACCGGTGCTGCCGATGTACATGGCGGGCCGCTTGCGAACCGCCTCCAAACCTTCGAGTACCACAATGGCGTCAGCGGTGTAGCCGCCCGATTTCTTTTTTGTCATGATCTTTCCTTAAAAGTTCCTTTAAACGTGCTTTTTATGGCGAAAAATGGAGTTTTTTTGAGTTCCGTTAAACCTGCAAAATTGTAAGGATTTTTCATCCTTTTGTCAAGGAGATTTATGGCTCCAACTTTCTAGATTTTCATAAGTTACGAGCTTCTGGGGGGCGGGCTGCGGAGGACCTCCAAACGGACTCACCACCGCCGGGAAAGACGGGAATGCAACTTTGCCTCTGTTCGAGCGTACTATGGAATGAAAAGGATTTTTCCCTACCGGAGAAATAATCAAAAAAGCCCTAAATCCTGGGATTTTAAGTCATGGATATTACTCACTCTCCCACGAATCCAAAAGAAGCGCCGGTCTCCAGGGACGAAAAGGGGGAAAATTCGCGGTTTCGCAGGGGCTGGCGACTGGAAGAGGTTCGAGGATTTCTCGAAAGAGCGCGGCGGTTCGTCAAGGAAATCGAAAGCGAATTCTTCTGGATGCGGCAGTTGTCCGTGCTGCTGGCCGAGTATGAACAGAACCGCGTGCGGTACCCCGATTTCGAATCGTTCTTTCCCGAGATCGCCCGCTTCTTTACAACGTATAGCGAGGGCTTTAATCCTTAAGTAAAGTAGGGTGGGTGCCAACCCACCTGTTGATTATTCAAACGCAGGTTTGGGAATGATGATAACTCATGCGATATCTATTTCGCTAACCGTGGCGGTGCCGATACCCTCACCGACAACTTCGAGCTGTAAATACATGCGGACGCACGGATATATGCAATCGCATGTAGCTGTAGTCTCCTCATCGCCAAAATATGTGCCTTTGGTCCTCGGGTCGTATTCAACCTCCACCTCAAGTTCAGCCCAGACAATAACGCTTACGTATAATACGTTTTGTGCAACATCAGAAACGAAGAAGTCTTCGATTTCATACTGGATTAGTTGTAGCAAAGATATGTAGCCAGTTGGTTCTCCCAACTCTTCGATTTGCCACTCCAAAAAATAAGGTCGCTTTTCGAGGACGTCTTCGACTGCTTGGGTCACTTGCTTCATCTCCATCTGCTCCCTCAACCAGGTCATATCGATGAAGGACGAACGAGCATGATGAACACGAAGGAATTCATCAATTCCAGAAAATGCTTCAACGTTGCTTTCGAAGGCGCCCAAGTCAGACAAAAGTTCCGGGCGAAGTTTGCCTGCCCTGAAGAAGGCTTTTTTGTCACCACTTATGAAGACCACCCGCCTTGCGCGGGCAATAGGCAGCACTGTGAGCCAGAGCAAAACGTCCCGAGCCTCCTCACCGTTCGGCGACGCCGGAGGAATACGACCCGCGAGGCGCCGCACTAGTTCGGTGAGATCATCGGGCATGTTCTCAAGTATTTCGACTTGACCTCCACTCTTGACGAGTTGTTCACGATAAGCAGTGAGTGCCGAACTTTCATCTAATGCCGGTGGTGCTGTATTTTCGCCGGGGAACAATCGTTGTAGTTCCTTGTATGTGTTTTCAAGGTTCCTCTGGAGCTTTTGGATACGTATTCGCCGCTGTGCACATAGCTCTTCTAGCACCACGGAAGGGATTAGAAGCCTTGAGCGTGTTCTTCGAAGGTAAGTGCTCAAAGCCCTGAACGCTACACCTTCAATGCCACTAGCACGCACAGCATTGGTGTCCAAAATAACGTCCATGATTAGTTTTTCTCCCCTGTTCGTCTAGCGCCGGGTGCCCCTTCGCTGGCCTCAATCCATCCAAACCCTACTCTCTAGCCAGACTCGCGTGTTTGCGCAACTGTGTGGCGGGCTTTTCGAGGTCGAAGGCGATCAAAGCCCGGTCTTTTTCATCCCCGTCCAGAAAGATTACAGGTGGATTGAAATCCACACTACAACGGAATTTCTTACTCCGCAACCCACTCCCCTTGGAAAACTCGAGTCACCGGGCCGGTCATGAGCAAGCGGCCCTGCTCGGGATACTCGACCTGGATCTGCCCGAGGGGCAGTTCCACTGTCACTTTTCGATCCGTTTTGCCACTGACCACGGCGGCGACGACGCAGGCCGTCGACCCGCTACCCGAGGCCAGGGTCATGCCCGTGCCCCGCTCCCAAATCCGCATCCGTAGCCGGTCCCGGCTCAGGACCTCGACAAACTCCGCATTGGTTCGCTCGGGGAACCATGCGTGATTCTCGATCTGGGGACCGATCTGCTCACAGGGGTACCCGTCCAAAGTCTCCACAAACGTCACCGTGTGGGGACTGCCGAGCGAGAAGCTGGTGATCGAGAGCGTTCGGTCCTGGAGGGGAAGCGGAATCGCCACGGTCGAACCTTCGCCGGTCATGGGAATCCCCTCCCGCTCGAACACCGGCGGATTCAGCGTACTGGTGACCTCATCGACCTTCCCGTCCCGAACGCGCACCCACTGGTGGCAAATCCCGGCCCGGGTCTCGATGTCGAACTCCTCCGAGGTCACGTATCCCGCCTCGTAAACGTACTTGGCGATGCAGCGCATGCCGTTGCCGCACATTTGCCCCTCGCTGCCGTCCGCGTTGAACATCTGCATTCGACAGGCGGCCCGCTCGCTCGGCCAGATCAGGATCACCCCGTCGCCGCCGATTCCCGTGTGCCGGTCGCTCATGCGGCGGATGAGATCCGGCGTCACTTCCCCCTTCTCCTGAAATCGGTCGATATAGACGTAATCATTGCCCAACGCGTGCATCTTCACAAAACGCATTTCCCCCGCCTCCTTTTGATTCAAACCGCGACAGCAAAGCCCGATCATTCCAGGGCGAAACGGCGATTCGCCGCCGCCCAGCCTTTCTTGACTTTCCGCGGCGGCTCCAGTATCTTGCCCTAACTTTGCCAAACACGCAAGGAGAGGGAATTCATGTTCAGCACAGCCGATTGGATTGTTCTCATTATCTACCTGGTCGGAATCACGCTCCTGGGCTCTTCGTTCGCCAAGGGGCAGAAGAGCCTCCGCGACTATCTCAAGGGAGGCAAGCAAGCGCCGTGGTGGGCGGTCAGCTTCGCCATTATCACCACCGAAACCAGCGCACTGACGTTTATTGGAGTGCCGTCGATTTGTTATTTCGGGAACATGGCCTTCATTCAGATCGTCATCGGTTACGTCATCGCCCGCGTGCTGATCGCGCTGATTATTCTCCCGACTTATTACAAGCAGGACATTACCTCGCCTTACGAAGTCCTCGGCCTGCGAATCGGTGGAACCACGAAGAACACTGCCGGCGTCATCTTCTTCATCACCGGCGTCTTGGGCGCAGGCGTCCGCCTGTTTGCCACCGCGATTCCGTTGTCGGTCATTATCCCCTCGCTCAGCATTACCAATTCGATCATCATTATCGGAGTCTTTACCATCATCTACACGATGCTCGGCGGGATCAAGGGTGTGATCTGGACCGAGGTCGCGCAGTTTTTGATTTTCTTTCTCGGCGGACTTTTCGCATTCTTCTATATTCCTTTTCTTGTCGAGGGCGGCTGGAGCGAAACGCTGAAGATCGCCTTTGACGGCGGGAAACTTCATTGGTTCAACTTCGGAACGACTACCTCCGCGCCGTTCATTCAGCTGGAAGCGCCTTATACGTTTCTCATGGGCGTGTTCGGCGCGACGTTCCTGACCATGGCGTCGCATGGAACGGATCAACTCATGGTGCAGTTGCTCTTGACGTGTCACAACCTACGCGAAAGCCAAAAGGCGATCATCGGCAGTGCTGTGTTGATCCTGCCGGTCTTTCTCATGTTTCTTTTCATCGGAGCCTGGATGTTTGCTTTCTATGAAAATCCCGCAAACGCGACCGATCTCAGCATTATGACAAAGAACGATCAGATCTTTCCGATCTTTATTGTGTACCGGATGCCGGTCATCCTTCGAGGCATACTCATCTCGGGCCTGTTCGCCACGGCGATGTCGAGCCTGAGCTCGGCGATGGCGGCGCTGTCCTCGATCGCCATTAACGATTTCTACAAGCCCTATATCCGGCCGAAGGCCGAGGAACGCCACTACTTGAAAGCCTCGCGCGGATTCATGATCTTTTGGGGCCTTGCGCTGATCACGGTGGCCTTTCTGTCGCAAAATGTTAAGTACGTGCTGGAAGCCGGACTGACCGTCGCCGCGCTGAGTTGGGGCAGCTTGCTGGGAGCGATGCTCCTGGCGATCTTCGTCAAGCGAGGCCACCCGATCGCCGTGGCGATTGCCATGATCGCGGCGTTTGCGACCATTGTGACGTTGTGGTCATCAAAAGCCCCTGTTTACTGGCCGTGGTACGTAACAATCGGCACGATCATTACGTTCTTTGGCGGACTTCTCTTGAGTCTGCTGTTTCGCCGGTTGTTTCCTCCCGCGCGTCCCGCTGGAACGGAAGGAGAAAGTTCGAACCCGTGACGCGATGGCTTCTGCCCGGTCTCTGCCTGATTCTTGCGTGCGCCCTGCCCGCGGCGAGCCAGGTCGATCTGCGCTACGGGTGGAAGCCGGATGAGGTTTTCATTCTGGACAAGACGCTGGAGACCTCTGGCACGGTTCAAACGGGTACCCACCCGGCGCTGGAAACCCGACAGCGGACACTGATTCGAAAGAAAGTCACCGTGAACAAAGTCGACGCCTTGGGAAACGCCCAATTGTCCGTCGCGGTGCTCTCGGTGTCGGCCACAAAGACGGTCGGCGAAAGCCGGTTTCAATACTCACTCACGCCCGACCAGATCGCGCTGGATCATACCCGCATCTGGCAGGACTCGCAGGACCCGAAACGAATCCAGGAGCGGCTACGGCAGCTGTTCAAGCCCCGCGTGATGTGGTGTGCCGCCCGTGGACAAACGCAAAGCCCGGTTCAACCCGAGGCCGTTCGACAAGGAACGGCCGCCGCGGACGAGTTCTCCCTGTTCGGCCTCGGCGAAGAAGGTTGGATCATTCTCCCCGACCAGCCCGTTCAGATCGGGGACTCGTGGCAGGACGCCAGCCGGCAGCCGGTTCGCTCGGGCACGGCGGAATTGAGCAATCGACTCAGCCTTCGACTCAGCGGACTGGAAACCCGCTCGGGAAACACGGTCGCCACCATCGCGTTTGAACGCGAGTGGCAGAGCCGCAATCTGCAGTTCAACTCCGCTCCGCGCGACACCAGCAACAATCCCGAGAAGGTCACAGCCATCTTCCCCCGGACTGAACAGCACTTCACCGGCACAGTGGAATTCGACGCGTCCGAGGGCCGGACGCTTCGCTGTGAATGTGAGGGAACGGCCGATGTGCGCTACCGGCTTACCCAACCGACCGTTCTGTTCAAAGAGACTTCCCCGCTGATCCACTACCGCTGGGATCGGGTTCGGTCGCAGACCGAGTGGAAGCAAGCGGACTAAAGGCCTTACAGCACTTCCAGATCAACCAGGTCCTGGTAGCTTTCCCGTCTTCGGATTAACCGGTGGCTGTCTCCCTCTATCAGAACTTCGGGAGGCCGCAGGCGGGAGTTGTAGTTGCCGGCCATGGAGAAACCGTAAGCACCGGTCGAAAGCACGGCGTACAGGTCCCCCGGCCGCGGCCGTGGCAACGCGCAATCCTTAGCCAACACGTCTGAACTTTCACACACCGGCCCGGCGACGTCGACCTGGATCGCCTCCCGTTGGTCGTCCACGACGGGCACGATCTCATGATGGGCTCCATACAACGCCGGGCGAAGGAGTTCGGTCATGCCGCCGTCCACGATGGCGAAGCGTTTCTGCCGATTTTCCTTGTAGTACACCACGCGCGTCAGGAGCACGCCGCAGTTGCCGACAATCGAGCGCCCCGGCTCCACCAGGATCGTCTTTCCAAGCGCTTCAAAGCGCGGCCGAAGCATGGCGATCATTTCCTGCGGCCCCGGCACCGAGCGATCGTCGTAAGAAATTCCCAGGCCGCCTCCGATATCAAAGTGGGAAACTTCGATGCCATGCTGTTTCAAGGTCTCATCCACTTCGATTAACCGGTCCACGGCCTCGCCGAAAACCTTGATATCCGTGATCTGGGAACCGATATGGCACTGCAGCCCCCGGATCTCGATGCCCGGCAGCTCATCCGCCTCCTGATACATCTCGAGACCCTCTTCAAAGGGAATGCCGAATTTGTTCTCTTCGAGTCCGGTTGAAATATAGGGGTGCGTGTGGGCGTCGATATCCGGATTGATGCGGATCGACACGCCCGCCTTCCGGTTTTCTTCGACGGCGATCCGGCTGATGGCCTGAAGTTCCATCTGCGACTCGACGTTCAGCATCAAGATGCTGCAGCGAATCGCCTCGCGGATTTCCCGCTCGGTCTTTCCCACGCCGCTAAAAACCATGCGTTCGGCCGGAATGCCCGCCCGTTGCGCCCGATACAGCTCCCCCCCGGAGACCAGGTCCACGCCCGCGCCCAGTTGCCCGAGCAGCCGCACAATGCTCACGTTGCCCAACGCCTTCATCCCATAACAGACTAAGTGATCCAGTCCTTCCAGCGCCCGGTCGTACTCCCGGAATCGCTCTTCGAGATGTCGCCGGGAATAGACAAAAACAGGCGTATCGACCTCTGAGGCAATCTCCCGAAGGGAACACTCTTCCAGAAACAGCTCGCCCCGGCGATACGACAACGGAGTTCCAGGAATCAATTTCATCACTTTTACACTCTCTCTGAGCGTTGAACGACCGCCGGGGTGGAATCCCAGCGCACCTCGTCCTGAAGAAAACGAAGCATTTTTTTGAGTCGCAATTTCCCGGTCTGTTGTTTGACCATGTCCCCGGCGCGCCCGATCGCGGACCCGCGCGGAACGTCACAGCCGAGCAAAACGCCGCTGGGATCTTCGTCCTGCCTCAACTTCCTCAGCAACTCCAGATAGCGATCCAGGAGCTGTCCTCGCTCCCAGACAATATAGGGGCGCTCGAGGTTGCCCTCCAGCCCCCCGACGCGGAAGCACGTCTTGATGTACCGGTTGAAACTACTGCCGCCGGTGGAATAAAGGTGCAGCTGAAGCGCGAACGACACCGGCAGCACACTGACGAACTGCTCCAGCTTCCGGGACAGTTCGATCGAACGCGTGATCGCCTCGACCGGATCCCAGGGATCGATGAACACGGTGACGACGTCTTCCGTCACCAACACCGCCTGGGGAGACTGGGCTCCCGGATTCAAGTGATACTTGGCCACCATCGCCTTGTCGAAGTACGACTCAAGAGCCGCAATCACGGAATACAGCACGCTCGAACTGTCCCGCAACAGGTGCATCAGCCGGACGTACCGCTCCATGCCGAGTTCAAACCATCCCCGCTGCAGGAGCTCCACCCTCTCGATGACCGGGTCCCACTGCTCATCCCGCTTTTTGCGAAGGATCGCCTTGCTCATTTGCAGCAAGCGCACCAGCCTTCGGAGCTGATCGTGAGCCACCCGAACGTCAACCTTGCGAAGCACCTCCAACCGATAGAATTCCTCCAAGTATCCCCCGGCGAACAAATCAAGCAATCGGGAGATCAAGAAAAAACGAATATCCTCATCCGGCGGGCGAGTCAGCGTCAAGCGCTCACCGCAGAGGTGCTCGGGCGTCACAAAAGGATCGAACTTAAACAGGCTCTCCAACAGCTTCGGATCCACGCTGAGGTAGTTCTCATCCAGCACGTTGCGCGTTCCAATGACCCGGATCACGTCCGGGAAGCGCCGCCGCCCCAGATCCAGGTCTTCCGGCCGATAGACGAGAATCAGGCGGACACTCATGGGAGCATCGCCAAGGTAATGCGGCTCTTGATAAATCGCGGTCAGGCCGGGCAACGTCGAGGTTTCCCGGCTCAAGTCGCCCAGATACCGGTCGAGTTCCTCCCGCGTGATGGGCGTCGGTTCGTTGAAAAAACAGTATTGCTCCGGCGCCATTTTCTCAACGTGCGCCGTAATCTCGTCCGGCGGGCCGTTCAGGACACTTGTGTTCGCCGACGCCATTCGGTCTATGCCTTCCAGGTTTGAGTTCCCAAGTCGTCGAAATTAAAATCGATCGTCCGGAGGCCTTCACTCTCCAAGGCCTTTTGAACCTTGTGTTCGCAATCGGGACGGCAATAAAACATCAAGCAACCGCCACCGCCCGCGCCGCAAGCCTTGCCGCCGAGCGCTCCCTGCTCGTAGGCAATCTCGAACAACCGGTCGATCTGCGCGTTGGTCACTGAGGAATGAAGCCGCTTCTGCTGCTGCCAATTCTCGTCCAACAGTCGCCCGAAAGCGCCTAAATCGCCGCCGAGCAACGCCTCTTTCATTCGACGCGCAATGTTTTTCAGCTTCGCAATTGCGTCCAGGGTATCCGGTTGGCCGCTTTGCCACGCCCCGGTGACCTTCTCGTGGATGTCGCCCGACAGCCGCGACTTGCCGGTATACCCGAGATACAGGTTCTTCTCCAGCTCCAACCGGGTGTCCCGGCTCAGCGGCAATCGACTGGCCTTGACGTCCTCGCCGCGAAACTCCATGAAGTGAATCCCGCCCAGCGCGCTGGCATAATGATCCTGTTTGCCGCCCCGAATGCCCAGTTCCTGCCGCTCGATCAAGCTGGCCATCTCGGCTATTTCGTCGTTCAGCATGCGTTGATCGGACAAGCACGCCAGCACGGCAATCAGCGCCACGCCCATCGAGGCCGAAGTGCCCAGGCCGCTGCCCGGTGGAGCAACTGACTGGGTAATCATCGTTAGTCCCCGGTCCAGCCCCATTCGCTTGACGGCCGCCTTGGCCAGATCGATGTTGCCATCATACTCCAGCTTCCGGATATCCTCCGCTTCGACGTACAGATCGAAGTCACTGGAATAAATATTGATGGTCCGGTTCGCGCCTCGGGAGTCTTTCCGACAATCAATGGTGGCAAAAGAATAGATATTCAGCGCGGCGTTGACGACGAAGCCGGGGCTGTCCTGCGCAAACAAGGCCACGTCGGTCCAACCCCCGGCAAAGTCCACCCGGACGGGCGCCCGCGATCTCAGAAGCATGTCTCCCCTCCCGGCTTGCAGGAAATCGTCGACTCAACTCCTCGACGGAATCGCCGCGCCCGAAAAAACAAACGGCGACTGCCCGGTCTCATTTGGCCTGTTTTGACTTCTTGGCTTTGCTTCGGGCCTTCTTTCGCTCGGCCTTCAGACGTTCCTGCATGCGGGCTTCGACCGCGATCGGCAAACCATAGAGGTTCATAAATCCCAGCGCATCGGCATGGCTATACAGCTCGCCGCTGAAACCGAACGTGGAAATCCGCTCGTCGTAGAGGCTGAGTGGCGACGTCCGGCTCGCGATGGTGATGTTGCCCTTATAGAGTTTCAGGCGGACTTTGCCGGTCACGCGCTTCTCGCAAACGTCGATGAAGCCGTCCAACGCTTCCCGCAACGGAGTAAACCACAGGCCGCTGTAAGCCAGGTCAGCGTACTTCTGCGAAACCAGTTGGCGAAACCGCAACAAGTCCTTGCCGTGCGTCAGGAAGAACAGCTCGCGGTGCGCCGTGTACAACAGCGCCGCGCCGGGCGATTCATACACGCCCCGCGATTTCATCCCGACCGTCCGATTTTCGACCAGGTCGACGCGGCCGCAACCATGACGCCCGCCGATCTTGTTCAGCCGGTGCACCAGCTTGACCGGATCGTACGCGCGACCGTTAATGTGCGTCGGCCAACCCTTGTCAAACGAAAGCTCAACGTATTCCGCTTGATCCGGAGCCTCCTCCGGATTCGTTGTCATCAAAAACATATCGGGAAGCGGCTCGTTGGCCGGGCTTTCCAAAATCCCCCCCTCGAAGCTGTTGTGCCAGAGGTTGCTGTCGATGGAGTAAGGCTTTGAGACCGTTACGGGAACGGGGATCCCTCGCGCCTGGGCGTATTCAACCGCGTCCTCACGGCTGCGAATGTCCCATTCCCGCCAGGGAGCGATCACCTTCAGGCCGGGAGCAAAGGCCTTGTAAGTCATCTCGAATCGCACCTGGTCGTTGCCTTTTCCGGTCGCCCCGTGGGACAACGCATCGGCTTTTTCTTTCAGCGCGATTTCCGCCTGTTTTTTCGCCGTGACGTAGCGAGCGGTCGAAGTCGCCAGCAGATATTTATATTCATACACGGCGTCCGCCCGAAGCGCTCGGAAGGCATACTCCTTCAGAAACTCCTCCTGGAGATCGGCGATGTAGCACTTGCTGGCTCCGGATTGAATCGCCTTCTTCTCAACCGCCTTCAAATTGTCTCCCTGACCGAGATCGGCCGCAAAGGCAACCACCTCGCATCCATAGTTTTCGATCAGCCATGGAATAATGACCGATGTGTCCAACCCGCCGGAATACGCCAATACAACTTTCTTGATCTTACTCATGTTACCTCCACCTCTTCAAGGGCTTGAATTTGCGCGATTTGCCAGGATATCCCAAAGACGGGCGTATTCTAAAGTTTTGGCGGCGAAAGTCAAGCCAGTGGTCCAGGAAATGCGCCTTTATTCGCCCCTTGCGTGTGTGCGCGATTCGGCCGGCGACCGCTTGAGCGCCCGAATTTCCTCAAGATATCGCGGCGCTTCGGCGAACCGGGGATCGTCGAGCAAGCGGAGCAGAAACGCCTCGCCCGAGGCCTGCCCCTCGTGAAGCGTCTTCATCAGCGCCAGATGAGGAAACAGCTTCCAATTGCCGTCGTGGATCTTCTCGATCCGGCTCGTGTGGTGTTCGAGCAAATCGATCGCCTGCCGTTCCCGACCGGTTTCGCTCATAATGAGGGTCTTTAGGATAAGCGCCGCGGCATTTCGAGGAAGCAACGTCCGAATCTCGTCGATCCGGCGCTCGGCATCCTCATAATCGCCCAGGCGATAACATAAATCCGCGCAATGCAGCATGAACCGGTAGTTGGGCTCGCCGCCCGGGTCGAGGGAGTCCTGAATCTGCCGGAGCGTCTGCCGCTTCTCAGTCGGGCCCAACCGCCGCCCCGTACGATAGGCCATCCGAAGGCCGGCCTTGTGCGCCGGATCAAGCGAAATCGCCAGTTGGCTCATTCGCCAAGCCTGCTGAAAGTCGCCGCCAGCCTCAAACCGCTGTCCTTCAGCGAGGATTTGTCCATCAATGAAATCGGGCAGTCTTTCAGCGGCTTCCCGCCAAGTCGTCAAGGCCGACTCGGTTTCTCCCGTTGTGTTATAAAGCTTCCCGAGCAAGTAGGGAAACTCGGAGTTCCCGGGATTTATCCACATCGCCCGCTTGAGCGCTTTCTCAGAGGCCTTAAAACGCTCGCCCGCCTGGCCCAAGCGACCTCGCTCCCGATCGATTTGCCCCTGCAAGAGAAGAACCTCGGCTCGATCGCGAAGCAATTGGGGACTTTGAAACGTTTGTTCCGCGCTTTGGAAGCGCTCCAGCGCCCGATTCAGCACTCCGATTGCTGAATCCCAGGATCGCCCCGCCGCCAACATTCGGCCGCTCTCCAGATCGCACCATCCGGCATAGTATGCAAAATCTCCGCGATAGGGCGCCAGGAAGAAGGCCGCCGCCAGATCGTTCGACGCTGCCTGATAGAGATCTTGTTGCGCTTGCCGGCTTTGCGGCCGGCCCAACCGATACCCCACACGCCGCAAGCGGTGTCCTCGACGAAAGAATTCCTCAGCCTGAAAGCCGCGAACCGACAGCAGCTGCACCAGCACCGCTATCCCAACGATACCTCCCGCCGCCAACCGGCGCAAAGGTGCAATCGACTGAATCCCCGAACGCCCGAGACAACTCCGCCGGCCCTCGAGCGCTCCAAGGCTGGCATAGCCGAACAGGAAGACGACGGCTGAAGAAATGACGTGGAACTCGAAACTGACCAAGATATGCATCACGGTCGCAAGCATGGCCAGAAGAATACAGACCGACGCAACCCTCTCTTCGGTCTCTTTTCGGCGCAGAATCGCAAGCGCCCAACGGCCGAATCCAAACATCAGCCAGACAGCGACTCCAAGACCGAGCCACCCCAGTTCAATCGCAACCTGGAGAACGTCGCAATGCGCGCGATCCGGATGCAGCGAAGTCGGCACCAGGGGGGAATCGGGATGCGTCTCGAAATACCGCCCCTGGGCGCTGGGATAAAGGATTTTGAATCCCGACCACCCCACGCCGAGCGGATGGTCGCGAATCATTTCCAGCCCGATCCGCCAGAGTCGCAACCGCGTGCCCTGGATGAGAACGCCCGGCTTGAGCCGTCCCAGTCGGGCCAACGGCGTAGAATCGGAATCAGGCGCCTGCCAGGTCGCCACCCCCGCAAAAACGAGAACGATGAATAACGTTCCCGCAACGATTCTCCACGCGCGCCCTCTCCACGCGGCGTCCGCCCCTCGACGCAAAAGAAAATACACCAGCAGTGCTATCAGCACCGGCAAGATCAACCAGACCGCTACGGTTCGAGCCGCGACGATCACGTAGAGAAAGGCGGCCTGAAAAACCAGGACAAGATCCTTGCCCCACCTGCTCCCGACCTGCCCCCACAAGGCAAAGGCGTAGAAGATTCCCGCAAGCATCAGGCTTGCCACGCTGCCGTTGTGGCCGATGGTCGAGGCGACTCCGTGGCGCGCCTGTTCGGTGGAAACCTCCACGGGTTGAAAAACGAAAAAGTAGACGCCTTGATCCATGAGAACCGCGATGGCGGCGACGATAAAGATCGCTCCCGTCAGGAGTCGATGAGCGCAAATGCGAAATCTCGCCGAGCAAAAAAGCGCGGTCAGAACCTTTGCATAGACGATCAAGAGAATGAAAAGGGAGAGGTCGCGAAGACGCAGCGGCCAAGCGTCCCGATGCAGAAGGACACTAAGAATCCCCAATCCCCCCAGTGCGGCAAGCGGCCAATCCACCGGCGTGCTGATCCAGCGCGCCCGGCCCCAGCGCCAGCGCAAGACGGCCCAGCCCCCCAGCACCAACGCCGCGGACCAACCCACCAGCGCTTCCTTTGTCGGCAAAGGCGAGGTTTTCCAACAGGCAAGAGGAGCCAGCACCAAGGGTAGCAGTGCCCACAGCTGGACCGCGGCGCAGAGTCGCTCGGGAGATCGCCCGCGAGGCGCCCGGTCTGAAAGATGCTGGTCGACGGCTTCGGCCACGGAAACGCTTCTCGATGAAAGATAACGCCTATTGCCGGCCCGTCAGCAGGCGATAAAGCAGAGCCTTTTGCACGTGCAAACGATTCGCCGCTTGATCGAATACAACCGACTGCGGGCCGTCCATCACTTCGTCGGTTACTTCTTCGCCCCGGTGCGCCGGCAGGCAGTGCAAGAAAATCGCGTCCGGTCCGGCTTCTTTCATCAAGGCGGAGTTCACCTGGTAGTCAGAAAAGATTTTCCGGCGTTTTTCCGCCTCTTCCTCCCGGCCCATACTGGCCCACACGTCAGTGTAAACCGCTTGGCAGCTGCGGACCGCCTCGCGAGGATCAGTGGTAATGTGGAACTCCGCACCGGAGTGGGAGGCCAATTCTTTTGCCTGCTCGACAATGCGATCCGGAGGGCCGTAGCCCGGCGGGGTTGCCACTGACATCGATGTACCCGTAACGCCGCAAAGCAACAGAAGCGAGTTGCAGACGTTATTGCCGTCGCCGACGTACGCGATGCGCACATGCTTCAAGTCGTTCCACCGTTCATACAACGTCAGGAAATCGGCGAGCGCCTGGCAGGGATGTTCATCGTCGGAAAGCGCGTTGATCACGGGAATCGAGGCATATTTTGCCAGACCGAGCACGCTGTTGTGCTCGAAAGTCCTTGCAACAATCACGTCCACCCAGCGCGCCAGGTTTCGCGCCGTATCGGGAACCGACTCGCGGGTGCCCAAACCGATGTCCCCGGGAGCGAGATAGATCGCGTACCCGCCCATTTCAAAGATGGCCGCTTCAAAGGTCACGCGGGTTCTCAGCGAAGGTTTCTCGAAGACCATCGTCATCGTTCTCCTTCGCAGCGCGTCACTGTGAAGATACCGATCCGCCTTCATGGCAACGGCCAGATTCAACAGGTATTGAACGTCCTCCAGATCCACGTCCAGTATTGAAGTATAATCTTTCTGCAGTTGACTCATTGTCCCAGCACCTCCTCCAGCCGGTCGGCCATGGCCGCCAAATCCTCCCATTCAACGATCAAGGGAGGCAAAAACCGGATAACGTTCGGCCCGGCCGTTCCAATCAGATACCCCTGCTCCATCATCGCCTGCATGACCGGAGCCGCCGGTCTTTCCAATTCCATCCCGATCATAAGTCCGAGTCCCCGAACCTCGACGATTCCCGCCACGCAGTCTTTGATCTGCCCCAGACGCCGGCGCAACTGCTCTCCCAGCTGCTCGGCCCGTTGGCAAAGATTCTCTTCAAGCAGTGTCTGCAAGCACGCCAACCCGGCGGCGGTCGACAGCGGGTTTCCGCCCAGGGTGGTTCCATGGTTGCCGGGTTCAAACACCGTCTCGACTTTGTGCCCCGCGAGCAGCGCGCCGATCGGCAGGCCGCCGCCCAGTCCCTTGGCGGTAACCAACACGTCCGGTTCGACGCCGCTGTGCATGTACGCGTAAAGTTTGCCGGTGCGACCGTTGCCGCACTGCACCTCGTCAAAGATCAAGAGAATGTCCCACTCGTCGCACAAACGCCGCAGATCCTCGACGAAAGCGGGATCGGCGACCCGAATGCCTCCTTCGCCCTGCACCGGTTCCAGGACAATGGCGCAGGTTTGCGCGTTCACCGCGCTCTCCACCGCCGCAATATCGTTCAGCGGAACGTAATGAAAGCCCGGCAGCAGCGGCTCGAAATCCTTGTGGTACTTCTCCTGTCCGGTTGCCGTCATCGCGCCGAACGTTCGCCCATGAAAGGAATTCCTCATGCAGATGAATTCGCTGCGGTTCGGATACCCCTTTTTTCGGGCGTATTTGCGCGCCAGTTTCAGCGCGCCTTCCACAACCTCCGCGCCCGTGTTGGCAAAAAAGACCTTGCTCGCGAAGGTCTGCTCGCAAAGCAGTCGGGCCAAGCGCGCCTGGGGAGCGATCAGGTAAATGTTCGACACGTGCATCAGCGTCTCGGCCTGCTTCTTCACCGCCTCGACGACCCGCGGATGACAATGGCCGAGGTTGTTGACGCCGATGCCCGAAAGACAGTCGAGATACCGCTTTCCATCAGCGTCCCAGACGTGCGCTCCCTGCCCCCGCACCAAAGCCACATGCCGTTCGGGATAGGTGCCCAAGAGGTATTCCTCGGCCAATGCCTTGATTGCTGCGTTCTCGCTCAACATGCTCCTCCATCGCCATGACGGCAAAAACGAAAGGGCATCTTAGGAGTCTGCCCCACCTCTGTCAAGAAAAGACACCGGGTTTATGCTTTCTGACACCCTCGCCCTTTGGCCCAGTGCACCTGAGGCGCATAATATTGGGCGGAGAGAAAAAAGACTGGTTCTGCGTGTCTTCCCGATCGTCTTCAGTCTTCAATCCCGATCATGATTAGGATTGAAGACTGCCACACAGTGCGCTTCACGTAACTGAAGTCACTACTGCGAGCCCTCGCCCGGCGGGGGCTCGGATTCGGAGGCTTCCAGACTCTTCCGGTGCTGAAGGGCTTCCTTCATGACTCGAGCATTGAAGTTTTGAGGATTGTTCTTGAGTTCACGCTCCACTTCCTTTTCGGCGGCTTCCCAATCCTCGACTTGAGTGAAGAGATAGGCTTTGTTGTAATGCAGGTCGGGGTAGTCCGGCTTGAGGCGTTCGGCTTGTTCAAGCAGTGCGAGCGCTTCGCTTCGTTCGCCGAAGTGGGCCGTCACCGTAGCCAGATTAAAAAGAATCGTGGCGTTGTCCGGGTCCACGGCAAGCGCTCGTTGGAGCAATCCCAACGCTCGCTTTCCCTTGCCCTTCATGGTAAAAAAGATCAGGCCGAGATTGACCAACGCGGTAACATTGTCGGGGTCCTGCTTGAGCGCTTTCTCATAGGACCACGCCGCCCGGCGCCGGTGTCCCTTCCGGTAGTGTCCGTCCGCTTTTTTCAGCAGCGCCTGAACCTTCGCCTTGTCTCTCACGGTCGGCTCGGAATGATTCTCTTTTTGCAGGTTCAAGGGAGAGGACTACTCCTCTGTACGGGGATTGAGGCCGTCCGGCTCGACCGACGGCGGTCCGCTACCGCCCCATCGAGTCGACTGAATCGTCTTGTTCATCGACTGAATCGGAATCGGTTCGACTGACGACCCGCCCGATCTGGGCCTTCAGCGCCTGGATGGCCGCCTGGACCTGGTTGTCCTTCAACAGCGCTTCGCGGCGCCGCTCGGCGTAGCTGCGTCGATCCAGATCCTCTTCGTCGTCTTCGGCCTCTTCAGCTTCCTCCGCCTGCGGTTTTTCGGGCGGGATAAACTCCTCTTCGATGTTGGGCTCGATTCCCACGCGGTGAATGCACACGCCGCTCGGCGTATAGTAATGAGCGACCGTCAGTCGAAGGCTGGACTGATCGCCGAGCGGAAAGATCTCCTGCACGGAACCTTTCCCAAACGTTTTGGTTCCCACAATGATCGCCCGGTCATGATCCTTCAAGGCGCCCGTGACGATCTCGGACGCGCTGGCCGAGTATTGGTTCACTAACACGGCCAGTGGACGCTCCCACAACTGCCGCTTCCGCTCCATCCGATACTCCTGATAGGGCTTCGCCCGGCCCTGCGTATACGTAATCAACGCTTGCGGCGGCAAGAACAACGCAGCCACTTCGACTGAGGCTTCCAGTAAACCGCCCGGATTGCTTCGCAAATCGAGAATGAGCGCCTCCGCGCCCGCACTGTTGAAGTACTCCAGGTATTTCTCGGTTTCCTCGGCGGCTTCGCTGGCAAAACTATCGATCCGAATGTATCCGATGGAATCGCCCAGATCGAGCTTCGAGGTATATTTGACGTCGATCTTGTCCCGCGTCACCACCAGATCAAGCGGCGTCGGCACACCTTCCCGCTCGACGGTCAGGGTGACTTTGGTGCCGATCTTGCCCCGAATCCGGTTTTTCGCCGCCTCGGGAGAATCGATGGGAATCTGATCCAGCGGAACGGCGTCCACCCGGATAATCAAGTCGCCCGTTTCCAGCCCCGCCCGGTAAGCGGGCGTATCGGGAAGAACCGAAAGAATCAGAATCTTGCCGATGTCCTTCTTGAACTCGATAATGATTCCCACGCCTCCGAAGGAATCATTGTGAAGGCTCTCGGACAGCCGTTTCGCCTCTTTAGGCGAAAGGTAGTAAGAGTAATTGTCCTCGTTGGCGCGCGCCAGGCCGGTCACCATCTGGCTCAGGCCGCTTCGAATTAATTCCCCCATGCTGGCGCCTTGAACGTCCGCTTCATGGCGCAACCGGCGGACTTCCTGCAGCGCTCCAAAAAACGCTTCGCCCAGCTGGCGGACGTTTTCTACGGGGCTGACCTCGGCAATCAGCCCCGCCGTGGCCAGGTGAACGTCCTCCTCGGCCACCCTTCGGGCAACGCCGTCCAAGGCGGAGACGTACAACAAATTGGAATCGGGAGCGACCACGTATCTCTTGTCGATGTTCAAAGCCGCCTGCCGAAACGCCTTCGTGGCCCGCATCGTTCCGCTCTGGCCTTGGTTCTCGGCAAGCGACAGAGAAATAAACGCCGCCGCCAAGGTCAGAGCAAACAGGATTAATCCAGCGCTGATCCGGCGCTTCATCATTCGCATCGCTTGTTCCGTCTCCGTCATGTTCCCGGTCATCCATTCCGGCGACCGTTGGGATCGCCGTCGGCGGGATACAGTATAGTCCCTTGATCGTCAAAGTATAGTCTAAAGGGCGACCCCTGTCCGAAAAGTCTTTCGAACAGCGCCCCGTCGTTACACTTCGAGGTGCAGCCAATCCGCGAGTCGAGGTCCGTAATCCCCGGCTCAGGAGTCCTCGGGGCTCGCTTCGGTGTCTTCTTCGGTGTCTTCCTCCCTGACTTTCGCCACGGCCATCACCCGGTCGTTGGGATCGAGACGAATCAAACGCACGCCCTGAGTGTTTCGAGAGATGGTTCGAATATCCGCCACCGGTTGGCGGATCGCGATGCCCTTCTCGGTAATGATCATCAGTTCATCCTCGTCGTAAACCGTCAGGATGCCGACCGAGCGGCCGTTGCGCTCGCTCATCTGAATGTTGATCACTCCCTGGCCGCCGCGACGGATTTTCCGGTATTCCGAAAGTGCGGTTCGTTTGCCGAAGCCGTTCTCCGAAACAGTTAAGAGGGTGACGTCCTCCCGGCAGAGTTCCATGCCGATGACTCGATCGCTGTCCTTGAGCGTCATGGCCCGCACGCCGCGGGCATTGCGTCCCATCACCCGAACGTCCCGCTCGTGAAACCGGATGGCCTTGCCCTCTTTCGTGGCGATCACAACCTCGCTGTCGCCGTCTGACATGGCCACCTCGAGCAGTTCGTCCCCCTTGTCCAGGCTCAGGGCAATGATCCCGTTGCGACGCGGATTGCTGAAGGCCGACAGGTTGGTCTTCTTGATGACGCCTTTGGCCGATACCATGACAAGAAAGTGCTTGTCATCAAACTCGACCACGGGCACAAACGCCTCGATTTTCTCCCCTTGCTCCAGCTGCAGCAAGTTGACGATCGCCTTTCCCCGGGCGGCCCGCCCGCCTTGGGGAATTTCGTAGACTTTCAGCCAGTAAGCCTTGCCGAAATTGGAGAAGAACAAAATGTAATGATGGGTCGAGGCAACGAACAGTTGCTCGACAAAGTCGGTCTCCTTCGTGCTCATGGCGGTCACGCCGCGGCCTCCGCGCCGCTGCTGCCGATAGGTGCTGGTGGCAATTCGTTTGATGTATCCGGTGTGCGAAATCGTAATCACCATGTTCTCTTCCGCGATCAGATCTTCGACCTCCAGATCGTCCACGGCGTCCACAATCACGGTTCGCCGGGGATCGCCGAAGCGGCGCTTGATCTCCAGCAGTTCCTCCGTCATCATCTTCATCACGCGGGCCGGGCTGTCCAGAATCTGCCGGTATTCATCGATGTCCTTCAGCAGTTGATTGTACTCGGAGTCGAGTTTCTCCCGCTCGAGATTGGTCAAGCGCTGCAATCGCATTTCCAGGATCGCCTTGGCCTGGATTTCGGTGAAGTTAAAACGCTTCATCAGGCGCACCCGCGCAACATCCGGGTCTTTAGCCTTGCGAATGATCTGAATGACTTCATCGATGTTCCGAATGGCGACGCGCAGCCCTTCGAGAATATGGGCGCGCTTTTCTGCCTTGTCCAACAGGAAGCGTGTGCGGCGAATGATCACTTCCCGACGATGATCGATGAAACACCCGAGCAGTTGGGGAAGCGTCATATAGACCGGTCGGCCACTGTCAATCGCCAGGAGAATAATCCCGAAAGTCACCTGCATCCGCGTATGTTTATACAGCTGGTTCAGAACCACCTCAGCGTTTTCACCGCGCTTCAAATCGATCACGACGCGAAGCCCGTCCTTGTCCGATTCATCCCGAATGTCCGAGATGCCCTCAATCTTCTTTTTCTGAACCAGGCCGGCGATTTCTTCAATCAACCGGGCCTTATTGACCTGATAAGGAATCTGGTTGACGACGATGGAAGCCTTGAGGCCCTTAGCCGTCTCGATCGTCGCCGCCGCGCGAATAATCAGGTGCCCCCGACCGGTGGAGTAGGCCTTGTGGAGGCCTCTGCGGCCGCAGATGTAAGCACCGGTGGGAAAATCCGGACCGGGCAAGTACTTCATCAGTTCTTCAACCGTGATTGCGGGATTGTTGATCATGGCAATCGTAGCGTCGATCGTCTCGCCAAGATTGTGGGGGGGGATATTGGTCGACATGCCCACCGCAATGCCCGAACTACCGTTGACCAAGAGATTGGGCACCGCACTGGGAAGCACGGTCGGCTCCTGCTCCGTTCCGTCGAAGTTGGGAATGAAATCAACGGTTTCCTTGTCGATATCCGTCAGGACGGCCTCAGTGACGCGCGTCATCCGGGCTTCCGTATACCGGTAGGCTGCGGCCGGATCGCCGTCGACGCTGCCGAAGTTCCCCTGACCGTCCACGAGCGGATAACGCAAGGAAAAATCCTGCGCCATTCGCACCAGAGCGTCATAAACCGAACTGTCGCCGTGCGGGTGCAGCTTCCCAAGGGCGTCTCCCACGATCTTCGCACATTTTCGGAAGGCCCGGCCCGGCCCCAGTCCCAGATCGTGCATCACGTAGATAATTCGCCTCTGGACCGGCTTTAGACCATCCCGCACGTCCGGCAGTGCCCGGGCCATAATCACACTCATGGCGTAGTTGATGTAACTTTCGCGCATTTCGTCCTCGATATTGACCGGACGAACACGCTCATTCGGGTTGTAAATCATCAGTAAATGCCTCATGGCGAGGGCTCGGATACAACGCCCCCGAATCATTCTGTCTTGATTGATACAAACCGCGGTATTTTACTGAAAATTGTTGAGTTAAGCAAGGAAAATGTTATGCTTAAAGAAGAGTGGCAGCCCGCATCTGAGGTCAATGCAGCGGAGGTTGTAAGCAGGACGTGGAGGCGGGACCCGCTGGAAAGGCTGTTCCAGCGGCGGATGACTTGGGCAAGGGGGCTCCTGGCGATCGAATGGTTGATTTCGGGCAGCAAATCAGAACATGGACGCACCGGAAGCCGCGAACCGCAGCACTCCTCGGCTACACGTTGGTTACCTTCCTGGCGTATTTTCCCCGATCGCTCTATCTATTTGATTTCCCAGGGGTTGGCCTTCCTGAGGGCGACACCGGGCAATATTTCTGGAACTTCTGGTGGACGCTGACCCGGTTGCAACAGGGACAATCCCTGTACATCACGAATCTGCTGTTTTCTCCCGAGGGAGCCGACCTGAGATACCATTCCCTGCATTTGGCCGGAACCCTCTTCGTTCTGCCTTTTCAAGCCCTCGGGATGCCTGCGCTCGGCTACAATCTGGTTTCCCTCGTGACCAGTCTCCTCACCGGCTGGGGGATGTATTTGCTTTGCCGGGACTTCAGGATCTCTCATCGGGGCAGTTGGGTCGCCGGCGCGTTGCTCCTTCTGTGCCCTTTTCGCTTCGGCCAGATGATTCATTTTACGCAATTTAATACCCTGGCGATTCCATTCTACCTGCTCTTCATGCGCCGCTCGTTGCGCACGCCAAGCTGGAAAGCGCCGATATTATGGGGATTCTGGCTATTCTTCGCCATGAACTGCTCAGGATATTACCTGATCTTTCTTCTTGTCATCAGTCCCCTGTGGGCCTTTTCCACGCTGCGGGCCAGAGGCGTGGCTCAACGATGGAGACCGGTGACGGCCCGCGTCCTACTGGCCGGCGCAACCTTTTGCTTGCTTAGCCTTCCTCAGGCGCTGCAGATCTCTCGATTGCCTCCAGGGCCAAAGCACGAGCGCCCTGCCGACGTCTCCAGCTATTGGTCCGCCGATCTGATGAACTTCTTCATTCCGCCTTTTCTGGGAAAACGGCTGGCTGAAATCAATCCGGCCTTCTTCTACGCCCTGGAAGGTACAGGCGAATTTGCCGTGTTCCCCGGGATTGGACTCTGGCTCCTGTTCCTTCTCTCGCTCCGGCCCGGAAGGAGGGGCAGGGGGCGTATCTGGCTCGCCATCGCTTTAACCGGAGCGGTGCTGGCACTCGGTCCGGTGCTCAAGGTTTTTAAACTCGTTCAGTTTCAGGCAGGAGGAGAAAGCCATTATCTTGCCTTGCCCGGCCGCCTTCTTCAGCTCTGTCCCTTCCTTGGCGCCACTCGAACCTGGACGCGTTGGAGCCTTATTTTTCAATTCGGCCTGATTGGTTTTATCGCCGCGAATTATCACCGGCTGGAGTTCCGATTTGCCAAACGGTGGCAAGGGCGTTCCCTGTGGATTCTAGCCGTAGGGGTAGTAATGGCGGTCTTCTTGGAGACGTGGCCCGGGCCGCTCCCGCACTCCAATGCCCGTCCTCCGGAAGCCGTTCGCCGGATGGGGGAAGAATCCGGAGAGGCCATCGTACTCAATTTGCCCATCCGGGGCATCCGGCAGGAAGGGCGCTACATGTATTTGCAGACCCTTCACCACCTGCCGATGTGCAACGGATACACGTCCTTTCGAGCCACACCATCGAGCACGTTTGTCCGCTCCCTTCTCAATGTCCTTCAGAGGAAAGAGCCGGCGCCGAACGTCTGGCGGGAGATTGCCCGGCAAATGCGACAAGGCGGAATTGGCTGGATCATTCTCCACGGAGAATATCACGAAGATCCGTCCGCGCTGGTTTGGACCCGCACGATGCTTGAGGACCGCCTCGGCGCAACGCTTTACGGCGGCGCGGATAAAGTGAAAATTTACCGGCTGCCCTGGCAGAGACGGGCTCACCCCTTAGAGCGGCAACCTAAAGGTCAGCCATGAGAGAATTCATCGAGCGAGCCGGTCGATGGCTGAAGCATCATCCGAGCGGAGCAGCGCTGCTGGGCTACGCGATCCTCACCGCTGCCGCCTATTTTCCCCTCCCGTTTTTTTTGACGCATTACCCGGGCAATGGATTGCCGGAATATGACATGGGCCAGTACTTCTGGAACTTCTGGTGGACCCTTCGGCAGCTGCTCCGATGGGAATCTCTCTACCACTCGAATCTGCTTTTTCATCCCCAAGGCGTTTCGCTGGCGTTGCATACGTTCCACCTATTCAACACCCTCTTTGTTCTTCCCTTCCAAGCGCTTGGAATCCCGCAAGTCGGTTATCACTTGGTGGTTTTCGCCAGTGCGCTGTTCTCGGGCTGGGGCGTATTCCTTTTGTGTCGGGACATAGGCGTCAAGGGGCGCGCGGCATGGATTGCAGGAGCGCTTTTTATGCTCTGTCCCTACCGCTTCGGACAGAGCGAGCACTTCAACCTGCTGAACACCGTGCCCATCCCGTTCTATTTGATCTGGATGCGGCGGGGATTGCTGAAGGGGAACTGGAAGTCGCTCGCAATGTGGGGCTTCTGGCTGTTTCTGGCCGCTAACACGTCTTCCTATTACCTTCTTTTCCTGCTCGTCGTTTCTCCATTTTGGGCACTCCACGTTGTCGACCTGGGCGATTTCAGATCTCAGTGGCAGACCTGCCTGCTGCGAACGCTGCAAGCGGCAGTTGTGTTCTGCCTGCTTTTTCTGCCTCAACTGCATGAGATCACCCTTGAATATGGCATTGGCGAATATCAACGATCGCTGGGGGAACAAATCTATTGGTCAGCCGGCCTTTTGAATTTCTTTTTTCCTCCGGCCCTCACAGCGAAATTAACCGGCTTGATTCCGGATGCGCCCGACTCCCTGGGCGGTCGAGGCGAGTTTGCCGTGTTCCCAGGCGTCCTCATATGGATTCTTGCCGCCGCACCGGTTTTTCTGCTGCGGCGAACGCGAGGA
>Ga0272442_10001927_pt1 | contig 30696 bp, 27 predicted proteins | sample SSMForm2O_FD_200262 | JGI IMG/M metagenome (GOLD analysis project Ga0272442, IMG submission 200262) | Marine sediment archaeal communities from Little Sippewissett salt marsh, Falmouth, MA, United States - SSM-Form-2O | ecosystem: Environmental > Aquatic > Marine > Wetlands > Sediment ...
TCTTAAAATATGAAAATAAAAAAGTATATTTCAGTATTAATACTCTTTATCTTTCTTATTAGCCAATTTACTGTTTTTTCTAATGGAGAAGTTATTAAAACAACAGATATTTCAGATTATAGATATAATCAAAAAATAATAACACCCTTTGATACGTCTTTTGAAGTATCTAAATATCAACCAATTGATATTGAAATAAATTTTGATAACCCATGTTTTGCAGAAAGTGAAAATGATCATTCAGTGAGGATCTTTTGTGACATTGGTTCAGAATTTTTGGAATTGGAATCACAGATTTATAACTTAAAAAAAACTGATGATAAACATATTTCTTCATGTAATATTGTTTTTTTGGTTCCTGAAGAGGCAGATGGAAAAGAAACTTATCTCGTGTATTACGATTCTGAACAAAAAAATGAAATCGAATATGAAAATCATTTGGAAATTGTTGATTCTCATTATTATTATGAGCCGATATCTGGACAAAAGATAGATTTAGATTATTATGGTATTAAAGAAAACGACGATTTTGTTTACGCAATATGTCAAACAGGTGAGCTTCTAGGAAATCCAGTTTCTCTAAGTGTCATAAAATTTAAACCTGAAACAAAGGTTGTTGAAACATATAATATCGATCAACTAGCTGTTTTTGATATGAGATATGGTATAAACCCACAACCGGGTTATGAAGGAACCTCGTGGGCTAAAAACGTTAAAAAAACTGTTCTAGTAGATGGAAACCTAATGATTAGGATAAGGCTAGAAGGTAAATCTCCAAAAGAAAACATACTATCTGATAATATTTACACTTACTATTATTCTCCAACCGAAAACAAAAATATTGTCGTGGATTGCTACCATGAGGTTTTAGAGGATATAAAAGTAGAAGAACCAAGTCTACTTGACGGGACATATGGTGGAATTGTATCTATTAAATCACGAAGTTCAACGATAGAAAAGATGAATGTCGGATCAATTCTTCCCGAGCTTTATGTTTACTCAGAAGGTGGTACAATTAATGATTTTTCTGTCCCACAAAATCCTAGCACAGTTGAAAGAGAAGCTATTGTTTCAACAGAAGATGACATAGATCTAGGTGGTTTAGCATGGGTTTGTTCTAAAGATCCAAAAAAGAATCTATTACATGGTTTGATACTTGATTCAAATACGGGTTTTACAGATAATGATGATGGAGTACAAGTGAAAGCATGGGTAAAAGAAAATATTAATTACCCCGGACTTGAAGCTGACACAGGCAATTTATATATTTCTAGGAACTCTTATGAAAATAACAAACATAGCCCTGATTTAGATAAAGGGTTCAATGTTAATTATAAATCAATTTTTTTTACCTTGAACGATGATGAAATTGATATAATAAACGAAAAATCAAAAATCTTTCAGAAATTTTCAACATTTTTACCTGTTCTTAGAGAAAATATAACTAAAGAAGAAACAGAAAAAGAGAAACGTTTTACTTTAACAACCTATGTACACAATGCTCCTTCTTTCCCCTTGGGTTCACTTTTTTCAGCACTCCGGGGGAAAAAATTCCCCTATATTTATGCTGAGCTTTATAAAGACAACAATTTTAAATCATCTGGTTCAGTTAATAGACTAACTCTTGGATCCGTTGATCTTGATCTTGAAGGGAAAACTTTATTTGAAAAAATAAAAACGGTTATTGGATTATTTGATTTTAGAAATAGTACCTTTTTTAAAAAAATTATTTTCCCTGATATTGAAGAGGGAACCTATGTTGTAAAAATTTTCAGAGAAAACCCTCTTTTTTCAGAAGAACGAAAGTACATTGGTTTTGGTATTATTGATGTTAATAAAAACACAACTCTTAGAATTACTTGTACATCTGAAACAAAAAGTAAATTTAAAATTACAGATCAGAAGGATAAGCCGGTAACAGATGTTGAATTTTTTATACTTTCGAAAAATAACATTATATCTGATGGAAAATCTGATAAAAATGGGACTATACATCTTAAGGCGCCTTCTAGTTTAAGATATAAATATCAACTAAAGGTTTTATACAAAGGTTTTTTAATTACAGAAGAAGAAATTAAACTTGGTTTAATAAATCAATTTAAAACATTCTCAAAAAATTTTAACATAGAAATACATGACCTGAAAATAAAATTAAAAGACAAATGGGGTTTTAAACCTGCTGTTGATGTTACATTTTTTTTAACAAGCGATGATATGATTCAAGAAATTAAAATTCCTTCAGATAAAATTGATAGGGGGAATTATGTTTTTGAGGATTTACCATCTTCAATTTATGATTTATACTTTAAATATAAATCATTTGAATTCAAAGAAAACATTAATTTGGATAGGGATAGAATAATTGATATTGTAAGTCCTGCAGAATATATAACCAATTTGAATATTTTAAATAGAATTGGTAACAGCGTCTCAAAGGGAACAATTTATATTTCTAGAAATGACAAAAAAATTGAATCTAAAATAGATGAAAATGGATTTTCATCTTTTACTGTTCCACCTGGAAAATATAAGTTGGAAATAAATATTGATGAAGAAAAAGTAGCGTTTCAAGATGTCGATATTAAAAGTCAAAAAACCCTTGATATTGTTACAGATACAGATTCTTTTATTCATATTATTGTACCAATCCTTTCTATAATATTTCTTGTATCTTCCCTTGTTTATTTAGTTTACAAAAAGAAATTTAGGTTTGCTATCAAACTATCAATAATCTTTCTTTTGATTATCTCAATTTTCCAGTCCTGGTGGGTTCTATATGGAGAAGAAAATGGTGTTTCTACTAGCACAGAAACGTTTCTTTATCCGCCAAGAATGATCTCTTTTACAGAGAGTATGGATTCAATGGGTGGAAGTGTCAGTATGCTTCCATCTGAATTAACCGCATTATTTACTATTTTATCGATAATTCTTTTTGTTTCGATAATATTTGTTCTTTCATCTATTTTTATCGAAAATAAACTCAGAAAAACAAGTAAAATATTACTAGCTTTAAGTGCTTTTTTGATAATTGTTTCTATTGCTCTTTTTTATTATGCAGTATCACTTTTGACGGAACTTGGTGTTGGAAGTTTCATGGGCTCTGGTGAGATATTAACTAATATACCTGGAAAAGTAGAAGGTGTTTCGATTTCAAGTAGTTGGGGGCCAGGAGTTGGTTTTTATTTAGCGATTTTATCTTTGATAATAATTATTCTTTCTGCCATTTTAAAAAAATTCAGACCAAGTTTTAAATAAAGATATAAAATTCTTTTTTTTGTCATGGACAATATTGATAAAATTGGAAAATACGAAACAAAAACTTACTCTAAATATAGAAAGAATATTGAAATTGTAACAGAGGAAGGATGGCGAAAGAGAAGCACGCATTCTATGCTTGAAATAGATGTCACAGAAGCAAGAAAAAAAATAAAAAAATATAGTGAAAAAACCGGTGAGAAAATATCATTTACAGGGTGGATTATAAAGTGTGTTTCTCAGGCAATGATCAAGCATAAGAGTTTAAACTCATACAGACAGGGTAAAAATAAAATTGTTTGTTTTGATGATGTAGATATCGCGCTTCCCGTGGAAAGAAAGTCTCAGGTGGAATCTAGACCTCGTGTTTATATTTTAAGAAAGGCAAACGAAAAAACAGTTAAAGAAATCACAAAGGAAATAAGAGATGTTCAAAAAGAAAATATAGGTGATGAAACACAGGTTTTAGGAAAAGATGTATCCAGATTTGAAAAAATTGTTCTTAGTCTTCCTATTTTTTTAAAAAAAATATTGATTAGAACCGTAAGACATCGCGGTATATTTAAAAAGAAACATATGGGAACAACTGGTGTTACAGCTATTGGTATGAAAGGAAGATTCCCCGGCTGGGTTGTTCCTCTTGGCGGTACCGCTACTACTCTTTTTGTAGTAGGTGGAATTACAAAAAAACCAGGTGTAGTAGATAATAAGATAATGATAAGAGAATATCTTCATCTAACAATTACTATAGATCATGATCTAATAGATGGAGGTCCATTGGCTCGTTTTGTGGAAACTTTGACAAATCTTTTGGAAAATGCTTATTCATTAAATGATCTTCCTTGATATTTTAAAAAACTTTAAGAATTTTACAGTTATTTAATATTTATCTTATTTAGGGGAGAATAGAATGAAAAAATTGTTATCGTTAATAGTTTTCATAATTTTAGTTGGAGCTAGTTTTTTATCTGGATGTGTTGATCGAACAACTGATGATAATCAAGAAGATTTAGAAAATACAATAGATGAAAATGAAGCATACGATATTTTAATGTCAAAAATTTTAAAACCAGGTTTTTCAAATAATCAAGGTTCAGCATTTATGCTTTCTGAGATGCTTAAAAAAGGAGATGTCATTACTTCTGAAAATGGAAATACTTATACTATTGAAAAAGACAGTTGGTTTGTATTCATAGATGATGCACCATGGGCTTTTTTCTCCCATCCAGTTAGATACATAATGATTAATGCTCAAGATGGAGAATATGAAACAATAAATGAGTTTTGGCCCCCCTTTATAAATAATAATTCAATGTGGGATAAACTAAATCATAACCGCGGTTCAGTTAAGGATATATATCCAGTATTAAACCAATCTGTTCCAATAAATGATACAAGTGATACTGGTGCACCAACAGCTGATTATGGTGATGCGCCAGATACCCAGAATGCATATTATGGTGTATCTAGTTGTTTTCCAACTTATTATAATACGTCAAATAGTAGAGTAGGTTATCCCGGTGCACATACTTTAAACGTAGGTGAGGAAACCCTTGGTTTGACAGTTAGTGCAGAAGTTGATGCAAATGATCCTAATGATCCAGATCTTGTTCCAAATCTAGTTGATTCAGATAAAGACGATAATGTATATGTAGGAATAAATTCTCAAAACGCTCAATTATCTTTTACAGTAAAAGTAAGTCAAAATGCGCCAAACGTTCCTCGTTATATCAATGTTTTAATTGATTTTGATCAGAATGGTAGCTGGATGAAAGGTAGTTATGGCTCAGAATGGCCTGTTAAAAATTTTATGATAAATGTTACACCAGGGACAACTAAGACTATTACAACACCTGTTTTTTTGTGGGGTAATAAAACAATTCTTTCATCTCCTGTTTGGATGAGGGTTTCTTTAACTCGCACAAAAGTAAATGAAACAATGTTTTCATCAGTTGGTGGTTGGGATGGTAGTGGACAATTTGAATATGGTGAAATAGAGGATCATATAGTTTATCTCACCGATGATGTTCCCGAGCCCGAAGAAGAATGGCCACCTTGGCCTGGTAATCCGCCATCTGGAAGAAACCCTAACCCTCCGGGTGGTGGAGGCGGGGGACCTAATCCTCCTGGTTCAAGCACAGGTCCATGTGGGACTACTGTTAACTATCACTCTATTATAATTAACGGAGGGGATTCAAGTAGCCATCTTGGTAAAGGTCTAAGTCCAGCGTCTGAAGCAGTTGATACAATGACTGGTCTTCTCGCTGATCAAGGATATAGTTCTTCTGGTAGCCTTGGTCCAGGCAGTAATTCGATGTCAGATCTTGAGGATGCCTTTGAAAATTTAAAAAGTGCTGTTAAATGCGGGGATCATGTTTTAGTCTATATTGTTGGTCATGGAAAACCAGCTAGTGAAGGTGGTGGAATTGCATTAAAAGGAACTAGTGGTAAAACCCATGATACCATGAAATCTAGTGATCTTTCAAATCTATTGGGTTCAATTCCTGCTTGCCCAGATGAGGATTGTGATGTTGAAGGAAAATGTTGTCATGTGACAGTTGTTATTGAATCATGTTATGCAGGTAATTTTAATACTGATGGTGTGAAGGGTGCTGGTAGAACTGTTATGGGGTCATCTGATGATGAACCAGCTGATGCAACCGGTGGAGGTGTTTTTACATCAGGTTTTTCAGATTCATCAAATAATGAGGATAGTGATGAAGACGATGATGGAACCGTAACTCCTGGGGAAGCCTTTAGTGGTGCAAATAAAAGTGTTTCAGATAACAATAAAAAATCAGGTAGAGGACAGGAACCTTGGTCTGATAGTCAGGAATGCGAATGTAAATGCCCGTGTAGTCCAAGTATTGATGTTGATAAATATGCTTGGGATGATGACTGGGTTTCAGAGATGGATGCAATTATAGGTCAAGAAATATCTTTTAGATGTGAAATAGAAAACGATGGTAAATGTAGAAATGTTTCAGATTTAGAAATTGTAGATACACTTCCAAATTGTTTGAGTTACAATAATGATGCAGAGGTAACATACCTTGATTCAGATGAGATAGAGTCTACTCTTGATATCTCAGCGGGGCTATCTGATACAGTTGATGGTGGTATGCAGATCTCATGGGATATTGGTAATACAATCAATCTTTTTGCACCAGATGAAAAAATTATAATTGATTATTCGGCAACTACAATATTAGAAGGGTATAATACAAATGTAGTCCAGGGTTCTGCACAGTGTACATATGATCCAAGTATAACTGTTTCAGAAAGTGATTCTGTAACAATTAATGTCTCAGAGGAATCTGATGATATTGGTACTCCACCAGCAGAAGATATATTAACAGTTTTTTTGGAGGGTTATGGTGAGTGTTATTGTAGTGGAGAAGAATGCTCAGGTACTCTTGTTATTACTTCTTTTGGTGCTGAGGATATTAGTGGCGGAGATTATCCAATTAAAAATATTTTGTTGACTGTTAACGGTGTTGAAGAATATTCTGAAAGTGTGAATACCTCATCGTATTCAAATTCAAGGGATATTTCAATTAGTAATTGTGATACCTCTTATGATATAGAGGTTACAGCAACAAATAGTTTAGATCAAAATTTAAGCGTGAGCGACACTATTAACGTTGAAACGGTATTATTTGTAAATATATCTGCTGTTGCTACTTCTGAATATGGTGAGGGATGGTGTAATAGCAATGTTGATATTGATTTTGTAGCAACCGATCTTACTGGGGGAACTTATCCTATTACAGAGTTAGAAATTTTAATTAACGGAGAAAATTTGGAAATTACACAGTCTCTACCAACGTCTAGTTTCTTACAAGAACATAGTTTTTCTTCAGATTGTGATGTCACTCATGATTTTCAGATGACTGTTACAAATATCAATGGAAAAACAATTGTTGCAACAAAATCAATCACAACGCCAAGTCCTTAAATAAAATTGTAAATGCTCCCGACGAGCATACTGGTTAAAAGTAGAATGCTCTACTTTTTTAGTCTATAATCCATAATACTTATATATTCTCAATCATATACACTGAAGTTAACAAAATTGTTTACTTAGGTGTATACAAATGAGAATAAATCTTTTAGATAAATTAGCTAAGAAAAAAATGTTTACGATAGAACATGCAGCAAAGTTAACATCTACAAATAGAGATGTTTTAAAAGTTATAATTTCACGTTTAGAAAAAAAGGGATGGATTGAAAGAGTTGAACCTGGAAAATATATAGTGATACCTTTGGGTGCTGAAAAAGGAAAATACACTTTACATGAATATGTAATAGGCAGTCTACTTGTCGATCCATGTATCATATCATATTGGTCAGCACTAAACCATTACGGCTTCACCGAACAATTTCCTACAACAGTATTTATTCAAACAACTGCGAGAAAAAAACAACAGAAGATAAATATTTTTGGTGTAGACTATAAAATAATTAGGTTAAAAAAAGAAAAAATATTTGGTACAAAAAAAGAATGGTTTGAAGATACAAAAGTAGCAATTACTGACAAAGAAAAAACAATAATAGATTGTCTTGACAAACCCCAGCACAGTGGAGGAATAATTGAAGTTACAAAAGCATTGAAAACAAAAAACTATAATGTAAAAAAACTCGTAAAGTATTCTCAAAAAATTAGTAATACAGGTGTAATAAGAAGATTAGGGTATCTATGTGAAAAACTCCAAATACCAATAGAAATACCAAAGGTAAACACTAGAAATTATTTATTTTTAGATCCAACGATTTCAAAAAAAGGAAAAACCAATGCTAAATGGAAACTATATGTAAACACAAATATCGGTGACCTAGAATGATACCGGAAAACGAAATTAGAAGAATAGCAAGAATCAATGAAGTTCCAATCACAACTATTGAACGAGACTATGCACAAAACTGGTTGCTGAATTATTTACCAGAGATGGTTTTTAAAGGCGGAACCTGTCTAAGAAAGATTTATTTTGAAAATTACAGATTTTCAGATGATTTAGATTTTACACTTTCTAATAATATAAATGCACAGGTATTAAAGGATAATATAAAATATAGTATTGAAAAATCTAGGATTGAAAGCGGAATAAACTTTCTTGATGAATTTAAAATTGAAGAGGTTATAAATGGCTATGCTTTAGTTATTTACTTCCGAATTATAAGAACATCAGGCGATCCTTTAAAAATAAAATTAGATATAACAAAAAAAGAAAAGGAAAAAATAATCACAAAGCCATTAAAAAAACTAATAAGAAATAGCTATTCAGATAAACTAAATAAAAAAATATTGGTTTATTCACTAAAAGAAATATTTGCAGAGAAAACAAGATCTCTTTTTGAAAGAACAAGACCAAGAGATTTATATGATGTGTGGTTTCTCAAAGAAAACATAGAATTTGATGAAAATTTATTTAAGAAAAAATGTGAATTTAAAAAATTAAAACCAAAAATAAATGAGTTACTATCAAGAAAAACAGATTTTATCAATTCATGGGAGAATTCATTAAAGCATCAATTAAAAGAATTACCTAATGCAGAAAAGACTTTTAGAATTGTAGTTAAATATTTAGAAGAGAAAATTTGAAAAAAAGGTTTTTTCTCCTATAAAAATTATACTTAGTGCTCCCGACGGGATTCGAACCCGTGTAGCTGGCTATCTTCAGGTTGAAAAACCTGCGAAAGGCCAGAATGATTGGCCGGACTACACCACGGGAGCAGATATTTTTAAAGTTATTTTCCCGGAATGTTAATCTATTATTAAAAATTACGCATATTAAATCTAGAAAAATTTTACCAAGTTTTATATACAAACAAATCATTAACAGATGTTAACTAATTAATTTTTATAAATAAAATAGGGGGTAAAAAAATGAGAAAAAAAATTATAATAATGCTAATTTTAACGGTTATCTTTCTATTAGTTACAACTTCTTTTACATCTGCGTTTTCTTTAGAAGCTATTGAAAATGAAATGAACATAAACAAAAATAATGATCTTCCAAGTAGTTTTGATTTACGTGATTATAATGGGTCAAATTATGTAACTAGTATAAAAGACCAGCAAGGAGGAACTTGTTGGACTCATGGTGTTATGTCTTCAATGGAAGGAAATCTAATGATAACTGGTAACTGGAATTTACATGATAGTGGGGAACCAGATCTAGCAGAATACCATCTTGACTGGTGGAATGGTTTTAATAAATTTAATAATGATGATGTAGAGGAACCAGGTGGCTTAACTGTTCATTATGGTGGGGATTATCTAGTTGCGTCGGCATATATCTCAAGAGGCGAGGGTGCTGTTAGAGATATTGATGGGCAATCATTTGGTAGTCCACCTCCAAGATATGAACCAGATTTTCATATTTATTATCCAAATGATATTGAATGGTATGTTGCCGGTGAAAATTTGGAAAATATAGATTTGATAAAACAGAAAATAATGGAAGATGGTGTTATTGGAACCGCTCTTTGTGTGAGTAGTAGTTATATGAACAATGATTACGTACATTATCAACCACCAGATACTACTAACCCACCTAACCATGCAGTAGCAATAGTTGGATGGGATGATGAAAAAGAAACCCAAGCACCTGAAAATGGTGCATGGCTTATTAAAAACAGCTGGGGTTCTGATTGGGGTGAATCAGGGTACTTTTGGATATCTTATTATGACAAGCACTGTTGTCAGCATCCAGAGATGGGTGCAGTGTCTTTTCAGGATGTTGAACTTTTTGATTATAAAAATGTATATTATTATGATTATCACGGGTGGAGAGATACAAAAGAGGATTGTGATAAAGCATTTAACGCATATGTATCAGAAAATGATGAAATTCTAGAAAAAGTAAGTTTTTTTACAGCTGAAAATAATGTTGATTACTCTGTTGAGATATATGATAGTTTTAAAAATGGAGAATTAAAATATCTTCTTTCTAAAGTTACTGGTACAATTGATTATCTTGGTTTTCATACTGTTGAACTTAATTCTCAAGTTGGATTGGATGATGGAGATGATTTCTATATCTATCTTTATCTTTCAAAAGGAGGTCATCCTATTGACAGGACCTCGGAGGTACCTGTTTTACTTGTAACTACATCTTTTCAGGATACAGTTGTAGAGTCTTCAGCAAGTCCAGGTGAAAGTTATTTTTATAAAAACAATAATTGGAAGGATTTGTACTATACTCCTTTAGGTGATCTAGACTGGCTTGGCACAGCTAATTTTTGTATAAAAGGTCTTACAAAAGAATGGAACCCTACTGTTGCTGATTTGGATGCATATGATGATTTGGATTTTTCTAATGTCAGACCTAATTCTAATATTGAAACAGATATTTTCATAGAAAATATTGGTGAAGATCTATCATGTCTTGATTGGGAGATAACAGATTTTCCTGATTGGGGGACATGGAAGTTTTCGAAAGATTCTGGTGAAGATGTTAAACCAGCAGGTGGTCCACAAAAAATTTCTGTTAAAATAAAAGCACCTAATGAAAAAAACAGTAATTTTTCTGGTGAAATAAAGATAGTAAACAAGGATGACACGTCTGATTATTCAATAATTGAAGTGGATCTAAAAACTTCAAAGCAAAAATCAAAAACAAATTATGATTTCAGAGATTTTATTTACGATTTTTTAACCAATGGTCGATTGAAAATAAAACACATTCTTTTAAAAATATTATATAAAAATGTTTAGTAGCCCCGTCCAGATTCGAACTGGAGTCTCTGGCTCCAAAGGCCAAAATGATTGACCGCTACACTACGGGGCTAAATATCTTAGGGTGTGCATAAAGATTTAACTATATAATATTTAGCGCTTTTAGTATAAATGCATAATAAAAGTTTTCTTATAAACTAAATATTTTCTAATAAAAAAATAAGATTGTAGGATTATTTTATCCTACATAATTTCTTTTTATTCTTCAGGTCCTGGGACGGATTCTGGTAGTAGTACTTCGCCAATTATATGTATTACTCCATTGTTACATTCGACGTCAGCTGTTGTGACCATTACATCATTAACATAAACGCCTGTGGTGTTAATTAATATGGTTAAGTTTGTTCCTTCTAGAGTCATCACTGTTCCGTTTGTAAGATCAGTTGACATAACTTCTCCATTTACCACATGATATTTGAGTACTTTTGTTAGATTGGTTTTATCTGATAGTAGATTTGTCAACCAAGTTTGGTTTAATGCATCAAAGGAAGCATTTGTTGGTGCAAATACAGTATATGGTCCCTCACCTTGAAGTGTTTCAACTAATTCTGCATTGGTTAATGCTGTTGCTAGTGTACTAAATCCTTCATCAATTGCTGTTGTGACAATATCCTTTAGTGTTATCACTATATCAGTTGTGAAAGTATCTGTTTGATCAGCTGTATCTGTAACTGTCAATGTTACTGTGTATGTTCCGTCTTCAGTGTATGTATATTTAGGATTTTCTTCTGTGGAGGTGCCTGTTTCATCTCCAAAATCCCATGAATAAGTTAATGTATCATCTGTTGTTGATGTATCAGTGAACTCAATTTCGGTATCTACATAGTAGTTATCTGCTGTGTGCGTGAAACTTGCGTCTGGTGTTGCATTTTCTTCTGTACAACCACTAAAAATTCCTACAACTAGCGCTATTGCTAATATCACAATTATTATTTTTTTCTTCACTTTCTCTATCCTCCCACTTAATCTATTTTCTCTATATTTTATATAGAATATATATTTTATAGGGTTTACCTTAGATTAAAAAGATATTATTTAATAGTTTCGAATTTTTTTTTTGGGTTTAATCTTTTAAACTTTAAATGTATTCAAAATTGAGAGGTATTTGATTTGAGTGATAAACAATTATTAAATGAAATATCAATTATTCTTAAAGAAAAAGGACTGGCTATTGCTACAGCTGAATCAGCAACTGGAGGTATGATTGCACATTATATTACAAATATTTCTGGTAGTTCTGAATATTTTGATAGGGGTTTAGTAACTTATAGCAACGCCGCAAAAATTGATCTATTAGGTGTAAATGAAAAAACTCTTGAAAAATATGGGGCTGTTAGTAGAGAAGTTGCTTTAGAGATGGCAAAAGGGGTTAGAAAAAAATCAAAAGTAGATATCGGTATATCAACAACAGGTATTGCAGGACCCACTGGTGGTTCTAAAGATAAACCAGTTGGAACAGTATATGTTGGATTTGACAGTAAACAAAAAACAAAGGTAAGAAAATATAATTTTGAAGGTAATAGATTAGAAAATAAAGGACAATTTTGTAAGGCTGCCTTAGAATTTTTATTAGAAAATATTAGGTGAAACTTTTTGATAAAGATAGATGGGTCTTATGGTGAAGGCGGAGGTCAGATTCTTCGTACGGCTTTGGGTCTTTCGGTTCTTACAGATAAACCAGTTGAAATATTTAATATTAGAAAGAATAGGTCAAATCCAGGAATAAGACCTCAGCATTTTTCTGCAATTAAAATCATACAAGAAATTTGTAACTCAGAGGTGTCTGGCTTATCAGTTGGTTCAAAAAGACTTGTTTTTAAACCAAATGAGGTTAAACAGGGTAAATATAATTTTGATATCGGAACAGCTGGAAGTGTTACTCTTGTTTTTCAAGCAATTATTTTAAGTGTTTTAAAATCTAATAAAAGAATAGAGGTTAACCTGGTTGGTGGAACTGATGTTAAATGGAGTCCATCGTGGGATTTTTTCGAAAGAGTTTTTCTAGAATTGTTAGATAAAATAGGTGTAAAAGTTGAATCAAATCTTAAAAAAAGGGGTTATTATCCAAAGGGTGGTGGTGAAGCATATATAAAAATAAACCCTGTATCAAAAATAAAACCTTTGGCATTTCAGAATTCTAATATTAATAAAGTAGAGGGATTAGTTCATATTTCAGACCTTCCTGATCATATAAATAAAAGAATAAAACATACGGCAGTCAAATATTTGCTAAAAGAGAATCTAAAGGTAGATATTCATACGCAGAGATGTGAAACATATTCTTCTGGAGTTGGAATAACTCTATGGATAAAAGATAGTAATATGTTTCTTGGGTCATGTGTGATTGGTGAAAGAGGCGTTAGCTCTGAAACTGTTGGAAAAAAAGCTAGTGAAAAAATAATAAATGAATTTAAAAACGGTGCAACTTTGGATTTATATTCCTTTGATCAAATTGTTCCTTATCTTGCTTTGGCAGTAGAAAATGGTATTTCAAAATGTTATATTAGTAAGGTTAGTAAACATGCAGAAACAAACATGTGGCTTATTAAGAAATTTTTAGACGTGGATTTTGATTTGATTTATAAAGATAAAGGTATAGAGGTGAATGTTCACACATAAAAACTATAAACAAATCTTATTTTACTAGTTTCTATGAGAATTGCACATATTTCTGATATTCATTTTAATATTGGAACTGATTTTAACGAAAAAATTTTTGAAAAAGCAGTTAAACTATTAAACAAAAATGAACCTGATCTTATTTTTGTTTCAGGTGATTTAACTACTTGGGGTTTAATTCCAGAGTACAAACTTGCAGAAGAAAAACTAAAAAAAATTAAAGGAAGGATGATTTTTGTTCCTGGAAATCATGATGAAAGAAATCTAGGGTGGAAACTTTTTCCCGAGTTTTTTGGTGAAACAGACTTTATGCATAGCTTTGATGAGATAAATATCGTGGGTCTTGCTAGTAGTGAACCAGATAAAGATGATGGTAGATTAGGTCGAGGTAGACATAAACTTATTGAGAAAGGTATTAAAAAAGACAATAAACTAACTATTATCGGTTTTCATCATCATTTAATTCCTGTTCCAAATAGTGGTCGGGAGAGAAATATAATTGAGGATGCTGGTGAAACATTAGATATTATCCTTAAAAATGAAGTTCCCTTGGTTTTGATGGGTCATCGTCATGTACCATGGGCTGTAAAAATTCATAAGACACTTCTAGTAAATGCCGGTACTTTTTCTTGTATTCGCACTAGAGCTCATTATGGTTATACTTATAATCTCCTTGATATAGACGACGATGAAATCGAGGTTAAAGTTGTAAATATTAATAAAGAAAAAGAGAAAAAAATGATAGAATTTAGTCTATCTGATGGGTGCTGTGTAAATAGATACTATAGATTTCGTTGAATCTATTTTCTTTATTTTTTCGTAATACTTTTCTATATAATCTATATACAAAATAGGGTATTCTGGGAGGAGTAATTAATAGATACTACGATGCTTTTGATAATAGGTGGCACTAGCGCTATAGGCTTTTATATGGCATGGAGTATTGGTGCTAATGATGTAGCAAACTCTATGGCATCAGCCGTAGGTGCTAAAGCTATCACTTTTAAACAAGCTGTTTTAATAGCAGGTGTATTAAATTTTATTGGGGCCGTATTTGTTGGTGAACATGTAGTTGAGACTGTGAAAGGTGGTATAGTTGAAATAAGTATGATTCCCTGCGGTAATGTTTTGTTATTGGGTTTTGTTTCATCTTTGCTTGCTGCAGCTATATGGGTTACACTTTCTACATGGTATGAGATGCCAATTTCTACAACTCATTCTATTATAGGTGCACTCATAGGTTTTGGAATAATCGCTAGTGGGATAAGTTGTGTGAAATGGGGAAAAGTAGGATCTGTTGCTGCAAGTTGGATTCTTTCTCCTCTCTTTGGATGTATTATAGCTTTTTTAGTCTTCAAATTAATTGTTAAGTTAATCTTTGCAAAAGAACGTCCCGTTGAATCTGCAAAAATAGTGGGACCTTTCATAATTGGTATTACTGCTTTTTTAATTGTTTCTTCTTTGCTTTTAAAAACTTCTTTAAGTGAAAAACTTGGCATTGTTGAAATGCCTCATATAATTTTACTTTCAGTAATAATATCTGCTATTGTAATAGTCTTATCAATTCTTCGTTTTAGAAAGATTGTAGCCAAGGGTCCTGAGGATTATGCTACAGTTGAAAGTATTTTTAGAAAACTTCAGATTGGAACATCTTGTTATGTAGCATTTGCTCACGGTGCTAATGATGTGGCTAATGCAATCGGTCCTGTTGCTGCAATAATTCCTCTTGCTGAAAAAGGAGCTATGGATCCAACTGCTATGGTTCCGTATTGGCTTTTGGCTCTTGGTGGCGTTGGTATTGCGATTGGATGCTTGACTTGGGGTAAAAGGGTTATGAGAACTGTTGGTGAAAGAATCACTAGTCTCACAAACACTCGTGGTTTTTCAGTTGATTTTGGTGCGGCAACAACAGTTCTAGTTGCATCAAAATTAGGTCTTCCAATCTCTACATCACATACTGTCGTTGGTGCCGTTATCGGAGTTGGTCTTGCTCGTGGGCTTGAAGCAGTTGATTTAAGTGTTATTAAAAAAATAATTTATTCATGGTTATTGACTTTACCTGTGGCCGCAGGTACATCTATAGCAATTTTTTTATGTTTGCAGTATATTTTTATATAAGGAAAGGAGGAGTTAAATATGGAAGATGATAAAAATCATTTTAGAGCACCTGTAGCAGATACCTATCGTAGAAAAACACCCTTTGCTCAATTACTTGAACACATGGGTAAAGTAAGAGAATGTATTGATCTTTTAGGTGATGGTTTAATAAAATATTATAAAGGAGATTATAGAAATTTTTCAAAATTAGCCAAAGATGTTTCCAAAATAGAACATGAGGCAGATATTATAAAAAGTAATTTACGCAATCATCTTCCAAGTTCTCTTTTTATGCCTGTTGATAAAGGCAAGTTTATGTGGGCACTGCGTGAGCAGGATGCAATTCTTGATCATGCTGATAATCTTGCAAAAATGTTAGATATGCGCCATACAAAGATACCTAAGAAAATTCAAAAACTCTTTATTGAGCATGCAAAAGCTGTTATGAAAACAGTTGATGCCATGGAAAAAGCAGTTGATAATATTAGAGATTTAGTGGAAACTAGTTTTGTTAAACGTGAAAGAGAACAGACTAAAGAATTTATATACAAAGTACATGAGAATGAATACAAGGCTGATAAGAAAAAATATGAGATGACTAAAGGTATATATGAACTTGAAAATAAACTTGATCCTATGGACTCATATCATTTACTAAAAATCGCAGATTGGGTTGATGATATCGCAGATCATGCTGAGAACGTTGCTGATTGGTTACGTGCGATGATTGCAAAATAATTATTATTCTTTTCCTACTAAATGATTTATAACGGTTTCAGATATATCTTCAGCGTATTCGCCTATTCTTCCTATGCTTTCTATGATATATCCAGCATGTAGAGCTATTATTGGGTCCTGTTTCAAAACAATGGTTTGTACTTCTTCACATTTTTTGTTTAGTGTTTCTACCAGTTCAATATCTTCGTTTGCCTCTTTTATATTTTTTTTAGAGTACGAACCTATGCTTTTATTTAGTATATCTATTGAAAATTTAGCAGAACTGATTATTTTATTTATGAGTTTTTCATCTATTTTTTGGTCGATTATAGTAAGGTAGTTTTCAGCTATTTTTAGTATATGATCTCCGATCCTTTCTATTCTTTTACTAAGTAAATAGGATGTTATCGCTTCTTCTATTGTTATACCCATTTTTTCTGCAAAATTTACATTTCTGTTTATGATATTATTTTGACGTGCTATAAGCCAGTGAAGTCTGTCGACTTCGTTGTCTCTTAGTATTACATCTTCAGCAAGTTTTTTATCTTTTGTTCGAATTGAATTTAAAACATCTTCATACATTCCTTTAACCATTATATGCATTCTTTTTATTGATCTGTTAAAAGGCATTTCTGCAGGGTTCAAAAGATCCTTTATAATTACTTTATTATCAGTTTCTTCTACTACTTCTTGGCCTATTGTTGTTTGAATAAATTTTCTTATGGTTTTTCTAACTTGAGGGGGCATTCTATCTTTAGATTTTATTGTAATTGAATCATATCCTGATATATATGCGCCAATTAATTTTCTGAAAAGAAAAGTTACATTGCTTTTATCTGTTACTTCAAATTGTTTTGTTCTTTGTTGACTTCTTTTGTTCATATCAGAAGTTAGTAATAATGTTCCATCTGATTGTGTTAGAATACCTACAGGATCATTTTTTTCTATATTTGATTTTTTAACCCACTCTTTTGGTAATGTTATTATATATGAGGAGCCACCGGTCATCTGTACTCTTCTTACGTCCATAAATTATTCCTCCCTTTTTATCAATGCAGAAATTATATTATAAATATAAATTTTTCTATAGATCTATATTGTAAATATATTACTATATATCTATCTATAGAATATGTAGAGAAATTATATATTTGAATATCAAAATGGCAAGTTTGATTAAAATGATTAAAGGAAATAAAAAAAAAATTAGTATGGCGCTAGTAACAGTAGCATTTATTACATCTGGTGTAATCTTAACTGGTTGCATCGGTCAAGATAATATCGGTAGCATTCCGTCTTTAATTCAAACAGGTTCAAGTACGGTACTCCCACTTGCTATTGCCTGGGCAGAAGAATTTGACGGCGCAGAAATATCTGTTTCTGGTGGTGGATCAAGTCATGGATTAAACGCTTTATTAAACGGAGATGCAGATCTTGGTGATGCAAGTAGGCTAATGAAAGGAAAGGATTATACAAAAGTTGGCTGCGATCCAGATCTAGTTAATTCAGATGGAACTGCTAGTGAAGCATGTAATGGTGTACTACCTACAAAATGGGTTGTTGCCTACGACATGTTAGCGGTTGTTGTAAATCCCCAAAACACCTGGGCAACAGAGCTGAACTATACTCAATTATATAAAATATTTACAGATGATGATCCCGCAGATTATTGGGATGAAGTACCTGGATTAAATGAAACTGCTCCGCATGAATTAATTGAAATATATGCGCCGGATGAAGCAAGTGGTACATATGATTATTTCTTCGAAGAGATTATACCTGGGTGGGGTGATCCTGAAGAGCAACAAGCAAACACAAGATTAGACTCAACGGAATCAAATCCATTGGTAATATACAATCCAAGTGCAGATGACAACGTTATCTTAAATGCAATTAATAATCAGCAGTATGCAATTGGATATTTTGGATTTGCTTATTATGCTGAAAATACAGATGATGTATCAGTAGTATCAATAGCAGATGAAGATGATAACTACGAAGAACCATCTTTCAGCAATGTTGCAAATTATCCGATGGCACGACCCTTACATATCTATACTAATGATGTACCAGAAAGTGGAACTGTTATCAATGATTATTTACAATATGTACTCGGTGAAGAAGGACAAGATATTGTTCCAGAAGTTGGATATGTTAGACTCAGTTTAGTCAATGAAAACCTAATAACAGAACAACTTGCAAAACTATAAAAAAATTGTATTTAGAGGTTCATGAATGGTTCACCTTTGGAAGAGAAATAAACCAAAGGGGTCTATTCAAAAAAATCCTTTTCATCTAAAATTTAATTTTCCTGAAAAAACAATTGTTACTTTATTATTTATATCTGCAAGTATAGCAATTTTCTTTTCAGCAGCAATATTATATACACTAATAGATGGAGCTATTCCTTTCTTTGAAGAAATTAATATCTTTGATTTCTTATTTAGTTTCACATGGATTCCTGCTCTAGAAAAATTTGGTGTATTGATACTTGTTTTAGATACATTAATAATCGCAGGATTTGCTCTTTTAATAGGTGCCCCTCTAGGTGTTGCGGCGGCAATTTATTTATCTGAATTTGCAAGCGAAAGAGCAAGATCCATAGTAAAACCAATAATTGAATTGCTTGCTGGGATTCCTTCAATTGTATTTGGTTTTTTTGCGTTAATGTTTATTAGTCCATTTTTCGTTCAGATGGGTGCTAGCTACTTTAATGCGATAAGTGCAATCATTGTAATTGGAATAATGATTATGCCAATTATAATCAGTATTTCAGATGATGCTATGAAATCAGTTCCCAATCATCTTCGCGAAACAAGCCTTGCGGTTGGTGCAACAAAATGGGAAACAGCAACTAAAATTGTGATGCCTGCTGCATCTAGTGGTATTATGGCTTCGATTCTTTTAGCATTAGCTCGCGGCATTGGAGAAACAATGATTGTATTAATGGTTTCTGGTGGTAGACCCGGGTTGGATATTTTTGGACCAATGCTACCTTTATCTGGGTATGTTGGTAGGGTGGCAACGGGTGATATGCCTCCAGGTCTTGCTCATTCGGCAGGATTTGCAGTAGGATTGCTTTTGTTTGTTATGGCATATGGTATAAATTCCCTCGGAGCAAAAATTGTTTTAAGAATTAAAACAAGAACATCAGTAAAAAGTACTATACTAAAAAAGAAAGAAAATAAAATCATAGCTTTTCTATCTAGAATTAGCGGTATGATATTATCTCTATTTTTTAAGATAACATCTTCCATTAAGTCTATTTTTTCAAAAATAAAAAAGGTAATAACAAAAGGAAGATTAATTACATTAAAACAAAGATATTGGAAGCAACGTATTGGAATTGTTTTTATAGGCTCAAGTATAATTGTTGCATTTATATTTTTGATAGTTCTTTTATGGTTTGTTTTTTCCCAAGGAATAAGTGGAATCACTCCAACTTTTTTAACGTCCTATCCTAGTCGTTTTCCAGAAAAAGCAGGTATTTATCCAATTATCATGGGATCTGTTTATTTAATGGGTCTAACATTGATTTTTGCTGCACCAATAGGCATAGGTGCTGCAATATATTTAAACGAATTTGCAAAAGATACAGCTTATACTAGATTTTTAAGAAGGATTATTCAGAATCTAGCAGGAGTCCCATCAATTGTATTTGGATTGCTTGGTTATGTATTTTTTGCTCATATGTTAGGTTTCGGAATGAGTCTACTTTCTGCAGGTTTGGTTTTGTCGATAATGGTTTTACCAATAATTGTTGTTGCAACTGAAGAAGCATTAAAATCAGTTCCTGATACTTTTAGAGAAGCTGCAAGAGGTGTTGGTTCAACTAGATGGCAGACTGTAAGACACCATGTTTTACCGAATGCAGTTCCTGGAATATTGACAGGTCTTATATTATCATTATCTAGAGCTATTGGTGAAACTGCACCGATTCTATTTATAGTTTCATTTTTTAGCAAAACTCCTCCAACAGGAATTATGGATGGATTTACAGCTTTACCTTCACAAATATATTATTGGACATTACATGCGAAACCTGAATTTCATGTTTTAGCTGCAAGCACCATCATAGTATTATTAATTATACTTCTTGGAATGAATGCAATAGCTATAATAATTAGGCAAAGAGCCCAATCAAAGAGGGATTGGTAAATGAATAAAAATAAAAAAGTAATAAATCGAGATATGGATAACCAAAGAGGAGATTTGCAATTAGAAGATGTAAACGTTCACTATGGTAATAATCATGCTATAATTGATGTTTCTATGTTTATAAAAGAAAAGCATGTAACAGCCTTTATTGGCCCTAGTGGTTGCGGGAAATCCACTCTTTTGCGTTGTTTAAATAGAATGAACGATGAAATTGTTGGATGTAAGACCAAAGGTAATATCTATTGGGGTAAAATAAACATATTGGGCGAAGATGTTGATCCTGTGCCACTTAGAAGAAAGATAGGCATGGTTTTTCAAAAACCAAATCCATTTCCAAAATCGATATTTGACAATATTGCATATGCGCCAAGGATACATGGAATAAGAGAAAAAGCAAAATTAGAAAAAATTGTTGAAAAAAGTTTAAAAGATGCAGCTTTATGGGGTGAAGTAGGTGATAGACTTGGTGACTCTGCAATGGGTCTTTCAGGTGGTCAACAGCAACGATTATGTATTGCAAGAACACTTGCAATTCAACCTAAAGTAATCCTTATGGATGAACCATGTAGTGCTCTTGATCCAATTGCTACAGCAAAAATCGAAGACTTAATTGAAGAACTTAAAAAAAAGTATACTGTTGTGATTGTTACTCATAATATGCAACAAGCCGCAAGAGTTAGTGATTATACTGGTTTTTTTTATCTAGGAAAATTAATTGAATTTGGTGAAACAAAACAAATTTTTGAAAACCCAAAAATGGATCTTACCGAAAAATATATGACAGGGAGATTTGGATAGGTGTAAAAGATGACTGAAAAATTTCATGAAAAATTAAATGATCTTAAAGAAGAAGTAATAAAAATGGGCAATCTTGCAAAAAAAATGCTAAAAGAATCTGTTTTAGCATTAAAGGATCTTGATGAAAAAAAAGCTAAATGGGTAAATGACAATAAAACTGACATTGCTGATATGGATGATAATATCGAAAAGAAAGCTTTCATGCTTATTGCTCTTTATCAACCTATGGCAAAAGATATGCGGGAGATAGCTTGTATTTTAAAACTCATTACTTATCTTACTCGTATTGGACGATATGGAAAGGATATTGCAAATATTGTAAAACATTTCGAAGATGAAAAACATGTTAGAAAACTTGTCGATATCCCACATATGGCGGATCTTGTTTGTAGTATGGTAGATGATGCATTAAAAACATTTAAAGATGGAAAATTATCACGTTTCAATGATTTTATTGATAGAGAAGAAGATGTAGATGAGCTCAGGTATTCTATCTTTCGAGAGGCTCTATCATACATGCTGGAAGACCCTAAGGTGATAAAGCGTTGTACAAATTATATTATGGTTTCTAGATATCTAGAGCGTTGTGCTGATCATGCTTGTAAAATGGCTGAAAAAATATTTTATATGGAAACTGGTGAAAGAGTAGAAATAGATTGTAGAGAGGAGACAAGTAAAGCCTGTTTTACTGGAGTAAAATATAATGCTAAATAATTAAAATATATTCTAGTATTAGTCTAGATAACCTAGAGCTCTAAGTCTGTCTTTTACTTTTTCCTCATCTTCTTTAGATAATTCTTCATCTGTTTCTTCGTCCATCTCTGAGAGCACTTCTTTTAAAACATATTCAACATAGGAATCAACAGATTTAAAACCAGTTCCTTTAATCCTTTTTTTAATTTTTTCAAAAAGATCCTTTGAAATTTTTATTGTTTCTTCTTGAGCCATTATATTCACCATATACTATAATACAATAAGGCGAAATATATCTTGTTTTTATAAAACCTTCTAAAGAATTTATTTTTTTAGTATAAAGTTTTATATCAAAGTATTTGTTTTTGTTTTTAAAAAATTCTTTGCAGGGGTAGCCAAGCTTGGCCAACGGCGATAGACTCAAGATCTATTCCTGAAGAGGTCCAAGGGTTCAAATCCCTTCCCCTGCACTATTTTATTGAACTATGTTCAAAATTATGGAACTATTAATTTTACGATATCCATTTTTTTATTTGTATTAAATAGCCTATGCATCTCTTTTATTCTTTTTGCGTTACCTTGTAATACAAATATTTCAAGGCATTTTTCTTTTTCAAAATGGCTATGAATCTGGGTTTTTGTAATATCTTTAAAATCATGTTTAATTTCTGAAACAGCATTTTCCGAATCATGATGATGAATGACAATAAGTATGGAGTTTATTTCTCCAGATAATTTTTCGGTGTCTTTATTTTCTGAAATTAAAAGTCTAACGCCTGCTCTTATAACTTCTGATCTGCCCGAATATCCATAATCACTTTGTATTTTTTCAATATTTCTGAGTATATTTTCATTTAATGATACACTTATGATTGTCATAATTACAAATAATTAATAACAAGTTTATATAATTGACCATAAAAGTTAATAACAAATTATATAAATGTTAATAATATCTGTGTTGATATTGGGGAGTTATATTATGGAAAAAAATCAAAAAATCATGTATTCAACTTTTGTATTGCTTGGCATTATATCTGTCTGTTTATCAGGTTGTACTGATACTACATCAACAGGAAAAATTGGATTATTAGTAACAATTGTTCCACAGGCAGATATGACAGAATTCATAGGTGGAGAATATGTTGAAGTTACAATTATGGTTCCACCTGGTGAAAGTCCTCATTCTTTTGAACCGACTCCTGAACAAATGAAGAAGGTAGCTGAGGCAACAGCATATTTTAAGGTAGGTTCTGGTGTTGAGTTTGAAGTAGTTCATATGGATACGATTCTTGAGCAAAATCCTGATTTACAGGTGTTTGACTGCTCAGAAGACATATCTGTAATATCTTTAGATGAGCATTATGGAAAAGAAGGTTATCATGAAGAAGGAGAAGAAAATGAAGACAAACATGATCATGGAGGTACTGATCCACATATATGGACTTCACCAGAAAATTTCAAAAAAATGGCTGAAGTAGTTTATAATGGCCTTGTTGAAATAGATCCAGATAATCAAGAGGAATATTACGCAAATTATCAATTATATATTTCTAAAATTGATACTCTTCATACAAATGTTAGTAATCTACTACAACCTTATACTGGAAGATCTTTTATGGTATATCATCCAGCATGGGGATATTTTGGAGATAACTACAATCTAAAAATGATTGCAATTGAAGATGAAGGAAAACAACCAGGCCCAACAGGAATTGATGCAATAATTTCTCAAGCCAAAGAAGAAAATATTACAGTTATTTTTGTAGCACCACAGTTTGATACATCAAGTGCAGAAACCATAGCATCCGAAATCGGCGGAAATGTTGTTTTTGCAAATCCTTTAATGTCAAATTATGAAGAAACAATTACAAAACTTGCAGAAGATATGGTCACAGGATTTGAAAATAGTTAAATAGAATGATTAATTATAATCTATTTTCATATAGAAAAGTGAGGAGTTTGTTTTTCGGTGAAAAAAAATATTGCAATTGAGTTAAAAAATATATCTGCGGGATATGACAATGAAATTGTAATTGAAAATATTAATTCTAATATTTATGATGGTGATTTCTTTGGAATAATTGGTCCTAATGGTGGAGGGAAATCCACTCTTTTAAAGATAATATTGGGTTTATTAGATCCAACTAAGGGTACTGTAAAAATCTATGACCAAATACCTAAAATTGGTCGGAAGATTATTGGTTATGTCCCACAGTATTCTGAGTATGATAAACATTATCCAATATCTGTTTGGGATGTTGTTTTAATGGGTCGTAGAAGTGTTAGAGGGATTCATCCTGTTTATTCATCAGTTGATAAAAAAGCAACAATTAATGCTTTGAAAAAAGTAAAAATGCTGGAATATAAGAAACGACACATCAGTGAACTTTCTGGTGGGCAAAGACAGAGGGTTTTTATCGCCCGTGCTCTTGTTTCAAATCCTAAAATTCTTCTTCTTGATGAACCAACAGCAAGTATTGATAAAGATTTACAGATTAATTTTTATAACCTTTTAAAGGAGTTGAATAAAAATGTTACAATTCTTCTTGTCACTCATGATATTGGTGTAATTTCTTCTTATGTTACTCGTGTTGCTTGTCTAAATCGATTTATGTATACTCATGATGATGAAAAAATGATCAGTAAGGAAATGCTTGAGAAAACATATAGTTGCCCTGTTGATCTGATTGCTCATGGTGTGCCTCATAGGGTCCTTGATGAACATAAAAAAAATGATAAAAAGGTGTAAAATAGTTTGACTGCTGATATAATTGAGATGTTTCAGTATCCCTTTGTTCAAAGGATGTTTATAGCAGGATTATTGGCAAGTATTGCCTGTGGAATTATAGGGACTTATGTTGTTGTTAAGCGTGTTGTTTTTATTAGTGGTGGTATTGCTCATACTACTTTTGGAGGTATTGGATTTGCTTATTATCTACAGTATTTAGGTGTATTCATTATTGAACCATTAGTTGGTGCTTTGATTTTTGCACTTATTGCCGCAATTATTATGGGTCTGCCTTTTATCAGAACTCGCTTGCGTGAGGATTCAACAGTTGGTATTTTATGGGTTGTTGGTATGGCTCTTGGAGTCTTATTTTTAAATCAGGTAGATAGAAATGAAATTTTAGTTCAGGATCCCGTTAGTATCTTGTTTGGAAATGTACTTTTAATTAAGATGCAGGATATTTATCTTATGTTGGGGTTGTTGATTTTAATTATTTTTGTTACAATTTTTTTGTATAAGGATTTACATATTCTTACTTTTGATGAAGAGTTTGCTCGTATCTCTGGTATTAAAGTTGATCTGTTATATCTGGTTTTAATGGTTTTAATTGCACTTACCACTGTGGTTTTGATAAAAGTAGTTGGTGTTGTTCTTGTTATTGCTATGCTTACGATTCCTGCAGCGATTTCTAATCTTTTTACTCATAATCTTAAAAATATGATGTTTTTTGCAATAATTATCGGTTGCATTGTTACTTTTTTTGGATCATTGCTCTCTCTTAATTTTGATCTGCCACCGGGTTCAACTATTGTTATTTCATTAGCCTCTCTTTTTATGATTGCATTATTACTAAAAAATATTAAACAAGTTTTTGTAAAACCTTGGAGATAGAATTTGTTAACCAATAAAATTTCATTCTTTTCCATAAGGGAGCATAATAATGTGATTTGAATTTGAAGTTGAAATCCCTTCCCCTGCATATTTGTATCTTGATGATGCTGAAAATACTTGCACTAATAATCCAATATTACTATTTTTTGAGGAATATTAATATAGTGTTATATTTAATATAATAAATAGGTTAAGATTAATGGCAAAGAAATTCCTTCAGTTAATAGCGATTTTTCTATGTTTTATCTTACTTTTCGTAACTTTTTCTGGATGTATAAATGAAGAAAAAAAACCGGAGGAAAAAAATTTTTCAATTATTGATAAGAATTCAGATCAACCTTCTAAATTACCAGATTGGGAGGATGGGTTTTATCATGATTATAAGGCAACTACTCAGTTACTAAATGATTACAGTACCAAGTACCCTGAAATTGTGGATGTTTTTTCAATTGGAAAAAGCGTTAATAAAAAGGATATATGGTGTATTAAAATAACTAATGAAAACAATTTTAATGAAAAATACAGTTGTTTAATTGATGGTTGTATCCATGGTTGTGAATGGGAGGCAGGTGAGGCTTGTTTGTATCTGTCTGAATATCTGATAACAAATTTTGGATTAAATAAAACTATCAGTAATATACTAAATGATTCTGAAATATATATTGTTCCTATTTTGAATCCTGATGGAAGAGATGATAATGAGAGATGGAATAGCAATGGAATCGATCTAAACCGTAATTTTGATGTTCATTTTGGCAGGATACAAGGTTGTAGTCTACCTATCGGAAAATTATTTGGTAGAATAAAAATTACCCATATCACACTTCCAAAATTATTGATTAATTTAGGTTTTGATAAATTTTTTAGATGTAAAGTTTGGACTAATAGTGGAAAGAAACCTTTCTCCGAACCAGAGACAAATGCATTAAAAAAATTAGCTGAGGATCTAGATAATAAACGTTTTTCTTTTTATGTGAATTGTCATACTGCATTACATGGAGTTTCATCGATTTTTGAAATAGATCGAAAACCAGAATTTGTTGCGACTAATAATGAAATTAATGTCTTGAAATCGTCGCTTAAATGGATTGAGGAAAATACAGAATATATGGTTGGTTACCCAGATGTTGATATTTCCTTTGCAGGAGCCGGTTGGGCCCATCATTGGATGTTTAAAGAATTTCGCATTCCTTCTTACTGTTTTGAAATGCTATCAACTGATTATGAACCTGGTTATGAAGGGGGCGGCCCCCACAATCAATTAGTTCATTGGATGAAAACAACTTTGCCTGTGTTTATGTATTTGCTTTTTAACATTGAGAAGCTATATAATTGGAATACACCTGATAATCAACCAGCTTTGCCTGAAGGAGTCCCTCCAGAACCTTTAGATTAATCTTAATACTATAAATTTCTTAAGGAAAAATTAGATTTCAACGAATATACTATTAAGATTAATTTTTAACATTTATCACAAACAGCTTTATTGTCTACTATTTTTATAAGTTTCACAAGTTTTTCTTCATCAATATCATCTAATGCAGATATTTTTATATGTTTCATTGTTTTACCACTCCCTTCAAACATATCAATTTCTTTTTCACTCAATCCATCTATTGCAAAGCCAACATGCACACGGTTTTTCATAGCAGCAATATAAAATTTCCCATCAGAAAACCCTATAACTCCCCAAGTCATCTTCTCCTTAAAATCTGGGAGTGTTTTTTTAAAGACTTTTCTTAATTCTATTAAAATTTCTTTTTGCGGTGATTTTTGTTTATCAATATATTCATCAATTTTTTTATCCATAGATTCTACTCATTGTTAAAAAAATTTTTATTTTAAATTATCTCTAAATATGCCTAGTGTTGTAATAAATTCCCCATCTTTAAAAAATCCATTTATACTACCTTTTAAAATTATTTCTTTACCAGTTTTTGAAATAAAAACAGTTTCAATATTTTCTATATTTTCACCTTGGATTGCTCTATTAAAAAACCCAAGAAAATCCTCAATTTGATTCTCATGTAAAATATTTTTTAACTCAAGAGTATTAATTTCCTCCTTAGAATATTTCAATTTATTCAGCCATGCGGGATTTACATCAACAAACATCCCATTAGCATCAACAATTTGTATAAGCTCATCAGAATTTTCAAATATGCTTTGGTATATTTCCTCATCATTGTTTAAATTTTTAAATGCTTTCTTTTTTTTTGTTATATCAGATACCATTATGATATCCATAGTTACTCCACGAGCTTCATCACTTAACAAGTTACCATGGATTTCACCATATTTCTTCATTCCATTTTTATGGGTAAGTTCAACTTCGTATGGGGGTATTTTTTCTCCGCTCATACGTTTATGAAAATTTTGTACAATTGTCTCTTTGGATTTATCAGGTAAAAAAGGAACTCTTGTGAGACTTTTTCCAATAATTTCATCTGGTCTATATCCCAACCAATCATAGAGTTTTCTATTTGCATCTAAAAAAATCCCTTTATTGCTAATTATAATAATTGCTAGTGGAGACCAATCAAAAAGAATTTTGTTTCTTTCAGTACTCATTAAAATCTTATCAATATACTCATATTCAGTAGTATTTGATGTATCACTTGAATCATTAAAAAACTCTAAGGGTTCTCCCTTCATGATTGGTATCCTCAATAATAAATGAACTAGTTACTTATAAGAGTATGTTAAATATATGATTTTTATCTATTTTGATATACCTCAATAAACTTTTCAAAACTTCTGTCATACGTTTTTTCGACATCATCAGGAAAACAACATGCTGGAAGTTGATTCATACTCAAATGATATCTAATACATTCACAGCACATTCCTTTTTTGTCACATGGATAAGTACAATTACATCTTTGTTTGTTTTGTTCTATTTTACATTCAGCCATTCTTTTTACCTCCTTTAATCTGACATTAATTTTTGCAATTCTTCTTCATTAATAATATTTAGTTCTAGCTTTTTTGCTTTATCATATTTACTACCAGGATCCTTTCCAACTACTACATAATCAATGTCTTTGGCTATAGATGATTTTACAATGCCGCCTTTTTTTTGAATAATCTCAGATGCATCAGACCGAGAATATTTAATAAGCCCACCGGTAAAAACAAATGTCTTCCCTTCTAGAGGAAGTTTTTCTTTTGTTTTTTCTTTTTTTGTTTTTACACCATTTTTTTCAAGTCTATCTATTAGATTTTTGTTTTCATTTGTTGCAAAAAAAGTAGCAATAGATTCAGCAGATTTATCACCAAGGCCATCTATGTTTTTTAATTCTTCTTCATTTGCTTTTGATAATTCCTCGATTGAATTATATTTTGATGCAAGCAGCTGTGATGCATATTTACCAACATGTCTTATTCCTAGACCATAGATAAGTCTGGATAAACTCTGGTTTTTACTTTTTTCAATTGAATCAAGTAGGTTTTCTGCAGATTTTTCTTTGAAACCTTCTAATTTTAAAATATCATCTTTTTTCAAAGTGTACAAATCAGCTATATCATCAATGAGTTGTTCATCTAATAATTTATCAATGGTTGATTCACCAAGATGATCTATGTCCATAGCGTCTCTAGAAGAATAATAAATAAGCCTCCATTTAAGACGAGCAGGGCATTGCTTATTAGGACATCTTACAGCAACTTCACCTTCGGGTCTTACTACCTCTGTTTTACAAATAGGGCATTTTTTTGGAATTCTTTTTTGTTTTTCCTTACCTGTTCTTTTTTCTTTAATGCTTTTTACAACTTGAGGAATCACATCACCGCTTCTTTCAACTAATACATGATCACCGATCCGTATATCCTTTCTTTTAAGTTCATCAAAATTATGAAGAGTAGCACGAGATACAGTAACTCCCCCTACTTGCACAGGTTCAAGGATAGCAACAGGTGTTATAGCACCAGTTCTTCCCACCTGTATATCAATATCTTCAATCTTTGTTGTAGATTGCTTTGCGGCAAACTTATATGAAATAGCCCAACGAGGATTTTTAGTAGTAGCGCCAAGTTTTTTTTGTTTTTCAAAAGAATTTACTTTTATTACAGTTCCATCAATCTCGTAATTTAGACTATCTCTTTTTTTCTCAAGCTCGTTGCAATATTTTATAGCCTCATCAATATCTTTTACTTTTTTTATAAGGGGGTTTATTCTAAAACCTGCTTTTTTTAAAGCATCCATAGCTTGTTTATGTGTTTCAAAATTTTTATCTGAATCTGATAAATAATGAATGAAAATATCAAGAGGTCTATCTGCTACTATTTTTGGGTCAAGCTGTCTTAGAGAACCAGCTGCAGCATTTCTAGGATTAGCAAAAACAGGTTCTCCTTTTTTTTCTCTTCCTTTGTTATATTTTTTAAAACCATCAATAGGCATATATACTTCGCCGCGAACCTCAATATTTTTAAATGTATCATCACGAAGTTTTAATGGTATGCTATAAATAGTTTTAAGATTCTGAGTGATATCATCGCCACGTATTCCATCCCCACGGGTTGCACCTCGTTCAAATCTACCATTTTTATAAAGAAGTGCTACGCCTGCTCCATCAATCTTCGGGTCAACAACATATTCAACCTCGCCTGCATTCTTTTTTACTCTTTCATCAAAATCATGCAACTCTTCAAAAGTATATGTGTTATCAAGTGAAAGCATTGGTACTTTATGCTCTACTGTTTCAAACTCATCAACAGGTTTTTCCCCTACTCTCTGAGTTGGAGAATCAGGAGATATAAGATCAGGGTATTCTGATTCTAGTTTTTCTAGTTTTTTTAGTAATTGATCATACTCATAATCTGAAATGACAGGACTATTTTCTACATAATATTTGTAGTTATGATAATTTAACTCCTCTCGTAATTTTTTTATTTTTTTCTCTGCCTCTTTTTTGTTCATATCCTATTTTTCACATCCCAAAAATCTTTTTTATTTCATTTAATTTTTTTGTATTTAGGATATCTTTTTTTGTAAGCC
>Ga0272442_10001929_pt1 | contig 30680 bp, 21 predicted proteins | sample SSMForm2O_FD_200262 | JGI IMG/M metagenome (GOLD analysis project Ga0272442, IMG submission 200262) | Marine sediment archaeal communities from Little Sippewissett salt marsh, Falmouth, MA, United States - SSM-Form-2O | ecosystem: Environmental > Aquatic > Marine > Wetlands > Sediment ...
GAACCAGCACGTCTCCTTCCCCAACCAGACCGCCTTCCACGAAGTCGGGATGGACCTCGACAACCCGGCCCGTAACCTGGGCTTGAAGCGTCACCTCCTCGGCCGGAATCACCGTGCCGTTCACCTGGACGTTCACCGGATACGCCGCGGCGTGAACCTGCTGCGCCTCTACGAGCGGGGCCGTTTGAGGGGGTCGCCGGCGTTGGGGCTTTGGCCGGTTCTTCATGAAGTAGACCGACGTGGCCGCGCCGCCGCCAATGGCGACGACGGAGACGGCCAACAGGACCAAGGCCCTGAGGAATCGCACTATCCTCGATCGTCTTTGTGGACTCATCAGTTACTCCTCTAACGCGCCGAGTTCGCGCTCCATCCAACGGCCGCCCAAAGCAAGATGAAGCTGCGTTCGATAAACGAGCAGGTCGTGCTCCGCCTGAACCAGCCCGCGCTCGAGCGACTGCGCGTAGGTCAACGCACTCAACACCGGCAAGTAATCGTTTAGTCCCTTCTGGTAGCGGGCCAGCGCTTCCCGATGGCTCGCCCGAGCCGTCTCGAGCTGATATTGCAGCGCGTCTACGTACTCGCGCTGCTTGGCTTCCCGGACAAGTGCGTCTTCCACCTCCCGAGCCGCCGTGACCACCGCCTGCTTGTAGGCGGCCAGGCGTTCGTCCACCACGGCGCGCGTCCGTTCGACTTCCGCCTTGCGGCGTCCCGCGTCGAAGATTGGACCGGTGATGCTCGCGGCGAGTTTCGCCATCCAGTTGTCAAAGAGCAGGTCCCACTCGGCGGCGTTGTAGCTGGCAGAGGCCGTCAAGCGAATCGCCGGCAGACGGTCCGCGCGAGCCGCGCTCACCTGCCAATCCGCGGCCCGCAGGCGCAAACCGGCGGCGCGCACGTCCGGCCGCCGAGCCAGCAGATCTGCGGGGAGGCCTTGATCGGGAAGAGGGCCCGTTTCGGGGAACACGTCCGCTGTGAGCTTCAGGTCGGTTCTCGGAGGCTTCCCAAGGAACACCGCGAGTTCGTGCAAAAGCGTGTCGAGCTGCGCCTCCAACGGAGGCCGCATCGCTTGGGTTTGCGCAACCGCCTGCCGCTGCTGATACACGTCCAGGGCCGTGGCCCGGCCTTTGCGGTACCGCAATTCGACCAACTCCAAGGTCGTCTGGTTGGCCTCGAGCTGCTGGCGAAGCACCTCGATCACCTGCTGGTACTGCAGAATGTCGAGCCAAGTCAGCACGACTTGGGCCGTAAGCGTTTGCATGGCCGTGTAGAGGTCTTCGCGCGTCGCCTCGAAACTCAACTGGGCCGACCGATCCGACGCCCGCAGGCGCCCCCAGAGGTCCAGCTCATAGCTCGCGCTCAGACCGAGCAAGTACGATTCGTTTCGAGTAGTCGTCTCGGAAGGCGGCGTGTCGGCCAGCAACGTCTTAGCGCCCTGCAATCTGGATTGCGCGGACTGGAGCGCGGCCGCAGCCGCGCCCGCCGGGGTGGTTGCCACGCCCGAGCCGGGGCTGCCGCCGCCGAGCAGGGCATTGAGTGCGCTGAGTTTCTGGGAGGCCACGGACAAGGTCGATGTCGACACACCCGTGTCGATATGGGTGCGCGTCGTGCTGGCGTCGCCGGCGTAGCCCACCTCCGGCCAACGCAAGGCGCCCACCTGTTTGGCCGCGGCCCAGGCCTGGCGAATCCTCGCCACGGCTTGTTCGAGGGTGAAACTGTCGTTCAGGGCCTCGGCCACCAGGCGATTGAGCTCCTCCGAGTCGAACCCCTCCCACCACTTCTCCGGGGCCGGGGCGCTGGGGCCGTACAAGGTGTAGGACTCGGGGACGGGCAACTCGTCAACACCGCGGCCGGGGGGATCGAATGTGGCGCAGGAGGCCAACAGGGCCAGCCCAAACAGGGCCACCCATCGCGGCGGATGCCGAAAATACATGTTCATGGCCGCTCTCCTTCGCCCTCAGGCGTTGGCCGGAACGGGGGATGCTCGATGGCGGGCAACTTCGCGATGGCCTCAATTCCCCCGAGGGCAAAGACCGTCGCGTGGTGCGCCATCACTTCGGGCGGCGGCAGCGGCGGCCGTTTGTGCTTCTCAGGACGGCGGCTGTGAAACCGGTGGAAATGGCTGAACGCGAACAGGCCTACGATGTTGTGCGCACAGACCTGAACATGGCCCTCGCTGGCCCCGGGGGGAAGCAAGGCACGCACCACCTCGAGAAGGTAGTCCCTTCGCTGCCGGAGGATCTTCCCGAAGACCATCGCGTGCGAGGGGCTCGGATTCGTGATCTCGTGGACCACGATCTGGTCGAAGCAGGAGGCCAGACCCGCACTGCGCCCGCGCAAGAACTGGCTTCGAATGAACCACGCGAGGCGACCTTCGGCCGTTGGCGCCATCGAGCCGTCGGCCACAAGCGGATACTCTTGCTCGGCCACCGCCGCCGTGTACGTCAACACCTCCTCGTAAAGCCGCTGCTTCCCGCCGAAGTGGTAGTTTATCGAGGCGATATTCGCCTCGGCCCCCTCGCAGATCTCCGCCACGTTCGCGTCATGGAAGCCCTTATCCGCAAACACCTTACAAGCGCTCTCCAGCAGGCGTTGCCGTGTGTCCTTCATCACCCTCTCCTCGGATTGCGCAGCCACTTAAAACCTCATATGAAATATGCTTTTCAAAAAGCATTTTACCTCACAGCCAAGGTTTCTGTCAAGTCGCGCGCGCAAGCCCGGCACGAGGGCCGCTGCGTCGTGGGAGGCTCTGGAGTTCTGCGTAACGCAGGAGGGGTGTTGTCACGGCACGCACAGTGGTGCGGCACCTGCCTTGTCTCTCCTGTTCGTAATCGTACTCGATCTTCCGACTTCGCGCCCGACGGCGAGCAGGACGCATAGCCCGGTTGGATTCCGTATTCGCCGGGCTGGGAGCTGTGCGCGCTAAACAGCTTCGACTACGGTTGCGATACCGAGGCCGCCGCCGCCGCATAGCATTTGGAGGCCCCACTTGCCTTTGGTGCGCTGGAGATGGCGGGCCATCTCGCCGAAATAGATGCAGCCCGTCGCGCCGATCGGGTGGCCGAGGGCGATGGCGCCGCCGGTGGGATTGACGCGGGGGTCGTCGTAGGCGTAGCCCAGAGCGTCTGCAAACGCGAGGCAAGGCGTGGCGAAGGCCTCGTTCGGTTCGATGACGTCCATGTCGTCGATGGTCTTGCCGCATCGTGCCAGCGCCTTCCTGACGGCCGGTATGGGCGCCAAGAGCATGGGGTTGGGCGCGCCGCCCGCGACCGCCATGCCCCGAATGGCACACAGCGGCTCGAGCCCAAGTTGCTCGGCCTTGTCGGCGCTCATCAAGAGCACGGCCGAAGCCGCATCGACGATCTGGGACGAATTGCCCGGTGTTACGCGGCCATCGGGCTTGAACGGCGTCGGGAGCTGCTTCAGCCGTTCCCAATAGCCCTCCGGATCGTCTACGGCGTTGTCGCGGATCACCTCGTCGGTGTCGACGGTGTGCTGCTCGCCTTCCCAAGTGAATGTGAACGGCGCGATGTTGTCGAACCAGCCGTTGCGCCTCGCCTGAACGGCCTTCTGCATGCTCGACATGCCGAAGCGATCGAGATCCTCGCGCGTGTGGCCCTCGTCTTCCGAGATGATCTCCGCGCACAAGCCCTGGGCGATGTCCATCCCGGTTTCCGAGAAACGGCTCGAGAACCGCACGGGCAGGCCGGCCGCCTGGGCGGTCAGGATGTCCGAGGAGAAGCCGTAATGCGACATCAGCTCGACGCCCGCCGCGATCATCACGTCGCCGTTGCCGACCTGGATGCTCTGTGCGCCGAAGTTGATGGCTTTGAGGCCGGCGTTGCAGAACTGATTGACGGTGCACGCGCAGGCCTCTTCGGGGATGCCCGCGAGCAAGGCGGCCACCCGGGCCACGTCCGAGCCCTGTTCGCCGATCTGGCTGAGACAACCGACGATGATGTCCTCGATGTCATGTTCGTCGAACTGCGGGCTCCTGCCCTTCACCCGGTCGAGCAGTGCCCGCATCGTGCTGGCGAGCAAGTCCTGCGCCGACGCCTGGCAGAGCTGACCGTTCTTCGCCATCCCCTTGACGCCCGACTTGCCGATGGCGCTGCGCACCGCGTCAACGACGACCACTTCCCGTAGTACTGGCATGGCACATTCCCCTCGCGTTGTTTGTCCGGACTCCTCAATCGCCTGCCGTCGTTCAACGACCCTACCGCAGCAGCTACCCAAGTTGCCGCTGCCGTGACGACCTTGCTCCCTTCGCGCGTCTGCCGCGCGTCGTCAAGGATAGGGGCGCGCTGTGCAGACTTCAACTTTCCGAATTCCGCAGGCGATCACTTCCAGCAAGGCATGGGGCAAGCCCAGCGGCGCGCGGGGCGTATGGCGCACGTCCGCCAGGTTGACACACCCAAACCGACATACTACAATCCGAAATTGCATGAACGGCTTAATTGCGGGGGCCGCGGCATGAGACGCTACAGCTTCAGCACCTTCGAGGTGGACGAGGCCAACCGGGAAGCCTTCGAGGCCTGCCAGGCCGTGGCCGAGCTCGAACCGGGGGCGGCCGGGCCCATTGTCTTGCTTGGCGGGGCCGGTGCCGGCAAGACCCACCTGCTCTACTCGATTGTGAGCTACATCCGGGCAAGCGCCAACAGGGCCGGTCTCGCCTACGTCACGGCCGGCCGATTCCCACACGAGGTCCGCGCGCTCGCCACCGATCCCTCACCCGTTCAGCGAGCCCCGGCGGCCGTCTTGCTCGTGGACCAACTCGAGCGTTTCCGCGAATACCTCGATGACTTGGAGGCCGTTGTCCGAAGCTTCCTGAACCAGAGGCACTATGTCGTCTTGGCCAGCCAAGTCCATCCGGAGCGCCTCAAAGACCTGCCCGAAGGGCTCCGAGCCCTTCTCGACGCCGGCCGGGTCGTGCAGATCCGCCCGGCGGCCTCCCGACCACACCGCCCCACGGCGGCCCAAGGCTTCCCCTCGGGCGCCGAGGACTTGGTCCGGAAACAGCGCGATGAGATCCGCCGCCTCCAGGAGCAACTGCGCCAGCGCGACGAGGCGGTCACGGTCGTCGAGAAAGACGGGGACGCGGCCGATACGTTGCGCCGGGAACTCGAGGCGGAACGCGCGCGTGTCGAGGAATGCGCGGCGGCGGCCGCCACAGCGCAAGACCTGGCCGCGACCCAAATCGAGGAACTGCGCCACGAACTCGACGAGCAGCGCGAGAACGCTCAGTGTAACGAAGAGGCCGCCGCCGCCGCGCAGGACTTGGCCGCGACCCAAATCGAGGAACTGCGCCACGAACTCGACGAGCAGCGTGAGAACGCACAGCGTAACGACGAGGCCGCCGCCACCGGGGAGGACCAAGCCGCCGCGCAACTCGAGCAGCTTCGCCACGAACTCGACGAGCAGCGCGAGAACGCTCAGCGTAACGAAGAGGCCGCCGCCGCTGCGCAGGATCTGGCCGCGACCCAACTCGAGGAGTTGCGCTGCGAACTCGAGCAACAGCGCCAAAGCGCACAACTCAAGGAAGAGGCCGCGGCCACCGCGGAGGACCAGGCCGCGGCGCAACTCGAGCAGTTGCGCCGCGAACTCGACGCGCAGCGCGACAGCGCAAAGCGCAGCGCCGAGGAGATTGATAGGTTCGGTGACGAGGCCGGCGAACTGCGGCGACAACTGGAGGCGGCGCGGCGCGACGCGGAGGACCAGGAAGAACGGCTCCGGTTGGCGGAAGAGGAGCGAGGCGAGGCCCAGGCGGAGCGGGACGCCTTGGCTGCGCAACTCGAGCAGAAGGCGCGCCTGGAAGAAGAGGCCGAGGCCTTGCGGCGCGATCTGGCGCAACGGGGCTCGGAGAAGGAACAGGCCGAGCGGGAAGCCGAGGTCTCGGTGCAACGGGCCCAGGCGGTGCTGGACGAGGTCGAGGCGCGTCGGGCCGCCTTTGCCGAAGCCGAACGGCAGCAGCGCGACCAGGTCCGCGAGCTCGAGGCCATGGTCGACGCCCTATGCGCAGAGACCGGACGCCTGGCCGAAATCGAGGGGACCGACGCCCGCGCGCCCGAGGCCCTCGAGCACCTGACCGCACTGCGCAATGAGTATGATCGAGCCCGCGAGGACCTGGGAAACGAACTGGCCGCAGTGCAGGCCGACCTGGGGCAGACCGTTCAGGCACGCGACGACGCCATGGGACAGCTCAACCAGTTATCGGCCGACATGGAGGCCCTGCGGCGCGAGGCGGCCGCCCAAGTCGCTGCTGCCAACGCCCAGGCCGGCGAGATCGAACGCGAATACGCGAGGCTTGCCTTGTCGCTCGACGGCGCCCGCGAGACCGGCCACCAGGTCGCCACTGGATTGGACGATCTGAGGGCGCAACTGCTGGACACATCCGGGGGGCTAGCGGAACTCGCCGCGCGCCTCGCCGACACGATCGAGTCCAAGGCACAGCCCCAGCCCGACGCGCTGCCGATGGAAACCGGGCCTGACCTGCCGCACGAGGAACCGGGCGACGCGACGCCGTCGGAGTGAAGTGCCGGGCGACCGCCGACGGCGCGGCAGACACTTGTTCTCGGTAGCGCGACGGCCATTTGACGCCAATAAGTGAGGCTCCCTGCGACGATGAGTAGTTTCGAGGAACGTCTGATTGCGCTATTCGACACCATACATCACCTCGACCGTATCCCACGGGCCGGCTACGTCGTCCGCGGCGTGCCCCATCCGGAGTCCGTGGCCGCCCACAGCCACTTCGTGTCCCTGCTGGCCCTCCTGTTCCTGGAAGAGCACTCGGATCCGTACGACCGCGAGAAGGTCCTGGCCATGGCCCTCATCCACGACCTGTCCGAAGCCAAGCTCATGGACATCCCCATGCCCTATGCCGACGCCTATCTCGGGGCGGCCAAAGACCGCGCGGAACAGGCCATCATGGAGGAGTTATTTGGCGGCTTCCAGCCGAAGTTCGCCCACTACCACCAGGAACTGCTCGACGCGAGCACGCCCGAGGCGCGGCTTGTTCGGGGGCTCGACAAGGTCCAACTCCTGTTGAAAGTGCTCTTCTACGAGCGCGAACGCGCCGGCTACCTCGAGGAGTTCTGGACGGGCCGCGCCAACTTCCGCGACTACGGTATAGAAGGCGTCGCGAAGCTCTTCGACGCGATCTGCGCCAAGGCCGGCCGGGCGCGGCCCCAGTAGGCCGCGGTTGCTTCGCGGGACGCGCGGCGCTATCGCTGGCGGCGGGCGTGCTTGAGGCGCTGCTTGGGGGGCTCGAGATCCTTGAGCGTGACCTCGGTGCACTGTGCGAGATCGGCCTCGAACATATCGATGACTTCCTGGATCGCGCCGGTGTCGTGCGTGGCAATGGCGTTTTCGGTGTAGTACTTCTCTGCCGTGAACGTGGCGTTGTACGAGCCGACCACGGCCACGACGTCATCCACGAGGAAGCCTTTGGCGTGCATCGGGGCGTCGCCGTGGTACTCGAAGATCCGGATGCCGCCCTCGAGCAGTTCGCGGTAGCCGGCCTTGGCCAGGCGGTACAGCGGCCAGCCGCCGATCGGGATCATGCGCATGTTGCGCTCCGAGTTGCTCATCAGCCGCACCTCGACACCGCGCGCCGCGGCCTCGAGCAACGCCTTCTTCTGGACCGGCGCCGGCCGGGTCGCGATGCTCTGCCACCAGATGTGCGATTGGGCGTGGTCCATGACCTCCTTGTAGTACGTCGTCATGTGGGTCGCGCCGTTTTGCTCGAAAGGCTGCTGGTAGAGGAAACGGGTGAGCTTCTCGACGCGGTAGCCGCCGGGCGCGTCCGGCGACGGCGTGAAGAAGTCGTTGTACTTCTGCTCGGGCGGGTAGAGGGGCTGTGCGTAGATGGCCTCGAGTTCCGCCCCAACGACCTCGGCCTTCTCGTGGTCACCTTCTTCCAGATACCACCGCTTCTGAAACTCCTTCTCAACGACGGCCGCCTGCGGGCCCCGCACCCAGATGTCCGTGTCGCGCCACGCCGCCCGGCCGCCCTCCCGGCCTCCCTGGGCATAGCGGGAACTCCAGTTCATCCCGCCCATGAGGGCTTCCTTGCCGTCGACGACCATGTACTTGTCGTGCAGGTGGCGTTTCCAGAACCGCATCGGGCGATACGGCTGGAGCAGCACCTCGGCCACGCCGCTGTACTTCTGGACCTCGATGTCGTTCTGGCGCATCTTCCTGTAGAAGAACGGATTCCCCCACGCGTAGATTCCGTACACCACGATCTTGACGTCCACCCCTTCGTTCTTCTTGCGGACCAGCATGTCGCCCAGCCGCTTCGTCGTGGCGTCGTGGAAGATGTAGAGCGTCGTGATGTGAATCGAGTCTTGCGCGCCCTCGAGCATCTTCCAACGCATCGGGTAGGATTCCTTGCCGTTGACGAGCACGTCGATCTCGTCGCTGACCGACAACACGCTGTTCGTGCACGCGTTCAGCTCGAGCTGGAAGGCCGGGTCGAGGATGGGGTGCAGGGGCGGCGCAGCACCGGCGAGGGCGCCGGACACGAGGAGCCCGGCCGTGCAGATAGCTATGGTGATGTGTCGAGCCATGGGGAAGTCTTCGGCGTCCCACCTGGATACCGCCCAGACGATAGCACAACCGCCCCCCGCCGGCCAAGGCCAGGTACCGGATTCGGGCCGCTCCTACGGACCTGAACGCGAGGCGACGCGAAGGACTTCGTCGACCGAGGTGATGCCGCGTGCGGCCGCTTCGAGACGGCGCATTTGTCTCACCCGCCTGTATTCTCCCGGCCCGAGTGGATACACTGTCGACGGTTGTCGGACACCTGTAGCGCAGACGCCACGGAGACAGCAGCCATGACGCAAAATCACATGCGGTCGGATGGGTTGTGCCACGCGCGGATCGCGATGCCGGCGCGGCAGTTGTTGGGCACGGTGTGCGTGCACGGCGGGGCCGATTGCCCGCTGTTCGAGGCAGGCACGGCCGCGGCTATCCTGGACGAAGTGAGGCGCGATCCGACAGTCACGATCCGGCTCGAGTCGGACGCCGACGCCGTTCCGCACTACAGCGCGCTGTCACCGGAGGACTACGCCCAGGAGGATCCGGAAGAGGTGTTCAACCGGAAGCGGGACCTGGACGTTTTACAGCGGCTGGGGCTGGTGCCGGGGTCGGTTCGCCGCGCGCGCTACCTCTATGAGTTGCTGTTCGAGCGGGTCGAGTCGCCGTATGGCATCTGCGCCTATGACACGCCCAACTGGACGGGCTGCCCGTTGGCCAAGAGCGGCGCCTACGAGCGGGTCCGGGAGCAAGGTTGGCGCGCCGTGGTGTACGACCGCAGTGAAGAGGAGAAGCGCCGGTACCGCGAACGCAACGTGGAGCGCATCGAGAACGACGCCCGGCTCTGCATGCGCCCGCACCACATCATGTGCCTGGCGTGCGGCTACGCGGGCGGCCGGAACGACGCGCCCCGGCGTAACGACACGCTGTGGGAGATTCTCGAGCGCGTGCGCAGAGAGCCGGACGTACCCATCACACTCGTGGAGGGCTGTTGCGAGGCGTGTGACTGCTGCGACGGTTTTCATCCGGAGACGGGACGGTGCGTGCATGCCGGCGGGCTCATCCGGGACTACAAGAAGGACCTGGACGTCTTCCAGAAGCTGGGCCTGATGCCGGGCGCCACAATGCCGGCGCGGTCGTTGTTCGAACTCATCTTCGAGCGTATCCCGTCTACGCGCGCCATCTGCGGCTATGGCGACGGTGTGGTCACATCGCACGAGTGGGCGATTTGCGGCGGTCCCGAGGGCAATGCCGACTACGAGGCGACACGCCGCACGGGGCTGGTCTGAGCGGCCTGCAGGCCCATAGGGCGAGCTTGTTTGGCGCTGTGAGAATTCCTACAATGCACGCAACTTCGTGTGGGCGCAGGAGTGGCCGTATGGGGCGAGTAGACAGGGATTAATCCCAACAAGACATCCGCAGCGGAGGGAACACCGTGACGAATCAGGACAGACGCTGGATCAAATCGTACGACGAATGGGTCGACCCGGACTTGAAGGTGCCCGATGTGTCCTACGTGGAACTCGTCGCGGACTGCGTCCGCCAGTTCCCGGACCAGGCGGCCTTTCATTTCATGGGGACAACGCTGACGTTCCGGGAGGTGGACGACTACTCCCGGCGCTTCGCCCACTTCCTGGCCGAAGCCGGCTGTCGCCCGGGCGACGTGGTGGGCGTCAACTTGCCGAACAGCCCCCAGTATCTGCTCGCCCATATCGGCATCCTGAGGGCCGGCTGCATCACCACGGGCGTGTCGCCGCTGCTCTCGGCCAAGGAGATCGCCCATCAACTGCGCGACTCGGGGGCGCGGGTGCTGGTGACGCTCGACGCCATCTTCGAGCACCGCTTTTTGAAGGTCAAGGACCAGGTCCCGGAACTCAGCCACGTGGTCGTGACCAGCGTCGCAGACTTCTTTCCGGGGCTCAAGCGCGTGCTGGGCAAGGCATTGAAGAAGGTCCCGACGGGGAAAGTGGTTCCCGTGTCCGGCAAGACGGTCGTCCGATTCATGGACGTGTTGCGCGCGCATCCGCCGGAGGCGCCTGAGGCGTCGATCTCGGCTGACGACGTCTGCCTGATCCAGTACACCGGCGGTACGACCGGCCTGCCCAAGGGCGCCGAGCTCACCCACCGGAACATGGTATCCAACATGCACCAGCTCATGAATTGGGTCAATGCGCAACCGGGCTCGGGCATGTTCTGTTCCGGGGCGCCGTTGTTCCACGTGGCCGGCCTGATGGTGGGCATGTTGTCCGTGGCGATGGGCTGGGGCCAGATCCTCATACCCGACCCGCGCAATACGCGCCATATCTGCAAAGAGATCGCGCGGTATCGTCCCACCCACCTGTTCAACGTGCCGTCGCTGTACCAACTGCTCCTGGCGAATCCCAAGTTCAAGACGCTCGACTTCTCGAGGGTCAAGATGTGTTGCTCCGGGGCGGCCCCGTTGTCCGCCGAGTCGTTCCGGGGACTCGAGGGGGTTGTCGGCGAGGGCAAGGTGATCGAGATCTACGGCCTGACCGAGACCAGCCCCATCCTGACCATCAACCCCCTGGCCGGCCCGAAGAAACTGGGCTCGATCGGGCTGCCGATGCCGGCCACGCGGATCAAGCTGGCCGACCTCGAGACCGGCACGACGGAAGTGGGCGTCGGCGAGGAAGGCGAGATCATCGCCCAAGGCCCGCAGGTCATGAGAGGCTACCACAACAAGCCGGAAGAGACGGCCCATGCCCTGCGGGAGTTCCAAGGGCAGCGCTGGTTTTTCACCGGCGACGTGGCCAAGATGGACGAAGACGGCTACGTGTTCATCGTGGACCGCGCCAAAGACATGATCATCGTCGGCGGCTTCAAGGTGTTCTCGAAGGAAGCGGAAGAGACGTTGTACGACCACCCGTGCGTCGAGTACTGCGCCCTGGTGGGCGTGCCCAATCCCGACCGGCCCGGCAGCGAGTTGGTCAAGGTCGTCATACAGGCCAAGCCGGAGTACCAAGAGCGCGACCCCAAGGAACTCGAGCAGGAGATCATCGCGTACTGCAAGGAGAACATGGCGCCGTACAAGGTGCCGAAGATCATCCGCTTCGTCGATGAAATGCCCTTGACCGCCGTGGGGAAGGTCGACAAGAAGGCCCTGCGATAGAAGGCTCATAGGGCTCGCGGCGCTCTCGGCCAGGCCATCCGTGGCGTCGCCATCCACGGCCGGCAGGAAGGACCCGCATCAATGAAGGCATGGGCGGTCGTGTTCACCGACAAGCTCAAGGTCGAGTACACCGAGGTCACGGCCCCGGATCCGGAATCACACGACGTCGTCGTGGACACGCACTACTCGTGGATCAGCAACGGGACCGAGGGCTCATTTCTCCGCGCTGAACGCAGCAGCGGCGAGCGCCCCTATCTCCCCGGCGAGCCGTGGCCCTTCCCCATTGCGCCCGGCTACCAGAGCGTCGGCATCATCGAGCGCGTCGGAAGCGGCGTGAGCGACGTCCGGCCCGGCGACTGGGTGTTCTGCACGCTCGGCCGCATCGAGGGCATGTTCGAGCCGTGGGGCGGCCACGTGTCGCCCAAGGTGGTTGACCGCTCGCAGGTATGGCGCATCCCGCGCGGGGTCTCCCCGGTCGCCCTCAGCGGGCTCGTGCTGACGCAGGTCGGATTCAACTGTGCCATGCGGCCGCCCATGGCCGCCGGCGACCGCGCCCTCGTCATCGGCGACGGGCTGGTGGGCCAGTGGGCCGCGCAGACGCTCCACTGGCGCGGCGCCACGGTGATCCTGGCCGGCAAACACGACGACCGGCTGGATTTCTTCGCCGGCCCCAAGCGCCGGCGCTGCGTCAACGTGCTTCGCGAGGACCTCGCGCGGATTGTGGAGGACGTGGCGCCGTCGGGGGTCAACGTGTTGGTGGACACCGTCGGATCGGTCCCCCTCATCCTCGCATGCCTGCCCATGATCGCCCACGACGGGCACATCGTGTCCGCCGGCTTCCACGGCAAGGACTCCCTGCTGGATATCCAGCAACTGCGCAACGGCGAGTTGACCCTCCATTCCCCCTCCGGCTGGCAGCGCAAACGCATGGACAAGACCCTCGATTTGGTCGCCGCCGGACGCCTTGAAACCGAACGCCTGATCACCCACCGTTTCCCGGTCAAGCGCGCCGCCGAAGCGTGGGACCTCATCCTCAACCGCACCGAGCCCGTGCTCGGAGTCCTGCTGACATGGCGGTGAGATCCTCCGAGTAAAGGGGAGCCTCATGAAGATACTCCAAGTCATCGAGCCTCGAAAGTACGAGATCAGAGATGCGCCCGAGCCCAAAGCCGGGCCGGGGCAGGTGCTGGTCAAAGTGCTGGCCGTCACGACATGCCCGCACTGGGACATACACATCCTCGACGGTCAACCCATGTTCCCCGGCATGACGCTGGCGTATCCGTACGCGCCTGGGCAGCCGGGCCACGAGGCGTGTGGGGACATCGCGGCCGTGGGCGACGGCGTGCGCGGCCTGGCGGTGGGCCAGCGCGTGTGCGTGTGGCGCGACCGGGGACACGACGTCCAGGGGTGCTACGCGCAGTTCGTGGCCGTGGACGCCCCGAACGTCATACCGGTTCCGGAGGCATTGCCGCCGGAGGCCTGCGCGCCGCTCGAATTGGCCATGTGCGTGAGCGCACACGTGCTCTACGCGGAGAAGCTGGACGCCATCCAAGGCCAACGCGTCGGCGTGTTCGGCCTCGGCCCGGCAGGGCTGGTGGCGGTGCAACTCCTGCGCGCGGCCGGCGCCGCGCACGTGGCCGGCGTCGACCCGCTCCCCGCGCGCCGCGACCTGGCCCAGCGGTTGGGCGCCGACCTCGTCTGCGGGCCGGACGACGCCTTGGCGGCGCTGCCGGGGCGCGGCCACCCGGACGCGCTCGAGTGCGCGTTCGATTGCGTGGGCTCGGCCACGGCCGTGCATCAGGCCATGGCGCTCACGAATCATCTGGTGCTCCTGTTCGCCGTCCAGCGCGAGCCCTACGTGTTCGCGCCCGAGTACTGGGGCGGCCTGACGCTTGCGGGCACGCGGCCCCACATCCGCGAGGCCGCCGAATACGCCGCGGTGCGCCTGGCCGACGGCCGCCTTGATCTCGGGGCCTTGGTCTCGAATACCATGAGGCTCGGCCAATATGCCGAGGCCGTGGATCTGCTCAAGCGGCGCGAGGCGCTCAAGGTCGCGTTTCTACCGCAACTCTGTTAGTGGTTCATCGCGCGTCCCGGCCCGGCGAAAGGACAACGCATGAGACCCATCACGCGGCGGAACTTCATGAAGGTCGCGGCGGCCGCGGCGGCGCCGTATGTCGTGCCGGCCGCGGCTCTCGGCAACGACGGTGCCGTCGCCCCAAGCGAACGGCTCACGATGGGCGCCATCGGCATCGGCGGCATGGGCGGGCGCGACCTGTCGGATTTCCTCACCAACGCGGACGTGCAGGTCGTGGCCGTGTGCGACGTCGACGCCGGCCACCGCGCCCGCGCCAAGCGCATCGTCGACGACCATTACCACAACCACGACTGCGCCGCCTACAACGACTTCTACGAGATCCTCGAGCGCGACGATATCGATACGGTCCTCATTGCGACGCCCGACCACTGGCACGCCTTGCTCGCCATCGAGGCCGCCAAGACCGGCAAGGACATCTACTGCGAGAAGCCCATCTCGCTCACGGTGGCCGAAGGCCGCGCCGTGGTCGAGGCCATGAAGCGCTACAGCCGCGTGTACCAAAGCGGCACTCAACGGCGCAGCATCGGCTGTTTCCGCTTCGCCGTGGACGTGGCCCGCACCGGCCTGATAGGCCAACTCCACACCCTGCACACCTTCCTCTCCGAAGGCCCAAGCTGCGGCATCGAGCCGCCGCAGCCGGTGCCCGAGGGCTTCGACTACGACCGCTGGCTCGGCCCGGCGCCGTATGAGCCGTACACCGCGAGACGGTGCCACGGCACCTTCCGATGGATCTTCGACTACTCCGGCGGCAAGCTGACCGACATCGGCGCCCACTTCAACGACCTGGCCCAGTGGGGCAACGGCACCGACCTCGGCGGCCCTATCGCCTACGAAGGCCACGCCGAGTTTCCCCGGGAGGGTCTCTGGAACACGCCTATGCGATACCGCGTCGAGGCGACCTACGCCGACGGCGTCAAGTTGATCTACCACGACACGTCGCCCCGGACGGTCAAGTTCGAGGGCGACGAAGGATGGATCTCCGTGGACGACGACGGCAACGTGGACGCCGAACCGAAGTCCATTCTCCGCATGCGAAGCATCGTCAAGCAGGACTACGCCCACTGGTTCGGCCACCACCGCAATTTCCTCGACTGCGTCAAGACGCGCCGGGCGTGCATCGCGCCCCCTGAGGTGGCCCAGCGGTCGACGACCACCTGCCACGTCGGCAACATCTGCCTGCGCCTCGACCGGCCTTTGCGTTGGGACCTCGAGACCGAGCGCTTCGTCGACGATTCCGAAGCCAACCGGATGCTGGCGCGGGCCATGCGCGCGCCGTGGCATCTTTGATTGCCAAAGGAGGACTGTATGAGAACCATTTCCGGAATCACGGCGCTGCTGCTCGCGGCCGTCTGTGCGTTCGCGGCCGACGGGCCGGTTGAACCGAACGAGGAGGGATTCGTCCCGCTGTTCAACGGGAAGGACCTGGCCGGCTGGGAAGGCGACCCGGAGTTGTGGATCGTCGAGGACGGGATGCTGATCGGCCGGTCGCCCGGCATTGAGCACAACGACTTCATTGCGACCACGAAGACTTACACGGACTTCATCCTGCGCTTCCAGATCCACCTGATCGCCGGCAAGGGCAACAGCGGCGTGCAACTGCGCTCGAAACGCGTGCCGGACTCCCACGAGGTCTCCGGCTACCAGGCCGACGTCGGCGAGATGTGGTGGGGCACGCTGTACGACGAGAGCCGCCGCAGGCGCCCGCTGGTCAAGCCCAAGCCCGAGGTGGTCAAGAAGGCCGTCAAGCCCACCGAATGGAACGACTACGAAGTCAAGGCCCTCGGCGACACGATCACCTTGTCCATCAACGGCGTCACCACGGTCGAGTACACCGAGACCGATGCCAAGATCCCCCGCACCGGCATCATCGCCCCGCAGATCCACGCCGGCCCGCCCATGGAGGTCCGATTCCGCAACATCCGCATCAAAGAGATCAAATAGCCGGCGCGCCGTGGCACCGGACCGTCGAACCGAAGGAAGAATCCATGGACAAGCGCGTGGTTGCGGCCGCGGTCGTTGTGGTGGTCGCGTTGGCGGCGTTTGGCGGCTACCGTGTGTCGCTCCGGCGGCAGGTCGTCGCCCTCGAGAACGAGATCCGCGCCAGCGGCGCGCCGGTGACGTTGGCGGAGTTGAACGCCTGGTATGAGACGCCGCCCGACGGGGACAACGCGGCCAGGGCCTATGTCCAGGCCTTCGACGCGCTGGCGGACGTCGGCGACAACGCCGGCCACCTCCCCGTGCTCGGCGACGCGGAGTTGCCGCCCCGCACGGCGCCGATTCCCTACGAGATGCGCCAGGCCATCTCGCGCCACCTCGACGCCAACGCGGCCGCGCTCGAACTCGTCGAGCACGCGGTTGGCCGGCCCCGCTGCCGCTTTCCCATCGACCTGCGCGACGGCCTCGACACGGAACGGCCCCACCTGCCCCAACTGCGCCAGACCGCCCGGCTGCTGATGCTGCAGGCCGTGTTGGCGGCCCACGAACAGATGAAGAACGCGGCCTACCGGGCCTTGTCGACGCAACTGGCCGTCGTGCACGCCTTGGACGATGAGCCGACCATGGTCTCGCAGTTGACCCGGTTCGACTGCGCCGCCGTTGCGGTTCAGACCCTCGAACAGGTGCTGAATCGAACCGCGTTGGCGCCCGAGCAGCTCAGTGAACTCATCGAGGGATTTCAGCGGCTCGACGAAGCCCACGCCCTCGCGCGTGGCCTGGCCGGCAGGCGATGCTTTGTGCTCGACGTGGCGCGCAACAGCGGCGCGTTCGCCGGCTACTTGGATTCACAGGCCCGGTGGGCGCCCATCACTGCGCGCCTGTGGAGTTGGAGCGGCGTGCTCACGCGCGACCGCGTCGACGGCGCGCGCTGGATCACGCAACTGTACTATGCCAGCCAGGGGCACTTCCCCGACGGCCTCGAGGTCGCCGAGGCCGTGCGCGCCGAGGCGACCGCGGTGCCCGGTTGGCGCTCCCCGCTCGCGAAGTTGTTGGTGGCGCCGCTGCCCGCGGCCGTCGAGACCGAGGCGCGACACCGTGCGCTGATGCGCCTGGCCTTCACGGCCCTCGCCGCCGAGCAACACAGCCTCGCCCACGGACGGCCCCCCGAAACGCTGTCGCAGTTGGTTCCCGATATCCTCGCGTGGGGTCCCGAAGACCCATACGTCAACGCCGCCGAACTGCTCTACCAACGCACCGCCAACGGCTGCGTCGTCTACAGCCGCGGCCTCGATGGCGAAGACGACGGCGGTGCCGAGAAGCCCGACCTCGAGAAGGCCTGGCGCGAGGGCGACCTCACCCTCACCGTCGAGCGACTCGCCGGCGGGTAGTCCTCCAGCGCGGAAGCGGTCGCCGAGCATAGGAGGAGACTGGACGCGAAACGAACGGAGAACAGGAAGACGGGAGCCGCTGTGGGGAATCGCGCTGCTTGCGGTCACGGCCCTCGTAGTTGCGTACGCGGCGTACCGGTGGCGGCTGCACGGGCGGGTCGAGTCGGCGCTGGCGGAACTGCGGGCCACCGGCGCACCGGTGACGCTCGAGGAACTGGACGCCTCGTACAAGGATGTACCCAGGGGACAGAACGCGGCGGACCTGTATCTCCGGGCTGACGACGTGTTTGCCTCGCTGTTTCGCTCTGAAGCAGAGTCGCCCTTCTGGCGCCTGCTGCCCATTGTGGGCGAGGCCGAGATGCCCGCTCCATGGGATGCGCTTCCTGGCGACATGAAGGCGCACATCGTGGAGTATCTGGCGTTGAACGCGGCCGTCCTCGATTTGATACACGAGGCCGCGACGCGGCCGCCGTGCCGGTATCCCGTGGACCTGACCTACGGCCATGACGCGGAGTTGGGCCACCTGGCGGGTGTGCGCCGTGCCGCGCGTTTGCTGCTGCTCGAGGCCCTGGTGTGTGCGGACGACGCCGACGCGGACGGGGCGTGTGAGGCGATGCACGCCCAGCTTGGCGCGGCGCGCTCCTTGCTCGAAGAACCGGTATTGATCTCTCAGCTCGTGCGTCTGGCCTGCAACCGCCTCCACTTCGACACCCTCGAACAGGTGCTGAACCGGACCGTTTTGACGAAAGAGCAGATGGACCGTCTGACGGAGGCCTACGAGGAGTCGGCGCCGCCGTGGCCCGCTTGGATGCCGCGAGCGCTGGCGGGCCGGCGGTGCACGTACTTGCAGGCATTCGAGAACCATGGGGCGTTCGTTGAACTCGACCTCTTGGGCAACTCGGAGTCCGTGATTGAGGAGCGGTTCCGGAGCCCGCTGGAGCGCTTCAAGTGGGGCCGCTACCAGTACTCCGGCGCCGCGGCGCGCGACACGTTGCGGTATCTTGACCTCATGGCACGCTGGATTGAATCGACCCAACGCCCGTATGCCGAGGGGCTCGCCATGTGCCAGGACATAGAAGAGGAGGTCGCGAGGCGCTCGTCGTACGCCGCGGGCGTCCTATCCGCGACCATCCCGCTCGCTTCAGGCGCTCTGCAACAGGCCGTCGCAGACACGGTGCGCCAACGCATCGCGCGCACGGCCCTGGCCCTCGAGCGGCACCGGCACGCGAAGAACGGCGCGTTGCCCGAGAGTCTGCCGCAGCTTGTGCCCGACCTGCTCGCCGAGGTCCCCGAAGACTCCTTTGCCGGCGCGCCGATCCGATATCAACGGACCGCGGCGGATTACACGGTCTACAGCATCGGCCCGAACGGTACCGACGAGGGCGGGGACAAAGGCGATGGGCCGTCGCGGGAGGGCGACATCGCGCTGGAAGTGCGCGCTAAAGAATCGGAACCGTAACCATTTGCTCCCGCCCACCCCGTCCACAGCCTTCCTACCGCAGCGCGAGCATTGCCAGGAGCGCATCCGCTATCAGCCGGTGCCCTTGGTCGTTCGGATGCATACCGTCCAGCAGCAGGTCGTGAATCGAGTGGCCTTCGGCCTCGGCGCAATCCAGGAAGATGCGGTTCACGTCGATCAGGGGGACGTTTTCACTCTTCGCCAAAGCCCGGACGGCCACGACGTACTCGCTCAAGATCACGTTGAATCCGGTGTCGTTTTCCGTGTTGTACGGCGGTTTGCCGTAGCGTTTCCGCAGTTCATCCGTCCAGGCCAGGGGATTGGGCGCCATGAGAACGGCGGTCGCGCCGCGTTCGCGCAGGACCTCGACGAAGTGGCGCAGATTCTCCTGGTAGCGTTCGACGGGCACGCGGGGCTCGGTCGCCCCCTTCCATACATCCACGGCCGCATCGTTCAGCCCGAAGAACACGGTCACCACGTCGGGGTCGTGGGCGAGCACGTCGCGCTCGAACCGTTTCCGCGCCATGTCGGTCGTGTTGCTGCCGATGCCGGCGTTGATGACCTTGGCGTCGGGCAAGGCCTCCGAAAGCAACTGTGCGAATATGCGCAACGGACCGCGCGGCGCCGTCGTCGAATCGCCGAACAGGACGACGGTCGTTCGCGGCTCAGGCGCCTCGATCAGCCAGGCGGGGCTGAACCGCGCGCAGCGCACGTCGCGCCCGCCGGGCACGTCCTGCTGCCACACGGCCAGCAGCGTCCCGTCCGCGGCCTGGACGCACGAGGGATACGAGGCCTGGCCGCCGCCGGTGTAGGGATGGCCGATGTCCCTCGGCGGCGTCCACGTCCGGCCGTGGTCAAACGATGCCGCCGCGCACAGCGGATAGCGGCGCAGGGCGTTGTCCCAGACGACGAAGATGCCGCGGCGGCCGTCCGCCTCGAACGCGCTAAGTGCCGCGGGGGCGTTCGAGCCGTACAGGGGACTCGGCCCGACGCCCTGCCAGGTCTGGCCGTCGTCCGTGCTGCGCGCCTGATACAGGTGGTCCGCCCCCGTCCGCATCAGCATGTAGATCGACCCGTCGTCCAGCTCGACCAGGGCGGGCTCGTCCGTGCCGCTCACGGCGCCGCCCGAGACGCGCTCATAGGTCGCGTGGGTGTCGCCGCCGTTGACCCAGGTCTCGCCGTTGTCGGTCGAGCGCATCACGCCCGCGCGGAGGTCCATCTCGCCTTCGCCCTGGTGCGCAGTGCCTTGCTCGCACAGCACGTCCCACGAATAGCCCATCAACAGCGTGCCCGACTCGAGGCGCAGGCCGCGGTGGGTCTTGCCGCAGGTGTAGCGGTGGCCCATCGGGATCTCGTAGGGCTCGGACCACGTGGCGGCGTTGTCCTCGCTGCGCACGCACCACGTGGCCGACGTGCGGATGCCCTCCGCAAAGGACACCGACGTGCACGTCACCCACACGCGCTCGCCGGACACGACGATGCTTGGATCCGCGTCCGTCAGCCCCTCGTTGGCGATCAGTCGCTCGGGCTCGCCCCACGTCGCGCCGTGGTCCACGGAGAACGCCGCCACAATCGCGTCGTCCTTGGCCCCCGTCGCGAGCTGTGACCACACGACCAAGAGGCGTCCATCCGCCAACCGCGCCATGCACGGCCACCGGTTCGCGCTGCCGTCCACATGCGAAGCCACCGTGACGTGGCTGAACGACGGCGCGTCGTCAGCCGCGGTTTCCGACATGCTTGCGCCGGAACACAGAAAGGCCATCAGGTCAAGCAGCAGCACCATCGGTCTCCTCCGTTCGGTCCGAAGCCGTAGACGTGTAGGATAGCCGAAACGCCCCGGTGTCGTCAGGTTGTCTAGGCTGGACACTATGTTCGTGCTCGGCGCGGCAGTGTCGATTGCGATGACCCACGCGCGAGTTCGGCGTTTCCGGTCAGGGCTGAGTCGTGCCCCTTGGAGCCAACGCCAGGGCCAGGGTCGAAGCCCACAGGGCCAGGCACGCGATGCCGAGCCCGGCCGCGAGGGGCCGGCTGACGAAGGCCGCGAGTGAACCATCGGAGCCGGTCAGCGTCTGAATAAAACGCTCCTCCAAAGGCCCCCCGAGGATGATGCCCAACACGACGGGTCCCAGAGGGACCGACCAGCGTTCCAACACGAACCCGAGGATGCCCATGCCCAGCACCACCCACACGTCGAAATAGCTGCCGTTGATCGCATAGGCCCCGACGACGCAGAAGAGCAGGATGACGGGCAGGAGGACCTTCTTGGGGATCCGCACCACGAATCCCCCGACCTTGACGGCGACCAGGCCGATGGGGATGAGGACGAGATTGGCCAGGATGAAAACGAGATAGATGCTGTAGACGAGGACGGCCTGTTTTTCGAAGATTTCGGGTCCCGGCTTGATGTTCTTCATGAGCAACACGCCGATCACGATGGCCGTGACCGAATCCCCCGGAATGCCGAAGACCAACGCGGGGATCCACGTGGCCGCCAGGGCCGCGGAGTTGGCGGCGCTCGCATCGCCAATCCCCTCCAACGATCCCTTTCCGTACTCGTCGGGCCGCTTGCTGAACCGTTTCGACGCCGCCAATGACACCCATGCGCCGATATCGGCGCCCGCGCCGGGCAGCATCCCTACGAGCGAGCCGATGGCCCCCGACCGGAGCACGTGCGGAATCCGTCTTCTCAGCAGCGACCCTGCCGGGGCCAGCACGACGGCCAGGGGCTGCCACGCCCACCGCCTGATCCGGCCTTGGCCGGGCTTCGCGGCTGTTGGCGCCGCCTTACCACTCGGGGGCCGCTCGCCGAGGGCAAGCATGTTTCGCAGCACCTCGGAGATTCCGAACAGGCCGATCATGGCTGGGATGAAGCTGATTCCCTGGTACAGCTCGGGCTGGCCGAAGGTGAACCGCGCCTGCGTGTGTACGGCGCTGAGTCCCACGGTCGACAGAAGAAGGCCCAGGAGCAAGGCGGAGGTCGCCCGGAGCAGCGAGCCGCGTGCCACGATGACGGCGCAACTCAAGCCCAGCAGATAGAGCCAGAAATACTCCGCGACGCTGAACCACAGTGCCACCTTCGCGAGTTGACGCCCGACAACAATGAGCACCAACGCCCCAAACAGCCCGCCGACGGCGCTGAACAACAGACACACGCCCAACGGCCGCTCCGGGTGACCCCTTCGGGTGAAGGCGTAGGCATCGTCGGCATACGCCGCGGAAGCGGGGGTGCCCGGTATGCGCAGCAGCGCGTTGGGGATGTCGCCGGCGAAGATAGCGCAGGCCTCCATGGTCACGACGGCCGCCAAGGCTGGGATGGGGTCGAGCCAGTAGGCCAACGGCACGAACAACGCCACGGCCATGGTGGCCGTCAGCCCCGGAATGGCCCCGGCGAAAATGCCGTAGGCCGCGGAACACACCACGACCACCCACACCTGCGGGCTTGCGAGCACTTGGCCGGCGGCTTGTCGAAGGGCGTCACTCACCTCGCGTTCCTCAGGTCCAGTTTGTTTGGATTACGCCGCCCACCACGCCCCCCACGGCAGCGGCGCACGGAGGTACACGGCAAACACCTGATACACGGCGGGAACCAGGATCGCGGCGATCAGGAGGGCCACGTACCACCGCAGCCGCAGCCGCCACAGCATCACGAACAGCAGCGTTCCTGCCACGAGCAAAAAACCGGCCCGCTCTGCAAGAACTACGTACAGCGCCACCCATGCCACCACCATCGCGAACCGGGCCACGCCCTGCCTTGTTGCCGGCTCCGCGTGCCGCCGCTTTGGCCCACGCGTCGCGAGCAGCGCGGCCACACACGCGGCCAGCAGGCTTGCGAGCACCGCTGGAAACACCATCGGCCCGAACCGGGCGGCTTGCACGCTCTTGAACGACGGGCTGGTCAGAATGGCGCCGAACTGTTGGTCGAGATCGGCCAATGTCCTGCTGAACTCGTCGGGCGGCTCGGCCGCAGGATGGAATCCGGCCCTTGCCATGAATTCCAGGTATTCCTTGCTGGTGACGACGCGCCGGACCGCCTCGGTCAGCCGCGCCTTGCGCGCCGCCGACACGCCCGCGGGGATGCCCAGCCCCCGCCACGTGCCCAGGGCCCAGTCGGCCCCCTGCTCCTTGAAGGTGGGGACGTCCGGAAACGAAGGCAACCGCGCCGCCGCCATCAGGCCGAGGGCACGGATCTTGCCCGCATCGAGCAACGCCTGCGCCTCGGGCAGGCTACAGCAGACCATGTCCACGCCGCCGGCCATCAGCTCCTGAAGAGAGGGCGCAGCCCCATTGATCGACACCCAGATGACATCCGACGCGCCAAGGCGGTCGGCCACAAGCCACCCCGCCAGGGCGACATGCCAGATACCGCCTTGCGCGGTGCCCGATGCCTTCAAGGCGCGCGGATTGGCCGCAACCGCCGCCTTCAGCTCGCCCAAGGTCGCCCACGGCGCGTCCGCCCTGACGAATAGTGCGGCGTCGTCGCGGTTGATGAGCATCAGGGGCTCGTAGTCGCGATACGTGATGTTGGTGAGGCCGCGCCAGTGGAGCATGTTGAGCTCCGCGGTCATGATGGCGAAGGTGTAGCCATCCGGCCGGGCCAAGGCGCCGCGGGTGTGCCCGGTGACTCCCGCGCCCCCCGTCGCGTTCACCACGTTCACCGGCACGCCCAGCTCGTTCTCCAACTGCGCCGCCACCTGCCGCGCTACCCGATCCGTGCCTCCGCCCGCCGACCACGGACACACCAACACGACCGGCCCACTGGGATACTCGCCTCGCGGTCCACAGCCGCACAATCCCACCGTAAGCCACGCCACGACGCCCAGCGCTCCCAAGGCCGGCAGCGTCCGTGTTCCCAACGCGGCCCGATTCCGACTGCTCGTCATGCGCGCTTCTCTCCACGTCCCCAACAGGCTACGGCCCAGTGGCCGACGGACGCCGCGCCGGGCGGTCAGTCTCGCAGGCGATACGTCCCGAGGACCTCGGCGAAGTAGATGGTGTGCTGATGCTCGATGGGGCGCTGGCGGTGTTCGGGGGTGAGGAGCATGTGGGGCGGATGGACGCGCGCGTAGATGCGGCATTCGATGTTGATGGGGCATTCCTGGATCGACGGCGCCTGCACGTGCACGCTCGGCCTCGGCGTCAAACCCGCGGCCTGGAACTTGTCCAGGTCCCGCCCCGACTTCGTGCCGCACAGTTCCGCGGCCGCCCCGAGGCCATCGTCCGGCACGGCGATAACGAACTCGGGGATCTCTTCGAGGAACCGCCACGAATAGCGCAGCGGCGTCACGGCGATGCTGAACACGGGATGGTCATGATAGAACGGGCCTATCTGCCCCCAGCCGAGGGTGAGCACGTTGTTCATCCCCTCGCTGTCGACTACGGTGCACAGCACGCCGCCGCACCGCATTCGGTGGAGGATCTCGGTGGCGCATTCCCAGAAATCGAGCGCCTCAGGCTGCTTCATGGCAGGGTCTCCGAACCGCGTGCCAACTCCCACACACTCGCGAAGTACGGTCACGACCACTAACAATAGGCCACTGGGCAACCGGGAGACAAGGTGCGATGAGCCAATCTCCCATCCCGGCGCGCGTCCGTGTACGTCATCTTACCGGAGGAACGCCGGGCCAGGTCTCGTTCCGGATCGGGCCCAAGAGCTCCCCCCACTCCGCGGCCATCGGGAATCGCCCCGGAAAGCGCACGAACTCCACGTGCCCGTCGAAGTAGAGGACATTCGAGGCGCCCGGTATGTGGTTGAACATGCTCACGGCGGTTAGATTCATGAAGACATCGTGCATGACTGGGATGCGGGCCGCCACCGCGTCGGTCAAGGCTGGGTCCGCCTCGCCGGCCAGAGCAACTACCGCTGCCTCACCCATTCGCGGCACAGAGCGCTGCTCCCCGCTCACAGGGCCCACATACGTCAGCGGCCCCAGGAACACGCCCGTATCCGGCGCGTCCAGTGCGTCGCAGAGCGCGGCCTCGATGGCGGGCCATTCGCTATCCATGATGGACGCGTCCTGCGCGAGGCCCGCGCCAGGTTCGGTGGGACAGAAGACCCAGGCGAGGTAGACGTATGAAGTGTCGTCGAAACGACACGGGGCGGGGACCCCTGGCTGGCCGGGCAGGTCCCATGCGCCGTCTTCAAGCAGGTCCTCGGAGTCCACGTCGCCGGGGCAGATGAGTACGCTCACGTCGCTGAGGTAGTCCGGGTACATCATCGGGCCGTTGAACATCAGCACGTCGGTGTTCTTCTCGTCGCAGTCGTCGCCCACCCACGTTTGGAGCGGCGGGTACTCGCCGTCGTGCTCGGCCGCGTACATGCTCAGCGCCGTGCCTATCTGCTTGAGGTTGTTTTGGCAAGACGTTTGGTTACGCTGCTCGAGTCGCCGCGCCCGCAACGGCGGCAAGAAAAACACCAGCACCAGCACCGCCGCGATGAGCACCAACACGACCACCTCAACCAGCGTGAGACCGCGCGGTCGATTCATCCGTATCCTCCTCGAAACCTGGCAGTTAGGCAAGTCGCGGCTGGGGCGTTGCTCTTCCATTGTATACCCACGTGTACGGCGGATACTCGCCCGGCGCCCCGCATGAGCTGCGCCCGACCCTCGGAGCCAACCCGGCGCAGGCCAGCAGCACGTCGGGAAGATGCGGCCGGTTCCTATTGTCTGATAGAGTGCTGGCAACCGCGTGAGGCGGCGTGGTACTTCGGATTCCAGGAGGAACGATGACGCATTCAAGGTCACTCTCGATATCGGCCCTGTCTCTTGCGATGGTGGCCCTCGCCGTGTGCGCGGCGGCCCAGGCGGCCGACTGGCCGACCTACCTGCACGACAACATGCGCAGCGGCATCACGGACGAGACGCTGAAGCTGCCGCTCTACGAGGTCTGGGAGTTCCAGTCGCGGCACGCGCCCCGGCCGGCGTGGCCCGCGCCCGCCAAGCAGGACTTCTGGCACGAGCTGCGCGAACTGCGGCCCGTCGTAACCTACGACCGGGCCTTTCACGCGGTCGTCGCGGGCGAGGCCGTGTATTTCGGCTCGACCGCGGATGACCAGGTCTACTGCCTGGACGCGGCCACCGGCGACGTCCGCTGGACCTTCTACACTGAGGGGCCCGTTCGCCTCGCCCCAACGGTCGCCGACGGTAAGGTCTACTTCACGTCCGACGACGGCCGGGCGTACTGTCTTCGGGCCTCGGACGGCGAACCCATCTGGAGCTACCGCCCTGAGGGGATGAACCGGCGGATTCCGGGCAACGGCCGGGTCATTTCCGACACGCCCGCGCGGACCGGCGTGCTGGTCGACAACGGCGTGGCCTACTTCTTTTGCGGCCTGTTTCCGTCGCAGGAGGTGTATCAGTGCGCGTTGGACGCGGCCACGGGCAAGGTGCTCCGCAGCGAGAAGGTGGATGACGTGTCCCCCCAGGGCTATCTGCTCGCCTCGCCGACGCGCCTGTTCGTGCCGACCGGCCGAACCACCCCTGCCTTGTTCGACAAGGAAACCGGCAAAGTGCTGGGCGGCTTCCCCGGCAACGGCGGGGCCTACGCCATTCTGACCGACCAGGGGGTGGTCAGCGGCCCGGGGCGCCGGACGGGCAATGAATTGGCCCTTTCGGATCCGGCCACGCGTGAGAGCATCGCGTCGTTTCCCGGCGTCCGCATGGTCGTGCACGGCGACATGGCCTACCTGCAATCGAAAGACCGGTTGTCCGCGCTGAACCGCACGCGGTACGTGGCGCTCGCCAAAGAACGGAACGGGCATCAGGCGCGCCTGAACGAGACGAACGAGCAACTCAAGGCCATCAGCGACAAGGCGGGCGAGCAGGCCCAGCAACTCAAGGCGGATGTCGCGCCGCTCGAGCAGGCCATCGCCAAATGCACCGAAGACATGGCCGCCTGCTACCTGTGGGAGAAGCGGATGGACGATCCCTACGCCTTGATTGTGGCCGGGGACGTCCTCTTTGCCGGAGGCGAGGGCAACGTCGTCGCCCTCAACGCGAGCGACGGGGGCGAAGCTTGGCGGGGCGAGGTGCCCGGACGCGCCTACGGCCTCAGCGCGGCCAACGGCGCCCTCTTCGTCAGCACCGACGAGGGAACCGTGCTGTGCTTCCGTCCGGGAAACATCGAGCGCGAACACGTCGTCGCCGCCATGGACGAGCCCGCGCCCTACGCCGAAGACGCCTTGACGGCCGTTTACCGTGCCGCGGCCGACCATATCGTCGAAGATACCGGCATCACGCAAGGTTATTGCGTCGTCGTGGGCGGCGGCGAGGGGCGCCTGGCGTATGAGTTGGCCTGCCGCAGCGACCTGCAAATCGTGGCCATCGAGAAGGACGCCAAGAACGTGGCCAAGGCGCGCGAGGCCCTCGAGCGCGCCGGCCTCTACGGCGCCCGGGTGGCCGTCCACCATTGGCGCAGCGCGGCCCTGCCGTATACGACGTACATGGCGAACCTGGTCGTGTCCGACGAAGCGGTCGCCGAGGGCAAGCTGTCGGCGCCCGCGGCCGAGGTTTTCCGGGTGCTGCGTCCCTACGGCGGCGTGGCCTGCATCGGCCAGCCCGAGGGCCCGCGCCGGAAGCTGAAGCGGGCCAAGCTCGAGGCTTGGCTCGAGGACGGCGGCGTCGAGCCCGGGCGCGTCAGCAACGCCGCCGGGACCTGGGCCGTGGTCCGGCGCGGCCCCGTCGAGGGCGCCGGTGAATGGACGCAGTTGTACGCCAATCCGAACCACACGGCGTGCAGCATGGAGCCGCTGCGCGGGCCCATGGCCATCCAATGGTTTGGCGAGCCCGGCCCACGCCAGATCATCGACCGCCACCACCGGCCCATGTCGTCCCTGTTCAAAGACGGACGCGTGTTCGTGCCCGCCAACGACCTCGTCATCGCCCTCGACGCCTACAACGGCACGCGCCTATGGCAACGCGAAGTGCCCAACTCCCGGCGCGTCGGCGCACTCAAGAACAGCGGCCATATGCTTGCCACCGACGACTACCTCTACGTCGCTGTACAGGACGCCTGCTGGGTCCTGGACGTGGCGGACGGGACACGGGCCTTCACCATCCCCGCCCCGCAGTCCGGCAAAGAGGTGCACGACTGGGGCTACCTCAACGGCGTCAACGACCGGCTGTATGGCACCGGGCAAAAGGCCGGCGCGTCGTTCTCGCGTTTGGCCAAGGCTACCGTCAACCTGCTCGAGGGCGACCACCGGCCCGTCATCTCCAGCGAATACCTGTTCTGTGTGGACCGCCATACCGGCAAGAAGCGCTGGACCTACCGCAAGGGGGCCATCCTGAACGACGGCATCACAATCGCTGAGAACCGTATCTATCTCCTCGAGAGCCGCAACGACGCGTCCGTGGGCGACGACGACGGTCGCGTCCAGCTCAAGACCTTCTTCGGCGGCGGCGACGCCCATCTCGTCGCGTTGGACCTCGACTCGGGCAAGAAGCTCTGGGAACGACCGGTAGACTTGCCGTTCCAGCACATCGCCTACCTCAACGGCAACCGGGGAACGCTGCTGGCCTGTGGCTCGTACAACGACGGCGACAAGGTGTTCTACGGGCTGTTCGGCTTTGACATGGCCACCGGCGCGGACAAGTGGGCCACGCCGTATCGCGCCCTCGATATCCGCGGCAACGAGTTCGCCTCGACCGGCGGCAGCCACGGCGAACAGTGGCAGCATCCCGTCATCATCGGCGACACCTTCTACTCGCGGCCCTTCGCCTTCGACCTCCACACCGGCGAGAAACTCGACTACATCGCCTATCGCGGCGGCCACGGCTGCGGCGGCTTGACCGGTTCCGCCCACTACCTCTACGGTCGCGGCGACAACCCCCGCATGTACCCCGTCGAGACCAGCAAGACCCACGGCGACCGCCTCAACAAGGTGTCGCGCCCCGGCTGCTGGCTCAACATCATTCCCGCAGGCGGCCTCATCCTCATCCCCGAATCCAGCTCCGGCTGCACCTGCGCCTACCCCCTCCAGACCTCCTTCGGCTTCATTCCCAGGGAACGGCTACCGGGCGGAACGTCTTAGGATAAGGCATCAACGTGCAGATCATCTCCTTCTTGCGGGCACACTACGCCAAGCGTGAGTGTGGACAGGACCGGAGGTCCGGCAAGGCAAACAGGCGACCAACCGTCATTTCCCGAAGGAACTCATCCGGTTGGACGCCATCGGCACTTCCGGGGGAATCACGCAGAGGTCTTCGTGGGGACACCGCGGATTGCGGAGCGCTGGCAGGCTGGGCATAATCGCCTCTTGCGGGGCCACAAGGGAATCGGTAAGGAAGGAGGATGCCACGTGCAGCACAGGGACGCGAAGCGTGTGTCGCCGCAGGCGACCGGACGTGAGTTCAACGATCGTGGCTTCACCCTCATCGAGCTGCTCGTGGTGATCGCCATTATTGGCATTCTGGCCGCGGTCCTGTTGCCGGCGCTCGCGCGCGCCCGCGAGGCCGCGCGGCGGGCATCGTGTCAGAACAACCTCAAACAAATGGGGCTGGTCTTCGCCATGTACTCGGGCGAGAGCCGGGGCAAGCTCCCGTCCCGTCAGATAGTCCGTAACGACGGGCGTCCGAGTAGGGAGTTCATTTTCAACGATAGCGCGGTGTATCCGGAGTACCTCGCTGACTGGAACGTGGTTTGGTGCCCCTCCTGGGTGGCCGAGAGGGACCCCATCGAGCGATACGACGGCAAGACGGACCGGGGCAGCAATGGGAACGGACAGGTAGACATCGGCGAAATCGTCAAGGAGCCCTACAACTATTGCGGCTGGCTGATCATCGATGACCTCAACGTGCTCGGCCAGGATCTCCTTGCCATGGTCGACCCGGACACCGGCTACGTGATCGGCTCGACGGATGAGTACGGGCGCTTCAGCGAGGACCAGATGGCCACGGGGCCGTTTGGGGAATTGGGGTTGGCCAGCTTCCACTCACACGGGGCCGCCAGCGATGAGGACTACGACTTCTCCGACACCTTCCCAGGCACCCAGGCCGGCGGTGGCGACGTGCTGTACCGTTTGCGGCGCGGCATCGAACGGTTCCTGATTACGGACATCAACAATCCGGCGGCTTCGGCCAGGGCCGCCAGTGAGATACCCGTCATGTGGGATCACCTCACCGCGAAGAAAGGCAACTTTGCGCATGCCCCTGGCGGCATCAACGTCCTGTATCTGGACGGCCACGTCGAGTTCCTCAGATATCTCGGAGTTAACGGTACGCAGTTTCCCGCCACCGCGGCCCACTGCGTGTCGTCCGGTAAGTACAACCACCTGTTCGACGGCCCCGGCAGCGCCACAAGCTGGCCGTAACCACGCGGATCGAGGTGAGGGTAGCCTGATAGACGGTTGGGAGTGCGGGCCAAGAACCGGCCACCCCGGAGACGATCTCACACGGCTTCGTTACTCGGCCGGTTCATCGCGCGTGAAACGCCGGGGCTGTCCCTGGTCCCCGTAGCTACTTGGCGACCAAGACGTCCTGCTCGACCTGTTGCTGAATCCACGGATAGGTCTCGGCGATGCCGTCGCGCAGCGAGAACCGCGAGCGCCAACCCGTCGAGTAGATGCGGTCGTTACTGAAGTTGCGGGACTGGACCCCGACGGGCCCCTGCACGTGGTTGATGTAGACGGTCTTGCCCGCGACGTCGGCCACGGTCTCCACGAGTTCGTCGACGCTGACGTACTGTGGGCAGCCGATGTTGACCGCGCCCTCGAGGTTCGAGTGCATGAGGCGGAAGATGCCGTCGGTCATGTCGTCGATGTAGATGTAGGAGCGAATGGCGGAGCCGTCGCCCCAGACGTCGATTGTGCCGCATTCGTCCGCCTCCGCCACTTTGCGCGAGATAGCGGCCGGCGCCTTCTCGCGCCCGCCGCGCCACGTCCCCTTCGGGCCGTAGCAGTTCTGGAAGCGTGCGATGCGGACGACCATCTCGTAGCGGCGGCCGTATGCCTGGGCCATGCGCTCGGCGTACAGTTTCTCCCATCCGTATTCGTTGTCGGGCATGGCCGGGTAGGCCTGGGCCTCGGTCATCTCGGGCTCGCCGGGCTTCATGTCGCGGTAGACGCATACCGAGGAAGAAAAGAAGTAGCGGGGGATGCCGGCGCGGGCCGCGGCATGGATCATGTGGATGTTGATCAGGGCACTG
>Ga0272442_10001930_pt1 | contig 30678 bp, 36 predicted proteins | sample SSMForm2O_FD_200262 | JGI IMG/M metagenome (GOLD analysis project Ga0272442, IMG submission 200262) | Marine sediment archaeal communities from Little Sippewissett salt marsh, Falmouth, MA, United States - SSM-Form-2O | ecosystem: Environmental > Aquatic > Marine > Wetlands > Sediment ...
AATTCGTTTTCCACGACCTTTTGCCTTTCCAGAGGGGTAACTTAAACCAACGTAATACGTCAATCCTCCAGCTCCTGCAGGTGCTATAAACAGAAGTATTAGTAACAAAAGAGGAATTTCAATTCCAATTATAATGAGAACAATAGTAAGAACGCCAACAGCAATATATCCCCCCACAATAACAAGAATGGAGGTAAGCAGTAACCAGGCAAGATAGGCATCTGCTCGAATCATCATGTGAGCTGAGGCAAGACTTGTTTTTAGGTGCTCACTCACGCGTGGAGTGGTGAATTTTCCTAATCTATCATAGCAAAATTTTTGATATTTATTTAATGTCATGATTTCTCGGCTTCCTTTTTATGTTTTTCTTTTTTAAACCAAAATGAAAAGCGATGTTTCTGCTTTGTAGGTCTTTGCCGTCTTTTTTTCTTCACCTTAGTATTCTCAGTTTGTTTTTCTTGTTCTTGTAAAGGTATAGGATGTGATGCTTCCTCTATTTTTTTCTTTTCAAGCATTTTATCTAAATATGGTTGAAAATTCTTATGATGTTCTTTATACAATGTTACAACATGAGCAACATCTTTGAATTCACGAATATTGTATTCACGCATCCATTCAATGACGTCAACTCTTCGTTTCATTTCATCAACCATATCTTCTTTGCTCATATCCCATCGTAATCGAACGCGTTCTAAAATGTAGCTTTTCCCAGAGTAAATAAAAGAATCATCTATAGAGTTCCATCGGAAGACTTCATTGGTCAGGATCTCCTTTGTCATAGGATCGATATCGATAATCTCAATAATTTGTTTACAACGACGGACACGATCACCAGCAACTTTTGTACTAATTTGAATAGTGATAATATTTAATGATGAGAGCATGACTCGTGGAATTTCAATTGGTTTTCCTTCAAGTCGATGAATTAATGATTGAGCAGAATCCGCATGAAACGTCGAATAGGTTGTATGACCAGTGGCCATCGCCTGAAATAACACATAGGCTTCCTTCCCACGGATCTCACCAACAATGATATATTCAGGTCGTTGACGTAACGCTGCTTTCATGAGATCATACATATCAATCTCACCAACCATACGATCGGCAACGATCTCACCAAAACCTGAACGAGCTACACCGGGAATCCAATTTGGATGCGGTAGATTAATCTCACGAGTTTCCTCAATGCTAACTACTTTTGCATCCTTTGGAATAAACAGACTCAATGCGTTCAACGTTGAGGTTTTGCCAGCAGCAGTACCACCTGCAATTAAGGCGTTGACACCATTTTCCACGGCCATCCACATATAGGCGACCATCTCGGACGACATTGATTTAAAATTGATCAGATCTGTAGGTGTAAAGGGATCAGATCGGAACTTTCTGATGGTAAAGGTGGATCCTTTTGCTGTTACTTCAGTACTTAAGGTCATTTGAATACGAGATCCATCAGGCATGGTCGCATCAAGCATCGGTTCTGCAATCGAAATATGCTTCCCACATTTCTGCGCAAGACGCACCACAAAACTAGATAGTTGATCCTCGCTATCAAATTCTACATTACTCCGAAGAGATCCATATTCTCTATGATACAAAAAGATGGGGACACGAGCACCATCACAAGAGATATCCTCAATATTTGGATCATTCATCAAGGGATGAATCCTGCCATACCCAATAGTCTCACGATAGAGGTAATAAAACAGTTTTTCTTCTAATAATTCATCTGTTCTAATTTTATGATCAGAGGAAATGGATTTTATTTTCTCTTTGATATATTCTTCAGCTTTTTCATTATCAAGATCATTTAACCCTCGATCTAAAGAGGTAAACATCTCGTTTTGAATAAATTGTAATATTTGTTTTTCCTCCGGTGATAACACAGGTTCAATCACAGTATAGAAATTATCAAAAGAACGGGGATTACGTAAGATTTTTACATAGGCATATGGTTCCTGAACAGGATAAAAATCTAGTTCGTCAACACGTTGATCCTGAATCGATATCGAGCTTTGTTTGCCGCAAGTTGGACAAGTAACATTGATCTTATCGCCAGTAGGATTCTCTAACGGGATTTGTGCCTCGCAATGAGGGCATAAGACCATTGTTTGAGTGTTCTCCATCCTTTACATCACTCTTTAACCTGTTTTAATACATCTTCAGGGTCTTCAGCATATTGCGCAAGTAAGGTAGCAACCTCTCTAAAATCTCGAATATTCTGTGTATTCATCCAATTCATGAGTGAAGATCGATTCTTAATCTCATTTGTCATATCTTCCCGGGCTAGATCCTTATCGATTCGAATACTTTCTAACACATAGCTTTTCCCAGAGTAAATAAAAGTATCTTCAACAGGATCCCATCGAAAGACCTCATTGGTAAGAATTTCTTTGGTGGTAGGATCAATATCGATGATTTCAATGATTTGTTTACATCGTCGGGCTCGTTTATTTTTCACTCGAGTAGTTACTTGAATACAGACTATGTCAAGAGCTTGCAGCATAATCCGAGGTATTTCAATGGGTTTTCCTTCAAGTCGATGAATTAATGATTGAGCAGAATCAGCATGAGCAGTTGAATACGTTGTATGACCAGTGGCCATCGCCTGAAATAACACATAAGCTTCCTTACCACGGATCTCACCAACCAAGATATACTCAGGACGTTGACGTAATGCTGCCTTCATGAGATCATACATATCAATCTCACCGATGACTTTATCAGCAACAACCTCACCAAAACCTGAACGAGCTACACCAGGAATCCAATTCGGATGCGGTAGATTAATCTCACGAGTCTCCTCAATACTCACTATCTTAGATTCTCGAGGAATAAACAAAGAAAGAGCATTTAACGTCGAGGTTTTGCCAGCAGCAGTACCACCTGCAATTAAGGCGTTGACACCGTTTTCCACGGCCATCCACATATAAGCGACCATTTCAGAAGACATAGTATTAAACTCAATCAGATCAGGAGGTGAAAACGGGTCTTCTTTGAATTTACGAATCGTAAAGGTGGAACCTTTGGCTGTTACCTCAGTACTTAAGGTCATTTGAATACGAGATCCATCAGGCATGGTCGCATCAAGCATCGGTTCTGCAATCGAAATATGCTTCCCACATTTCTGCGCAAGACGAACCACAAAACCAGATAATTTTTCTTCATCATTAAATTCAATATTACTACGTAATGAACCATATTCTCTATGATACAAAAAGATAGGGACACGAGCACCATCGCAAGAGATATCCTCAATATTTGGGTCCTTCATTAATGCATCAATTAATCCTAAACCAAGATAGTATTTCTCCAAATAATAAACTACTTTTTGTTTAGAAGAATCTGATAGTGTAAGTTTATATTCCACAAAAATTTTTTCAACCTGTTCACGGAGATATTCATCGATACCAAGTTCCTCAATCTTCTCTGTATCTACATCAATAGTGGTTAGAGTTTCTTTAAGAAAATCAAGAATGCCCTGTTCTTCATCAGATAACTGTACCTCTAATAAAACATACCGTTTATCTAGACTATTGATATCTCTGATTATTTCAACATAGGCAAAAGGTTCTTCAAGAGTATAAAAATCAAGCTCTTCCCAATCCTTCTCTGTAAATCCTAATTCTTGTATAGTTTTATCCTTGAGAGTGAGAATTTGTTGCGATACTTGATTTGCGGGTGAAATTTTTGAGGCTGCACCTTTAACTTCATCTGACAACTTATTTGGTGATGACGTCGTTGATGTTTCTTGTTGCGGTGTTTTAATAAATGAATCAGATTGTATATCCTTAATGTCTTCATCAGATGAAATTGATGCTATCGAAGATTCATCTCTTTTTTCTTCTATTGGTTCTTGTTTTTTTAGAGAAATGTCTTTGGATTCAGGTTCATCTTTTTTAGGTACATCTATTATATTTTTCTTCTCATCTTCTACTGGTTTTTGTTCTTTGTCATTTTTAGTATCATCATCAGTAACAACCGAGAAGGTTGAAATTTTTTTATCTGTTTCAGTCTTTTCCGGTATTGTTTCTTTGTTTTCCTTACCTTCAGATTCATGTTCTGTTGGAGTTTTTGTTGAAAAAGACAATGGTTCCTCTGATGTTTTTGGTTCATTTCCATTTTCTTTTAAGATTGCTTCTTCTTTTATATCTTCATTCTCTGGATAAGTATTTTTCGATAGGGATTCATTTAGGGTTGATTTTCTTTGTTTGGTTTCACTGTTTTTTATTTTATCTTTATTTTTTTTCTTTTTTGTCTTCCCTAAACGTACTTTCTTTTTCTTTGGTGAAGTATCATCTGATGAATCATGAACATAATAGAGAGATGGATGGTTTTTTTTCTCTATAAAAGAATTTTTAAATAATTTTTTTCTCATTTTTGTACGATCGGTATGAGAATTAGTATATTTATATTTTATTTTACTTTTTTTATCTTTCTCCCTCTCTAAAAGTCTGTCAACAAGATCCTCAATTGAGTCTTCTTGAGAGGATTCGATTTTTTGCTGAGGCTCATAAGAATCTGTTTGTAAAGACACCTTATCCTCCTCCCTTTTCGTAATAGTTCCAATTTCGGCCACTCTCTCCCGTTTGCATCCACATCCCACTTGAAGAGACCTCGATAATGAGAAAAAATCCCTAGACTCAGGGCTAATACTAATTCTCACTTACTAGGTGCATCCATCTCTACAAATCATAATGTATACAGTGTATTTATATCTTTCTTTTTAACAATTTTTAACAAGAAGTAGTAAATTCCACAATTAGTTCAGCCATGGCGATATTTTAGAATGCATGCAAAAAAACCTATACCCATAGGAAAAATGATGATATAATATAACGTATCTAACTCTTGAAAAAAAGTAAATATTCCAACAAACCATCCTTTAATATAACACACAACCAAGCTAACAAATGCGAATGCTCCAAGAAGAAGGAGCAACAAAGGATATGCTTCTTTGTTCATCTACTTCCATCTCTTAACCACTAAGACAACCACTAGTATTGCATCTGAAGTAGTGGTTGCTAACCGCCATTCCATATATGATTTTGTTTCTTTTCCTATTTAAATGTATATTGACATTTTTCTTCATTTGGCAAATTACCATGATAATTTCTCTTTGAGGAAATTATCCAGAAAACTCTATATAGAGACATCAGATACCAGTCAGACGGAGTCATTTCTATGAGTCAACAGAAGAAAATTCTTATCATGGGAGCCGCAGGCAGGGATTTTCATAATTTCAATGTCTATTTCCGTTCAAATCCTTCCTACAAAGTTATTGCCTATACTGCTGCACAAATCCCCGATATTGCTGGTCGAAAATACCCTGCTGATCTTTCTGGAGACCTATACCCTGATGGCATCCCCATTTATCCTGAAGACGACCTAGAGCAACTTATAAAAAAACATGAGATAGAAGAAGTGTATTTTTCCTATAGTGATGTTCCATATTCCATCGTAATGAATCAATCAGCTCGAGTGAACGCAGCCGGTGCTGATTTCATTTTACTAGGCTGTGATCATACGATGATTTCATCTTCCAAACCAGTCATAGCTGTATGTGCAGTACGAACTGGTTGTGGAAAATCACAGGTGTCTCGTGCTCTCTTTGAAATCTTACGAAAACAGGGATTACGAGTGTCGTCAATACGTCATCCAATGCCTTATGATAAGGATCTCTCAATGCAATCAGTGCAACGCTTTGCATCCTATGATGATCTTGACCGGTATAATTGCACTATCGAGGAACGGGAAGAATATGAGCCCTATATTGACATGGGTGGAGTGATCTATGCAGGTGTTGATTATGAACGCATCCTTCGCACTGCTGAACAAGAAGCTGATGTAATTATTTGGGATGGGGGCAATAATGATTTTTCGTTTATCAAACCAGATCTCTTGCTCACTCTTGCTGATCCTCATCGACCTGGTCATGAATGTGCCTATTACCCGGGAGAGGTGAATGCTCGTTCAGCTGATATTGTGATTATCAATAAGGTTAACACTGCTGAAACAGATCACATTGATCAGGTTAGGTCTAATATTAAACAGATGAATCCTGATGCAACAATCATAAATGGTATCTCATCAGTTATTCTAGAAGAACCGGAGAAAGTAAAAGGGAAACGCGTTCTTATTATCGAAGATGGACCAACGGTGACCCATGGAGAAATGTCCTTTGGAGCAGGCATGGTAGCAGCACTAAATCATGATGTGGGTGAAATCATTGATCCCAGAGCGTTTGCTGTTGATTCTATTCAGCGTACGTTTGAGAAATATACCCATTTACAAAAGGTGCTTCCAGCGATGGGATATGGTAAGGAGCAAATGAAGGATTTAGAAGAAACCATTAATCGATGTGATTGTGACGTAGTTATTAGTGGAACACCTATTGATATTACCCGTGTTATCCAACCAAAGAAACCTATTGTTCGTGTACGGTACGGTGTAGGACAAGAAACCTATCAAGAGCTTGAAAAGATAGTCAAACAGTTTATTCAGACGCATTCACTTCAATCGACTACCCAGTAGCATAATATGAGCTAATAACGCTTCGAGTTGAATGTGTTCATTACTGCCTTCGACCATTCGAAACTCGATTTCCCCTGTTTTATCAAGAAGTTGTACTTTCATTTCATCAGGTATGGTGAGATCAAAGATACTCTGATGGATTTGTTTAATAATATCAGTACCACTTAAGCCGTATTTTATCAACAGGTCATATAATTGGTTTCGTGCAGCCATAAAATTGCCATCTAATGCAGTTGATAACAGTTGTTTGACATCTTCTGGTTTGGCCATCGCAGAGGTCTCATACAGGAGTTCAGCAGTAATCTTTGCATTCACTGATGCAGCGACCTGTAAGGTATTGATTGCTTTTCTGAGATCACCTCGAGCGATAAAAAGGAGGGTTTCTAATCCATCAGCACTAATTTCAAGGTGTTCCTTGGTTGCAATTCGTCGGATATATTTCTTCACATCATCTTCTTTAATAGGTCTAAAACGGAAGACAGCACAACGGGATTGAATAGGTTCGATGATCTTTGATGAATAATTCACAGAGAGAAGAAACCGACAGATGTGGGAATAGCGTTCAATAGTTCGCCGTAGGGCAGATTGTGCATCAGTGGTCAGGGAGTCTGCTTCATCGAGAAAGATGATTTTCAATTGTGTTTTTCCAATTGGTGCGGTTCGTGCAAACTCTTTGATTTTTCCTCTGATAATTCCAATTCCTCGCTCGTCAGAGGCATTGAGTTCATGGAAATTTTGTTTCCATGTTTCTTCTCCAAAAAGTTCACGAGCAAGCGCTAATACTGACGTTGTTTTTCCAGTACCAGCAGGTCCTGCAAAGATCATATGAGGGACATTTTTTGCTTTAACATAGGCTTGTAGTCGCTCAATGATTGCATCTTGACCGACAACATCCTTGAGTGTTTTCGGACGATATTTTTCAATCCATATGTCCTGCATGGTGTACACGGATAAGACAAGGGTGTTGATTAATCTTTTTGATACCTATTTTGGTTTCTCCAATTTAAAATTTTTTTATCTGTTGATTTACCATTTTGTCATTTTTCCAGGTTATTTTTATATAGAAATAATGTCAAGAGTTAACAAGAGACATAATCTGGTGGTGAAGAGGTGCACTATCTCACAAAGAAACAGAGATATTCAATACTTCAGTTTATCGTTATTGGAGTTTTTGCTTCTCTTCCGTTAATAACAGTAACCCAAACAATAGGCATTGATTTATTTCTTGATTCCTTTGATCACCCTGAAAAATACCATTATGCAGCAAATTCACAGCTTTATGAAAGACCTGGATCACTTGAAAATAAATGTCTGATTCTACAGAGAGCAAGTCATCCAGAGTTCGCTGTTCACTCAGGCGATATTATTCTTTTTTACTCCCAATCAGGAATTGCCTGTGATGCTGTTGCGATAACAACACAAGGTCCCATAAAAAAAATCTACACAGAAAACACACTCACTACACAATATCCCTATCCCCTCTATGATCATGATATTATCGGAAAAGTTGTTGCCTCAACAGATAATAATCTCTGGAATTCAATCGCATTTTCATTCTGGCAAACAGCTACCACTGATCTGAATATCCGGGCGTTATTAACTAGTTCGTAATCAAAGAAGAATCAGAGTAAGTTTCTTTAATGAATGGTTGTTTACCGACTGGGGAGTCAATGAAATTTATACCCAATGAATGTCTCATCGATGAAATGCTCAAAGAAATTGGAGTATCTACGATTGATGAATTATTTACAGACATTCCATCAAACCTTAAAGTCAAACAAATACCCCTACCAAAAGGAAAAACACAACAAGAAGTTGAACAAATACTGCGTAGGCTAGCACAAAAAAATACTTCATTTCATCAAATGCCGATATTTCTTGGAGGAGGAGTGCAATTTCATTATATCCCCGCTCTTGTGTCCTCCATTCTTGGCCGATCAGAATTTTTTTCCTCGTATACACCTTATCAAGCAGAAGCATCGCAGGGTTTTCTACAAGCAATGTTTGAATATCAAAGTATGATTGCAAATATTACGGGGATGGAAATAGCAAATGCCTCACTCTATGATGGAGTTACTGCTTTAGGAGAAGCAGCATTAATGAGCTATCGGATCACGAAACGATCCACTTTTTATATTCCTCAAAATATTTCCTGGGAAAAACGTTCTATTCTTCAAAATTATGTTCGTGGGCAAGGTATTTTTATTAAAGAGGTTCCTTATGAGAAAAAAACAGGGTTAGTTGATCTTCATTTTCTTGAAAAACATATCAATGAAGATACTGCTGGAGTCTATATTGAGAATCCAAATTATTTTGGCATATTTGAACAAGAGATTAATCAGATTCAGAAAGTGGTTTCAGATCATGGTTCCTTATTTGTAGTAGGAACTCATCCTTTATCCTTGGGGATAGTTCGCTCACCAGGAGAGTATGGTGCTGACATTGTCATTGGAGAGGGGCAATCACTTGGCAATCCTGTTGATTTTGGTGGTTCGACACTAGGAATCTTTGCCACAAAACAGAAATATTTACGTCATCTACCCGGCAGAATCATCGGTATGACAACTGATAATCAAGGGAAACCAGCGTTTTGTATGACCATGCAGACTCGAGAGCAACATATACGCAGAGGACGTGCGACTAGTAATATCTGTACAAATGAGGGATTAAACGCGCTTGCAGCAACTGTGTATTTATCATGGTTGGGCAGTAATGGATTATATCAAGTGGGCAAACGAAATCTAGAGCGAGCGTATGAGGTAAAGGAACGAATTATAGCATTGTCGCCATTTACCTCCGTCTTTCAAGGAGATCATTTCAATGAATTTGTTGTACATTACTCTGGGGAAAAAAAGCACTTACAACAAATATTACAGAAACATGGTGTACAAGGAGGATTACCTCTAGAACCGTGGTTTCCAGAGTTGAAAAAATGTTATCTGTTCTGCGTGACAGAATTGCATACTGATAAAGATATTGAAGTCCTTCTTAAAGCATTGAAGGAGGCGTGATGTGTATGTATCATAGTGCAACCTTTGATGAACCGTTACTTGTTGATCTTGCTTGTTCTTCTGAAAAAGTATTTAAGAAAATGGAAAAACTCCCTCCCTCCTTACAGAGAAAACAACCTCTGAAGTTACCAGATCTTGATGAAACACAACTGGTTCGTCATTTCCTGCATTTAAGTCAGATGAATTTTGGTATTGATTCTGGGATGTATCCTCTGGGATCATGTACTATGAAGTATAATCCAAAACTCAGTGAGACAATAAGTGGATGGGAGCAATTCCAGTGTGTACATCCCTATCAGGAAGGTTCAACGATTCAAGGATCTCTTGAAGTTATGTATGAGGTTGAACGATGGTTAGCAACATTGACAGGCATGGAACAGTTCACCTTACAGCCTGCAGCAGGAGCACAGGGTGAATTTACAGGTTTACTCTTGGCAAAAGCGTATCATGAAGCTCATGGTGATTTCCAACGGAAAGAAGTTATTTTACCTGACACAGCTCATGGAACGAATCCTGCCAGTGCAACAATGGCAGGTTTTAAACTTGTTGAAATCTCTTCTACTGCAGAGGGCACGGTTAACATTGATGAGCTGGAAAAAGCAGTATCAGAAAATACTGCTGTGTTTATGCTTACAAATCCAAACACCCTTGGCATCTTTGAATCCGATATTCAACAGATTGCACGCGTGGTACACAAAGCTGGGGGGTTGTTGTATTATGATGGTGCAAATATGAATGCCATCATGGGAAAAACTAGACCTGGAGACATGGGGTTTGACATGGTGCATGTAAATCTTCATAAAACCTTTTCAACACCTCATGGTGGTGGCGGCCCAGGTTCAGGTCCTGTTGGCGTTAAACAACGATTAGAGTCATTTCTGCCTGTTCCTCGTGTTGAAGAACACAATGGAGAGTATTTTCTTTCCTATGATTATGAACAATCCATTGGGAAAATTAAATCATTCTATGGTAATTTTCCAGTGATTCTCAAAGCTTATGTCTACATGTTGCTTATGGGTGGAGATGGTCTAACACGAGCGTCTGAAGTCGCTGTGCTAAATGCAAATTATCTTAAACATAGGTTGACACAGAACAAAGCCTATGAGCTGCCTTTTCGAACACTGCGTAAACATGAGTTTGTTGTCAGCAGTCAACCATTGAAAGCCCAGAAGGACATTAAGGCTCTTGATATTGCGAAACGGTTACTAGATTATGGGGTTCATCCTCCAACTGTTTACTTTCCGTTGATCGTCAAAGAAGCATTGATGATTGAACCAACAGAAACCGAGTCGAAAGCATCCCTTGATACATATGTACAGATTCTTCACAAAATAGCAGAAGAAGACCCGGACATTGTAAAAGCAGCACCAACAACAACACCAGTGCATCGCGTTGATGAGGCAAAAGCTGCAAAAGAACCGATCCTCACCTGGGATATGAGAAAATAAAATAAGAGTATAGTTAAGTTAAAGGACCGTCTTTCCACAGATCGTCCTTCATTTTTTTCCCAGTTTGCTTCTCCCATTCCTTAATAGGGATAGAATGTTTTTCACGGATTTTTTCCCCTAACCCTAAACCATTATAGGCACAAAAAGGGACAATTCCCTCAAGAGTAGTGTAATGGATAACACAACGTTTTAATCGTTCTACATTGAGATTAAACGCATCCTGAAACCACATTGAACCAATAAACAAACTCTTGTAATGAAAACCACGAAGGGAATCATAACTCCCACCAAGAGCAGCGTCTTTCACCAGAGTCTTTAAATCAAAACCATGTGGAGCTTTGTCCTCATCAACAAAGTCATTCAGATGCTTTAAAAACGATGCAGCAATCCTGACTTTTTTCAAAGGCCCTTTAATCTCACTTTCTTTGTTAATAAAATCAAGTAATCCCTCAACATCAATAAAGCGAGTCACGGGTAAAGGATCACCACTATCATCTTGGAAGATATAGGTAGCACCACCACATCCTGGATGTGCAGTGAATTCTACTTGGGGTTCTCCTTTCAGCATTTCAATGAGTTTCGAGATGGGAAACACAAAAGGAACAGGATAGAAATCATCTCTGGATATTTTTCCATTAAACTCCTTTTCAATCACTTCAATCATACGAACATAATCGACTCGTTCTTTATCCCGCTTCTCATCACGAATCTTAGTAACCCGTCCACAGAAGGAAATAGGCTGAAAATTAATCCCACGGACGATGTCCATATTATCAAAGGCAAATCGCACAATCTTTCCAGTTTCATGAAGATTTTTTCCACCTATTACGACAGGAACAAGTACTAACTTTAAATTTACTTCTCTCATGTTTTTAATAGCTTGTTTACATTGATCTATCCATGGATTTGTTTTTTTTGTGACTCCGTCAAAACTCATATATACGGTATTGACTTTTTCATCTTTCAAACGTTGACAATACTCAACATTTTCTGCAAGCTTGATTCCATTGGTATTAACCTGAACATGAGCAAATCCTACCTCTTTTGCTATTCGAATAATATCAAATAAGTCATCACGAACAGTCGGTTCTCCACCAGTTATTTGAATCGCTTTTGATCCAAGAGGGCGCTCTTTCCGGGCTTGTATCATTAAGGTGCGAAGTTCTTCTAATGTTGGCTCATAGACACATCCAGAGGCACCAGCGTTCATAAAACAATAACCACAACGTAGATTACACCGATTGGTTACTAATAAATTCGTAAGAACACTTTGGGATTTATGCTCGTCATACAGTCGAGGTTCATCAAAGACTTGTGTTTTAACATCAGGGGAAGTTTCACCGGTGACCTTGTATTGCATCCATTTCTTATAGAGAGCTGCATCACCAAAGAAGATATCCTTAAAGTCTCCATGGTCTTTACATGATTTTCTGATGAAAATTTTCCCGTTCTCCTCAACAATGGATGCGTCGATTTTTGTTATCTTTCCCTGCTGGTAACATGCAGGACACACAGAAGTGATTTTTTCCAGTTCTTTCATCTCGTCCACCTCTTATGATACGAGCACGGCTTTAACCACAATGTTCTATTTAGAGTTTTGTATCCTAAAAGAATGATTACAACCCTGATATAAGATCTCGAATAACCTGTTCTTTATTACCTACCTTGACTACACCACTAGCTAACAGCACACCATCAGCACCTAGTTCAATAGCTTTTGCGACGTCTTTGCCATTTTTTACCCCTGCACCACAGAGAACACCTACTTTTTTATTGATTTCATGAACAGCATCTACAGATCCCTTCACAATACCAGGATCAGCAGCGGTGACACTAGTATCTCCTCCAATCAATTCAGGTGGTTCAACTGCTAGAAAATTCGGGGAAAAACAAGCTACAGCCTTAGATGTAGCAATATTATTCGTACACACAATATGATCTAAAGAAAGTTCTTTTGCCCTATTTATACACGTGTCAATATCTGCGAGAGTAAGACGATGTTCACTATGATTAATCAGTGTTCCAACAGCTCCAGCTGCTTGAATTGCTTCAGGTAGTGTCCAACCCGTGTGACTCCCTGGTTGAATAGGGTCTATATGTTCAGCGAATACAGGGATACTCACAGCTTGTTGTACACGATAGATATCAGAAGCTTGAACAGACACCCCTAAACTTGCCCCTGTTTCCTTTGCAAGTGAATCCATCAGTTCCGCTATTTGAACAGCATGATCACCCGTAGCTTCACTATACGTCTTCACATTTACTACAATAGTAGGTGTTGATAACATACTTTGTACTCCTCAATAAGGATAAAGAATGAAGAGATATAAAAGCTTTTAAAATAAAAAAAAATCTTTTTATCAATAAGAAGAAGTAAAAAAGGAATGGGTATCGCTGTTTATCATCTGCTTAGGTCTATCTAAATACTACCTCTGAATGATCCTGCGACGAAAAGCTTACCCATGAAACCATTAAAGTTTCCAACAAAGGACACACGTTGGAACATAATAACGCCAGACTCGTCTTCTGCGATAAGATTATTTGTTTTGTAAAACACGCAGACAGCAAAGAACGAGGTCGAATATCCAGAGGTTCTTGACCCTAAAATGAGTCCAAAAACTTGTGTTTTTGATAATATTCCAACAGGGGCTTCTTTGGTTTCTTCAGGTTGAGCTAATCCAGACGCAACAGGGATAGTTGCAAGAAGTAGCATACAGAGTAGAATGGCTCCGATTTTTTTGCTCATTATAATTTTTTCCCCCTAAATTTTCTTATTATAATTATATGGTTCTTCTAATATATATAAGTTTTCCTATAGATTTACAATAAATATGTTATTTTTGAACAATAAATGTTATTCTAGTAAAAATTAGATACTAGAGGGAATAAATCATCCATGATAAAAATGTAAGAATAGTTACAGTTAAACCAGCTACAAAATACCGATTAATCCTTTCTTCCTCTACCTCGGATATTTCCATTCCTCATCTCCTCGCTGACCAAAATTAATAACATCTAGTCATTAAAAAACCTTTCTGTTGATACATATTTTGCGCCATAAAAAGAGATTACGTAACATATGTTTTTTATATAATTATTCAAATGAATAATGAATGGAATATGTAGGTGCTTATGCAGATGCGAAATAAACTCTTAAACTATCTTATGAATATAGAGTATCTATCATCTGTGAGGTGGGATTGCTCTAATGCATGATAAAATGTATTGCATTGATGAAGAGGAGGATCTTGTTCGATTCTTCTAATGATTATGATTCAAAATAAAAAAAGTATCAAAAATTTTAAATAATTCTTACTATACTGTTGTGCGCACAAAGACGGGGGTAAACATTCTATGTATCCATATGATGGTAAAAATCGTAGAAACAGACCAAGAGATCCCTTTGATTTCTTCTCGATGGATGAGGATTTTGAACAAATGTTCCGAGAGATGGAACGTATGATGGAACGAGCGTTTCGTAATGTTCCCTATGATCAAATGCAACCAGGTCGTTCGTATGTACATGGGTTTAATGTTCATGTTGGACCTGATGGAAAACCCATTATTAGAGAATTTGGTAATAGACCTATGACAGATGAAAAGGGAACACGTCAGATATCTGATGAACGAGAACCCTTGACTGACATTATTGAAGGCTCTGATGATGTTGCCGTCACTGTAGAGATTCCAGGGGTTGAAAAAGAGGATATTGATCTAAATGTTACAAAAGATTCCTTAGAAATAAAAGTAGATACTCCAAAGAGAAAATATCACAGGAAATTAGAGCTTCCCTGTTCTGTTCTACCAAAAACCACCAAGGCCACCTATAAAAACGGTGTTTTGGACGTCAGCATTAAAAGAAAAGAGAAAAAAACAGATAAAGACGGATATAAAGTAAATATTGAATAAATAGTTATTTTATCTTCTTTTTTTACATCATAAGAAAAAACCGGCTTTGCACCTAAATTCATTTTTGCACCTTTATTATAGATTCTGCACCTTTATTCAGCATTTCTCCATAAAGATTTAAATAATACCTGCATCTATAAAATAATGTAGTGTGTTCGGGGGGGAACACATGATAGGTTGGTATCCAGAATATTTTTTATTATATATTCTTAGCGTTTTTAGAGTCATCTGGTGGTATATTATTGACAGGTCAATAAGCGGTTTTTACCCTTAAAGGAGATGTGATAGAATGATAGGAATAAATCCAGGGGAATTAATCAGTAGAATAGTCCTATTCATGTATAGTTTGTTAATCTTCATTGGAAGCATCCTTGCAGTGGCTCTTCTAGTATGTGCTATGTTTCCAGCAATAGTTAGTGCACATACCATAAAACCAAATGAGTCTGGAACAAATATTTTTCAACACTATCTTGTAGCTCTACAAGAAGAGAATCTGTTTCCGCACGAAGCGTAGCCATCACAACAGCATCACCAGGTGACGTTCCAAATGCAATCTCGCCAAGAGCTGCATGTATGATAGTTATAAGACTGAATTGGTTATTTGTATATTGCTTTGGCAATTGAGGAAGATCCTGCAATAGCTTTTGAAAAATTGGAAGAGGATTTTTCCCTTGTTCAGGATGACCAGCATGAGAGGATTCACCATGAATTTGTATTTTTACACCGATAGATGCCATAGCATACACATCATCTTTTATGATGACCTCTCCAAGAGGATATCCTGGAAGATTATGTAATGCAAACACCACTGTTGGTTCTAAAGCAGTAAAATGAGTATCCTCTACCACTTCTTTTGCTCCTTGTGCAGTCTCCTCTGCAGGTTGAAAGAGGAGGACTACTTTACCAGTGATCTTTGATGCTAATTCTGATAATTGCTGTGCTACACCCAAAAGAATTGTCATATGACCATCATGACCACATGCATGAGACACCTGAGAAGTCTGACTCTTATATGGAAGGGTGTTGTGTTCTTGAATAGGTAAGGCATCTAATTCAGCACGGAGAACAATACAGGGACCTGGTTTCTTTGAATCATACACTGCAGCGACACCATAACCACCCAGAGAAGTAAGAAGTTGATCAGGTTTGGTACCTTGAAGATAATCAATAATAAAACGAGAAGTTTCCTTCTCTTGACCTGCAATTTCAGGGCATTGATGAAGATGATGCCGAATTTTCTGAAGTGGACTATCTGTTACCATGAGCATCTCCCATCATCAACTAACATCCAGGTTGATGACATCGGCCTCATTATGTTTAAGTATTTTCCTTTTTGAACCGAATATTTGGAACAATAATTTTTATATTTGCTATGAGATATCTTAAAAAATATCAGGTGGATATTCAATGGTAGAAGTGGGAAAAGACGAGTTTTGTCTCACTTGTATGGAATGGCGACGTTGTAATGATGAGGGGAAATGTATCATATGCGGTAGCCTTATCAAAAATAAATCCGAACAATCTGAACCTGGATATGGAGAAGAATCATCAAAGGATATCATAGGTGAAGATGAAGAATGAGAGTACTTGTAACTCTCATCTCCTTTTACTTCAAACAGAACTTTATTTGTTTTTGATTTTTCTTTCGACACTCTTGTATCTTATCCTCTCGAGCAAGCCAACCTATTGCACTATAGACCTCAGAATCAGTGATTTGTGTAAGGGTTTTCAATGAGGAAATATCACATTCCCCCCAAGTTGATAATGCATCCCAGATTTTTCCTGCGTTTTGACCAATATCATATTCAAGATTTGTCTCTGATGAAAGCAGAAACGCATTATCCATTTTACTTAATTTGTTTTCTCTTGCAAGCCAACCTATAGCAGCAAAGAGTTTTTCATCAGATAATTTGGTTGTCTTCTTTAAGGATGTTTTACTTTGAGGGCCTTTAGTATTCAATGCTTTCCATATCTTTCCAGCACTGCTTCCATATTCACTGGTTTTTGTCTTCATAGCCATCTCCTTACCAAAATAGAGACATCCTTAATGTAATTAAAAACCTTGTGTTTTTATGTCATCAGTATTTTTAAAACAACATTATTTCCTTGATGTATGTTGTAATCGATTATTTCGTTCATAAATAATCTGTTGTACTAACTCATGAACTTCAAGCTGTTGTTTCCGTGTCATAGAAAAAAGCATATGATATGGACACTCACTATCAAGGATTACTGATTTTGTCTCTTCATCGAAAATAAGAGGATAAACTAGACATCCTTGAGGTCTATGAGGATAGACGGTACACTGTGTGCCATCATGAAACACACATCGACCTTCAGAATTTTTCAACATTAGCCAACCATCATGCTCTCGACAAAAAAAATCCCTATGATACCCATGATGTACCAGTTTTTTTATATCCTGTTGTGAAAGCAACATAGAAGTATTTAAGCAACAATGAACACATTGACTTTGTAAACAAGGTGAATTCATAAGTCCAATATCCTTATTATTTTTATTATATAATAGCGGATCTGCCGGGATTTGAACCCGGGTTAGAGGCTCCGGAGGCCTCTGTGATATCCAAGCTACACTACAGACCCAAGAGGGATTCAACGTTGCATCGTGCGATGAGATAAATAAATTTTCTTCATCACAATCATTTTGTACATATAATAAATTCATTGATTTGTGAAAATCATATGGATGTTCAAGAAGCTATCCTGAAACGACAAAGTATACGACGATTTAAAAACATACCAATTGAAAAATCAGTCATAGAAAACCTTCTCATGTTAGCACATCAGGCACCATCAGCAGGTAATACACAAGCGCGAGATTTCATCCTCATTGATGATCCAAAGATAAAAGAGCAACTACGGCCTCTGGCCCATAATCAACGCGTGCTCACCGAGGCTCCACTTGTCATTGCTGTATGTGCAAACCTTGATCGCATTCAACCATATGGACAACGAGGTAAAAATTTGTATTGTTTACAGGATACAGCTGCTGCTATTGATCATTTCCTTCTGTTAGCTACAGAAGCAGGATTTGCCACCTGCTGGGTTGGTGCGTTTAATGAACAGCATGTCCATGAGCTCTTACAACTACCTGAAAATAGTCGACCAGTTGCCTTGATACCAATTGGTTATGCAAACGAGAAGCCAAAAAAAACAGACAGAATAGAGCTGAAGGAACTTCTTCATTATAATACCTGGTAAAAAAAATTATGTTGAAGTTGGTACAGATTCATTCGAAGGTTCTTCTTTTACAGGTTCTTGGGGAGTGGACTCCTGTGGTCGAGGTGGTTGTTTTCCTTTGAATTCTGTATATCCACATTTTCCACAACTCAAGCGATTTTTATGTTCTGCAAGAAACACGCCGTCACCACATTTTGGGCAATTTCGTCGTTGACGCGTAATTTTATCGCCTTCAACTTTGAAGATCTCACGTTTTTTCATCGGAAGATTCCTCCTTTTTTTCTTCAGGTTTTTCAGATTCTTGATCAGGAGATTGTTCTGGTTTTTCTTCTGAATGTTCTTGTTGTTCTGTTGGTTTCTCTGATTCATCTGATGTTTCTTTTTCTTGAGAGGGCTGTTCAGAAGATTCTTCTTTGGGTTCTTCTTTTGGTTTCTTTTCTTCCTTACTACCAGGTGTGTGTCGTTTGATAAGATGTTTTTCTTCCCCTTGTTTTGCTTTTTCAACAGAGGAATACATTTTTGCGTATCCAATGGTTTGATGAATACCAAATCCACTTTTCATATGATCAATGATAATATGATCTTTTTTTGTCTTGAGTTGATCTGCCAGCTCGCTTCGTACTAACTCACGGCGAGGAGTACCTTCTCCATCATGATGGATCACAAAGTGGATTTCTGTACGTTGAAGCAAAGAATTATTGCGTTGTGAACGAATTTCTATTTCCATAGCTATCACATTTGTTGTAAGATATCATTGACGACATCTTTATGTTCTTGAGATGAAAGGACAAGAACGACCCCTTTATTTGGCACTCCATATATTATGGTTGCGCCTAATGGAGCAAGAGCAATAGCTGCAAGTGCAGCAAGATCTTCTTCTCCATCAATATCTACACGAATCGAATGGGTCACAGGTTTAGCAAGGAGTTCTTTGAGGGTATTCCACAAATCATCACTGATACAACCTGCAGGATTCTTTATTTTTTTAATGGTTTCCCCATAGTTACTCAAGAGTTGTTGGATCTCTGGAGAGACCGGTGTTCGTTTGTGAATATAATCAACGATGATGACCCATGGTTGAATATTATATTTTAGTAATGTTGCACTAACACGATCTCCAACACTTATAATGGGTTGATCTTGATTAAGTGCTTCTAATAGTTGTTTTTCATCTGGAACAAGTGTTCCGATAGGAGTTGTTTTTAAGGTATCGCGAAGATGTTGAGGAAGCGTTAACATGAGGTTACATGACCTTGAGTGCGTATTTTCCAGGTTTGGTGATATTCATTTTTTTTGCTATCTGTGAATGTTTTGGATCACGAATAATAACATAGCCACTCCATCTCTTTGCTGTTGGTAGAGAACAGGTTGGGCAGACATCATTTTTTGTGAGAAGATGACAATTCTTACAAGCTCGTTCTTGCTTCATTTCTTCCCCTTCTTCTTTTTCTTCTCATCCGATGGTTTATCAGCACTTTCCCCTTTTCTATCTTCTTCAAGCCATGTATGTGACCCTAATGATGCTTGTCGCATGGTTAAACCAATTTTACTTTCACGTGCTGATAACTCGTTGAGGCTCACAGCAACAATACGAGCGCGAATATTATCACCAACAGCAAGGGTGCGTTTGTTTTCCTTTCCGGTAATACGCTCATTTTCTGCATCAACTTCGACATAATCATTCATCAGTTGACTCATATGAATCAAAGCATCCAATGGACCCATATGACAAAACGCACCAAATTCGACAATTTCGCAGACTATTGCGTCAATAACCTCTTGGAGATCAGGTAAAAAAGTTAACGCTTCAAATTCTACTTTCTGATACATTCCACCGTCACCATGGATGACAATACCATCGCCGACAGGTGAGACTTCATTAACGACAACAATAACACCATGATCTCTTCGCACGGTTCCTTCAAATGCTTTTTGAACAGTTGATTCGACAATCTTTGCAAGATCTTCCCCGAAATATTGAGGAGGAATACGCACAGTGTCTTGAAGTTTTACAAGTTTATACATAGGTACCACTAGACAGGATTAATTGAATATAGTCGAGTGGGAATACACTCAACACTTATATTCTTTTTGAAGTACTTACAGGATAAGTAAATAAATAGAAATATAATTTATTATAAAAAATAATAATAGATATATTAATATATAATGAAAACTACTCTTAGTAGTAAGGGAGGAAAGTAGATGAAGTCCGCAATCAGCCTACTATGTAATGTAAGAAAACAATTTCATCTTCCTATACAAAAAGGGAGAAAGGACGCACAAGAACCTTCATTTTATTGTATCTTATGTAATCATCATCTTCTTTTTCAGGATCTTGTCAATGGATCGGCATGTCCTTATTGTGATAAACCCTTTTTTCTTAAAATAATCGGAAAATAGAAGTATTTTTACCATTTTTTTTCAAATACCGATATCTGGAAGTCTACCAAAATCATTTAAAATAGGATTCTATTATCCTGGAGTCACATAAAGATGATTATATTATAGGAGAACACAAAGTATGGTAGATTTCAAAGTGGTTGTAAATGATATAAAAACAGGGAAATCCCATCAGGTAGAAGTGACTGGGCATCATGCAAATTCTCTAATTGGGAAGAAGATCAATGATGAAGTCGATGGGATTTTTGTTAGTCTCCCTGGTTATAAATTAGTTATTACAGGAGGAACCGATAAGAACGGGTTCCCGATGCGTGCTGATCTTACAGGTTCACAACGTCGGAATCTATTACTGAGTTATGGTCAAGGATTCAAACCAAAAGAACATGGAAAACGGATGAAGAAATCTGTGCGAGGTAATACAATTCATCAGGATATTGTGCAAATCAATATGAAGGTTATAAAGCATAGTTCAAAATCCATTGATCAATTACTTGGCGATAAAAAAGAGAAGAAAGAAAAGGATGAACAGAAAGAAGAGGAACCAGCTGAGGAGCAACAATGAAGTTTTCTCAACCCCCTGAGATTAATATAGGTATGATTGGTCATGTTGACCATGGAAAAACAACACTTACCCAGCGATTAACTGGAAAATGGACTGATGAGCATTCTGAGGAATTAAAACGTGGTATATCTATCCGTTTGGGATATGCTGATGCAGCGTTTTATAAATGTCCCAACTGTGATGATCCTGGATGCTATACGATTCAGAAAAAATGTGCTGCTTGTGGATGTAATGTCGAGTTACAACGGGTAGTTTCTTTTGTTGATGCTCCTGGTCATGAGACCTTGATGGCAACGATGTTGTCTGGTGCTGCGATTATGGATGGTGCTATTCTGGTGATTGCAGCGAATGAGCCTTGTCCACAGCCACAAACTCGTGAGCATCTGACTGCTCTTGATATTGCTGGTGTCACTAATATTATTATCGTGCAAAACAAGATCGATCTTGTCTCTCAGGAAGAGGCACAAGAAAATTATCAACAAATCAAGAAATTTACTAAGGGAACCTGTGCTGAAAATGCACCTATTATTCCAGTGAGTGCGCATCATGACATCAATATTGATGCTCTTATTATGGCGATGGAGAAATATATCCCAACCCCTCAACGTGATACAGAGAAACCACCGTTGATGTATATTGCTCGTAGTTTTGATATTAATAAACCAGGGAATCGTCCTGAACAACTTGTTGGGGGAGTCATTGGTGGATCCTTGATGCAAGGTGTTCTTGATGTTGATGATGAAATTGAAATCGCACCGGGTAGACGTGTAGAGATTGAAGGTAAATCAGTCTTACAACCTATTCGGACTACAGTCCATTCTATTATGGCTGGTGGTTCAGAAGTCAATCAGGCTTCTCCAGGTGGTCTTCTTGCCCTTGGTACCATGCTTGACCCTGCTAGGGTCAAATCTGATTCTCTTGGTGGACGTATCGTTGGAAAACCAGGGCAATTGCCTAAAGTGCTGGACCAGTTTTATTTAATGATTCATCTTTTACAAAGAACCGTTGGAACCCATGAAGAAAAACAGGTGGAACCATTACGCACCAATGAACCATTAATGCTTACTGTTGGAACTGCTACAACAGTAGGTATCGTCAATGATTTACGAGATGATCTCATTGGTGTCAAGTTGAAACTTGAAGTCTGTGCATCAGAAGGACAACGGATAGCTGTGAGTAGGCGGATTGAAGGGAAATGGCATCTGATAGGCTATGGAGAGATACGAATCAATCCCTCGTAATCCTTGATACCAGCGCAGTATTATTACCTTTTGAATATAGTATCGATGTGTTTGGTGAGTTAACACGATTGCTTGGTCAATATCAAATTATCATACCTGATGTTGTTATTAAAGAGCTGCAACAATTCCAACATCGAGGAGACGGAAAAACAGCTCAACATGCTAAAGCTGCTTTATCATTGATAAAAAAATTTCCTGTTATTGCAACATCAATGGATGCAGATGAAGGCATTATCGAAGCTGCAACCTCCTTAGATGCCTATGTTGTAACAAATGATCAGGGATTACGGAAACGATTACAACAGAAAACAAAAAAAGTCATTTATCTTCGGCAAAAGCACTATTTAGTTTTCGATGAATAGCAAATGAGGAGAAAAGATATTTTAAGGAAATGGATTATTCTGCTTACCAGATTCTATCCTATATGTCGGAGTGGCTCAGCTTGGTTAGAGCGCCTGACTCATAAGCATCTAGCTTGAAGGTTCGTCTTTCGTTGGCGCTAAGATATCAGGAGGTCGCGGGCTCAAATCCCGCCTCCGACACTCTTTTTTTATGTTCTCTTTAGATATCCTAAGAGGATTAAGATTCCGACAATAATTAACAAAGGAAGCAAGAGAAATCCAAAAAGCACAGATTCAATACCGACTAAAAAAGAGGTAATTAAAGCAAGTATCCATATGAATATGAGCCAAATTTTGAAAATCTTCTGCATATTTGGAGCCTAGTTGTAAATCAACATCCTCTTTTATGCTTTTGTTCTTTATAACAAATAGTTGAAATTTAGGTATACCAAAATTTATATATACTTGAAACGACAATATATAATTTAGGCATACCAAAAAATTAAACGGTGTACAACAATGGAGAAAAAAAGTATCCCCCTCTCAAATCTACCTGTTCACACAAAAGCAATGATTGTTGATATGCATGGGGGAATTCATTTTCAACGGAAACTCCATACCTTAGGGATTCGAAAAGGACAACTAATAACCATTGTTTCCAAACAACCCTTTCATGGACCATTAACCATTAAAGTCTGTGGATGTCAAATGACTCTTGGCAGGGGGATGGCCCATAGGATCCTTGTTGAGGAACAGACATGAAAAAATCCATTGTTCTCATGGGAAATCCAAATGTTGGTAAAAGTGTTGTATTTTCTCGTCTAACAGGTGCAAATGTTATCGCTTCTAACTATCCTGGGACTACAGTTGATTTCTCAAAGGGGAAAATGAAGCTCACTAATGAGTACGCAGAGCTTATTGATGCACCAGGAACCTATTCGCTTGAGCCCTCAAATAAAGCAGAAGAAGTCGCAAAAAAAATGTTTAACCAGGCCGATGTCATCATTAACGTCGTCAATGCCACTAATCTAGAACGGAATCTGTTTCTCACATTAGAACTTCTTGAACAGAATAAACCAGTTATCATTGCGCTCAATATGTGGGATGAAACGCAGCATCTTGGTATTCATATAGATGAGAAAAAACTAGAACAACTCTTAGGAGTTCCAGTCATACCTATTGTTGCTTTAACTGGGGAAGGCATTAATCATCTTGTTGACCGGCTCTCTGATGCTACTATTAATAAAAAGATTCAACCAACCAGTGAGGAAGGGCGATGGATTGAAATCGGATCAATAATAAAGAAAGTAGAAACCGTTGAACATCGTCATCATACGTGGCGTGATCGACTGTCAGATCTCACTATTCAACCAGTAACAGGATTTCCTCTTGCCCTGGGCATTATTTTTTCTTCCTTTTGGTTAGTCCTTCTCATTGGTGAAAACATCAAAGGGTATCTTCTTGATCCACTTTTTGAGGTGTATTACAAACCATTTATTTTATCCATCGGTGAAGGTATTGGACCAGGCTTTCTCTATCGTTTTTTAATTAGTCAAACCTATGGGGTTGTCGAGTTTGAAGAAGCCCTTGGGATGCTCACAACAGGGTTGTATGTCCCTCTAGCCATGGTTCTACCCTTCATTATCGCCTTTTATTTTCTATTATCTATTCTTGAGGATACAGGCTATCTACCTCGCCTTGCAACGCTTATGGACAATATCTTCCATAAACTAGGGATGCATGGTCATGGGATCATCCCTGTGTTTCTTGGATTGGGATGTAATGTACCAGGGATGATGGCGACACGAGCCTTGGAAACCCGTAAACAACGTTTTATCGCTGCAACTCTGCTTTCTATAGCAGTCCCATGTCTTGCGCAAACATCACTGCTTTTTGCTATTTTTTCAGAGGAGAATCTGGGAGAGGCAGCAGTCTATGCACCCTTTGTCTATCTTCTCCTTGTTTTTAGTACATTAATCGTATTGTATTTTATTGCAGGTTATATCCTAAACAAAACAGTAAAAGGAGAAAGCCCTGAGATTTTTCTTGAAATCCCAAGTTATCGTATGCCGCACTGGAAAACAACCATAAAAAAAACATGGATGCGCATCCGATGGTTTCTCAAAGATGCCTTACCATGGATGTTCTTTGGTGTGTTTCTCATCAATGTCTTATACACGATAGGATTTATTGAGTGGATAGCAACGGCTTTACAACCAGTTTTTACAGCCCTCTTTGGACTACCTGGGGAAACTTCTGTTGTACTTTTAAGTGGTTTTTTACGAAAAGATCTTGCAGTTGGTACCCTGTTGAGTTTTCCTGCAGGTACCTTTTCAGCGATGCAACTTGTGATTACAGCCACATTACTCACGATTTATTTTCCCTGTATCGCCACCTTTGTAATGTTACTCAAAGAGTTAGGTATTAAAGACATGTTGAAGGCAACAGTGATCATGATTATCGCTGCTACCACTGTAGGAGTGAGCCTTCGTTTGTTGTTACTGGGGGTGTAAAATGAGGAAAAAAACAATAGAGGATTATGTCGAGCTCTTATATATGTTGGAACAAGAACAAAGTCCAGTGCATACAAATACTGTCGCACAAGCATTTGCTATTACTCCAGCTAGTGTCACAGAGATGTTCCAGAAACTCGATGGAGAAGACTATATCCATTATGAGCGATACACTGGTGTTACACTCACCCTAAAGGGCAAACGGTTAGCCCGTGCTACACAGCAAAAACATGATATCTTAAAACAATTCTTAATGCTTATTGGAGTAGATGAAAAAACAGCTGATACCGATGCCTGTCGCATCGAGCATATTGTCACCCCAAGAACATTAAAGAAGTTAACCAAGTTTGTTGAGTTTGCCGAACAGGAGCATGGTCATGCTCGCTGGCTAGATCATTTTCTCTATTATGATAAAACAGGTAAATATATCACATGTACTCCTCAAACACAACAACAGTGTCCTGTTCATGGGAAGCATAAGAGACAGAATAAATAAGACATTTGTTGTGAATAATTTAGATAGATTAATAAGGTGTTTTTTATTCGACTCGTGGGGGAATATGACATTTACTAGTGAAAAAAAAACAAATATACTCATTGGCGTGTTTGTTGGTGCGTTAATTGCAGCAAATCTCATTGGGTTAAAAGTTGCAGATTTTGGTGTTTTTGTCGCTAGTGTGGGCATTCTCTTATTTCCAATCCTTTTTGTAATCACAGATATTATTGAAGAAGTACATGGGAAAAAGAAGGCTCAGGAGATTGTCATTATTGGATTCATCACTCTTGTCATTGTGTTAATTGTTACTGTTATAGCTGTTGCTCTCCCTCACGCATCAAGGAGTGTCATGGGACAACAAGACCTCCAAACTGCTTATGATACGATCTTTGGTACAACTATTCGCATCTTTATAGCAAGTATCACTGGGTTTCTTATTGCTCAGTTGCATGATGTTTGGGCGTTTAATTTTTGGAAACAAAAAACAAAAGGCAAGCACCTTTGGCTTCGAAATAATTTAAGCACCATTGTTAGTCAATTTATTGATACGACTTTGTTTATGTTTATTGCCTTTTGGGGCGCTACACAAACATCTTTTTTTGATTTGTCAAATACAGTGTATACCGCAGAGTTTGTCTTTTTGAGGATGGCGTTACCATATTGGTTTGTAAAAATTCTTTTTGCACTTGGAGATACTCCCTTTTGCTATCTAGGTGTTCGATGGCTTCGTGGGAAACCTCTCTTGAAAAAGGAATAATATTTTAAAGCAGTCATAGATATCACTCATGGAGATGGGCACATCATGACTGATGAGCATACTTTGGAAGACATACGTATCAAAGCACATAGTATCAACTGTGAATTATCAGAAGAAGGATTTTCACCTCGAGAGATAGAAATTGTTGGATATTATCTCAAGCGTATCGCCGCAAGTTACCTAAGCTATTTTACTCATAAAGAATATCAAAAAACACTAGATACAGAAACTAAAGACGAGATAGAATCAGTTTATGGAAAACCATGAAAAAAGTAAGCCTCTAGTTTTCCTTTCAAATAATCTTAAAAACTACTAAATTATTTTTATATTAATAAGTAGATAATGATTGTACAACAATACTTTATAAGGGTGAAAACAGACAATTCTGTAGACGCTGTATGAAAGTGATTGGTTTATTATCCACAAAAGAAGAGGTTGAAGAACTCAAATACATTGCCCATGTCTGTCAACTCGAGGATAGAATCCGTTTTATCACAAAAATAAACAAAGTCAAACAGGCACTACGAGGAAATTAAAATCTACCATAATATTGAAATAAACAAAGACCTTCACGTTTCTTCAGATTCATAATGACTCTTGTTTTACTTGCTTCAACAGAAGATCCAGCAGGGTCAAATATCAAACAACAACTCCTTGAATTGAAACCATGGAACCCACAAGGAACCATTTTCAGACAAGACTATTACACCCTTGATGAGAATAAAAATATTTTGTTAATCACGATACCAGATCGAACGATTTTCCATGACAACATTGACAAAGAAATCATACACCATCTTGGCATTCACCCCACACAAATCATAGTTCTTTCACGACACAGTAGTAAAGCAGAGAAACCATCGTTAACAGTTCATCCAATTGGGAATTATTATACAGCTGAATTTGGAGGGAAAAACCAGACTCTCGTATTATCATCACCACGATTCATGACTGATTTGCTTCGTCGTATCAAACCAGCTGCTCAAGAAGCTGATCTAGCCTATGACGTGTGTTTTGAGGTGACCCATCATGGACCCTACCTAGAAACACCAACTCTCTATGTAGAAGTAGGCAGCACCGAGAAACAATGGACAAACCCAATTCCTGCTAACATTATTGCAACCTGTCTCATTCAGTTATTAGAAAAAGCGCAATTTGAACATGATATGCCAGATGATATACCTGTATATATTGGCATAGGCGGAGGTCATTATGCGCCTCGATTTACTGATATCATCTTTGAAAAACGCGTCGCTTTTGGTCATATGATTCCTTCGTATCATACGAAATCAGATCATATTACCAAAGAAATGCTTGCTCAAGCGATCACAAAAACACCAAATGCCTCTGGAGTGTATCTCCATAAAAAATACCTGAAGAAATCACATGTAACCGAGTTTAAAAACTGGTGTGATGAGCTTCAAATACCCGTTGTCTCAAGTACTACCATGCCTCTGCTTTCGTAGTGACTTTGTTGCAAGAAGATGGGCTTGACGAAGAGGCTCTGGAATTTTATGTGTACTCACCTGTTGAACAATTTCTCTACTTTTTTCTAAAGAGATCTTATGCCCAGGAGAAATATATACAGGGTGTTTTGCTTGCTTTGAAAAATACCCCACGGTGCCTCTTGCTTCATTGTTGATAAATACTTGATCCTTACGTACTTTTCCTCCAAGAGCAGATTTTGCGACACCAATACTTGCAATATCAAGAGCCACACCTGCTTGAGATGCTAATCCACAACCAAAAGGGTGAAGAATACCATGACCATCAAACAAGACAACCGAGGGGCAGGAAGATAGTTTTTGAAAGAGAGTCTTAAGAACAGGGAATTCGCGATAAAACAAATAGGTGGGAATATATGGAAACAATGATGACGCAAAATCAACATGAGATTCAAGCAGGTCACCTGAAGCAAAATCCATAACCACTATAGCACCACATGCTTGGTCAAATGCTTCATGAGGATACGCGACATCAACACCAGCGACAGAGATAATATCATCAACACTATTTTCAAGAGAGATCTCCTTACATGTTTCAACCTGTTTCTGACGCAGTTTTTTTAGGGGATACTCAGTGGTGAACTCATTAAAAAATACCTTTTCAAAATCAACAATACCACCATCTTTAACTTGGACTCCATCATCTTGAAGACGATGAATCTTATCATGCTCACCCAGTCCGAATCCACCTAACCGTCCATCTGAATGAACAATCTTAAAACAAGGCATGGTATCAGCATCAGGATTCTGATTCATCATATATCCAACAGATCGAGCTGCACGACTATCACCTAATGCTTCTGCAACTGCACCATAGCTAGATACTCTTCCTGGTGGGATTTGCCGCACGAGATTGTAGGTATATTCAATGAGATTCATATAACATCAAATTCATTACAGAGTAAAAACATTTTTGCTTCTATTTATACATCGAAACAAAATATAATCAGGGAGAACTTTATCTATTACTCATTTTTACCGTACGAGGTGATATCAATATGAATGATGTATTTGTGACAGCAGTCAACTGTATGGACGGACGCGTACAACTCCCTGTTATTGAATGGATGAAAAAAAAGTATAGTGCTGATTATGTCGACATGGTCACTGAACCCGGTCCCATTAAGCATCTTGCAGAAAACAACCCATCGTATGTTTCTTCAGTTAAAGATCGTGTTGAGATCTCTGTAAAGAAACATGGTTCGAAAGTCGTCGCTGTTGTTGGTCATTACGATTGTGCTGGCAATCCTGTAGAAAAAGATATTCAACTTGAGCAATTACATCGTTCAATTGAGCTTTTAAAAACATGGGGTTTAAATGTCATATTACTAGAACTCTGGGTTGATGAATACTGGAATGTTGTTCAAATAAAATAAAAGGAAGAAAAATTCTCCTTATATTTATGCTGTTTTTTTTGCTTTTTTCGTAGTTGTTTCCTTGTAGACAAGTGCAAGACCTGCAGCGACTAAACACATGATTGCAGCTGGTATAAATGCGTAGAGGAAACTCATGTTTGCGTCTTGAACTGCTCCTGCAAGGATTGGTCCAACGATACCACCAATTCCATAAGAGGTAAAGACAAATCCATAGTTCAGACCAAGATGCTCAGCACCAAAGGAATCAGCAGTTGCTGCAGGGAACAAAGCAAAATTCCCTCCAAAATTAAATCCTATCAATGCTGCAATAAGGAAGAATAAATAGGGATTTGCTGTGGTGTAAAAAAACGCAGTCATAACAATGAACTGAAAGAGAAACATAGCAAGAAACGCCTTGCGTCGACCAATACGATCTGATACCTGACCCCACACGATACGACCTGCACCATTAAGAATTGGTAAACATACTGCAGCACCAATTACAGCAAAATCAATTGCTTCTTGTATTGTGAATCCATAGGCTTGAAATCCATCAGCAGCACTTTTTGCGAAGTTCTGCACGTTTCCAATGACCATGAGTCCAGCGAGAGCTCCGATGAAAAACATGACCCAAAGTAGGAAAAAATTTCGGTTTTTTAACATATCTTTTGGTTTGAGATTATGTTTGGTTTTCTCCTCCTTAGTTTGCACCGGTGGGTTCCACCCTGCTGGTTTCCATCCAGCAGGTGGAGCAATCATAACAAGGGAACCAAGCACAACAAGTACTAGAAATGCGAGACCATAGATCAACAGAGCATTATCAACGACAGCAATAGTATAGGCGAATTGACCGATTTGTCGAGTAATCAATCCATTGAAACCAAGTATACTTGGTGGGTTGGCGATAAGGATCCAGATGAAGGCACCAAATCCGAATCCAGCGACAGCCAGGCCACTGACCAGGCCTTTTTTATCAGGGAACCATTTCACACCTACTGCTATTGGTACAACATAGGCAAGACCAATACCAGCGCCTCCCATGATACCTAGGAACAATAGTTTTAATGCAAAATTTGCACCTGTAAAACTTGCTAGGATATACCCTAACCCCAGGAGAACGCCACCAAGCATTGCTACTTTTCTCGATCCGATTTTTAATTGTAGTCGTCCGCCAAGAATAGTAAATAATGCAAAGGTGGCAAGCCCTGCACTAAATATTGCTTGTGTTTCAGTTTTTGAAAATGCAAACTCGCTAATGGCGCCCTCTGTGCCCTGTAAAGGGGTGGTAAATGCTGACCATGCATAAATTGCACCTAGAGCAAGTTGAATCATGATACCGCCGATTACGATAATCCAGCGATTCATTACCTTCTCTGATGATTTGATATCCTGAGTCATAAAGGAA
>Ga0272442_10001931_pt1 | contig 30665 bp, 35 predicted proteins | sample SSMForm2O_FD_200262 | JGI IMG/M metagenome (GOLD analysis project Ga0272442, IMG submission 200262) | Marine sediment archaeal communities from Little Sippewissett salt marsh, Falmouth, MA, United States - SSM-Form-2O | ecosystem: Environmental > Aquatic > Marine > Wetlands > Sediment ...
CCCCCAACTTACCTTCTGAAGTAAGAGAAGCAGTAGATAATGCTTGGATAGAAAAGAAAAGAAAATGGTAATAATTAATTATTGAGTTGGACTATTGACCTCGCCCATAAATAAAATAGTTCCTGTTTCTTTGTGCCTAATAAGATATAAAAATGGATGATTAGCATCAAATACTACTCGACTATCATCACCATTCACAGTTGTTCTTGCCATAATTACCGCAGTTGCAGCAGCAGCTTCAGTTCCTTCTTCGTTAACATCGATGTATGCCTTATGAACAACTTTTGAAATAAATAATTCTTTCAAACCAGTCATACCTGAAAAATCTGCTTCATCAGGGTCAAATGCACCAGGCATACCAAGGTTTATTAGATAATCGTTTAGAAGATAATTACCAGTTTCAACCTTGAATCTTGGAAGATAGATATTTACCTCTCTTTCAGACATCAAATCTATCCATTCATTTAATTTATCATTATCAATCGAACTTATAATCTTAGATAAATCACCCTTATTTTTAGGCAGAAGAACCATCATTGAAATCTCATCTCCTGTATATGAAAGCTCAAGAATCTGAAGATCATCTGTCTCCGTATAATTAAATAAATCTTCAGTGTTTGTTAACTGCATTGTAGGGACTTGTGAAATATTTCCAAAACTATCCTCAAAATCCCTATCAGTTGTATTTTCAATATCAAACTGAACTTCCCAAATTCCCTTGAAATAGATGGCATTTGTAAGAATCAGTGCAGTAAGAGGAGTAATATAACTTGGTAAAATTAAATCCTTGATAAGACCGTTGGTTTGGTTTTCAACCCAGCTGTTAATTAATTCTGCTGCTTCGACAGGTTTATTGAAATCAACATTTGTTGCATTACCATGATAAAAGTCATTAATTATATCAAGATAGGCTTCTAATAAATTAAGGTCTTCTACAGTCCATAAAGCATTGGCAGTGCTGATATTATACTCATCATTTTTATTAAGATACTCATACAAAAGATCCATATACTCATGGAAAGAATCATTACTCTGCTCAATATTTAAAACGTCAGCCATTTCATCTGCTGTCTCACCTTTGGCACCTTCATAAGTCATTGCAAGAGCAACAAAAATTGAATAAGGAGAAAAGAAGATATTTTTATCAATTAAAGGATCAGAATAAAATTGTCTAAAAAGATTAAAACAAAACACATTTACTGCATCATCAAATGAGGAAATATTACCAGTGATAATCTGGGGTTCATCAAAAGGATCTCCAGTTGTTTCTTTTATTGGCATATTATTAAAAACAAGGAATGCAGTTCCAATTAAAATCAAGCAAACAATAACTGAAATTATTGATCTATATTTCATAATAATCACAAATAAAACGTATTATGGTTTTTACTATATATAAAGCATGATTATGTTTGGGAAATGCCAAATAAAGATAAAAAAAAAATCACTGAGTGCCAACGTAAGTATCCCTAAAACAGCTTTCATCAAGTTTTAATGCTTTTTCAATACTTTTTAGCATATTTTCCCTATCATCAGGTAGTTTTCCATTTACAGAGATATAATTTGTATAATGATCGCTGTAAACCAAACTATCAACTTTTAATCCTTTAATTAAATCAAAAGTCTCTCTTAAAACTTCATATGGCGAAAGAATTTCAAACTCACCTTTTTTAATTTCTTCAAGAATTGGTGTATTAATTTTAGGAAGGAAGGTTCTTAACCTTATAAAATCAGGATTGATTTTATTCAAAACCTTGATTGTTTCTATGATATGTTCTTTAGTACGGCTTTTTCCACCTAAACCAAGTACCACATATTCACTTAGTTCAATCCCTGCTTTATTTACAATTTGCCCTGCCTCTATATGTATTTTTGAGTCTGAACCTTTTTTAACCTTTTTAAGTACTATATCATCACCAGATTCTAAACCTACATGAATTCTTGAAAGCCCTGCTTTTGCAATTCTTCCCATATCATCAAAACCCTTTCTTACAATAAATTGAGCAGAACCATAAATAGTGATTCTTTGAAGTTCTGGAAATAATTTCTTTGAATAACTGAGGATTTCAACAAAGTCATCAGTTTTCATAATAATTGTATTACCTGAAGGGAAAAATAAAGTTCTAATAGGAATAGAAAGATTTTGTTTTGCCCACAAAAGATCTTCTTTGATTTCTTTAACAGGCCGGATTTTAAATTTTGGTCCGTTCTTATAAACCATACAAAAGGTACATTTATTCCAAGGGCACCCAATAGTTGCCTGTACAAGTAAACTATTTGCCTCGCTTGGAGGTCTATAAATAGGTCCTTCGTATCTAAGTCATGATGATTTCATTTTATCAATTATAGTAAAATTATGTTTTTTATAGATTATGATTAAAAAATAAATTAAAAAAAACTACCCGAGAGGCCCTAAAATACCGCCTATATAAAGAATAATTATTGCACTACCTGCAACTAAAATATTATCATCAATAGGGCCAAATTCATATCTTTCAAAAAAAGAAGCAAATATCGCTGCAATAATACCCCATAAAGGAATAGATGGAACACCTGAATTTGCAAAATAATAACCAATAGGGATGCATACTCCCATCATATACATATTACCAATAGGGTGTTTGCGTCTTTCACTAAATGCAATATTTCTAACAATACCTGTGATGCCATCGCCAAAGGCAATGAATGCTGGAGGAATAATTGCTATCCATGGATCCCCAAAAATCTGCCATAAAATAAAAATTGCAATTCCCCACATAAAACAAAAGCTGACATCATTAAAATTATTACCTGATTGGAACCAATAAAAAGAATTCCCAGATTTATGTGCAATAAAAGTAATAATACCCATTAAAATCCCCGAAAGCAGTGGAAGCCAAGGATTTGAAAATAAAAATGGAACCAGTAAAACTACAATTCCACCTGCAAATATGTGGATTATTTTTCTATTATAATATAATGCTACACTTTTTTTCAACCGCTTTTTGAGCATATAGTCATAAATTTTTTTTGATAAAAAAATAACTGAAAAGGCATACGCTGCTAAAACAAACATCGATAATATTTCAAATATAACTTGTTGGTCTAGCATTGCCTTCGATATAAGTTCTTATTATTTAAGTTTGTTATAATTATAGAAGTAAAAAATATTCAACGAAACTTATTTAAAATAAAGGTTAATGCAGTTATTTGCAAATTTAGAAAAACAAATAAAAAATTTTTGTTTTTTTTCTTTTGTAACAGTATAAACTCCATAAGTTTAAGGAGGAAAAAAATGAACGGAAAAGTAAAGTGGTATAACCCTAGAAAAGGATATGGTTTTGTTGAAGGTGAAGATGGAAAAGATATCTTCATTCATAGATCAGCTATACCTCAAGGAACATTTCTAAACGAGGGCGATACCATAGAATATGAAATTGAAGAAACAGATAAAGGCCCAAAAGCAATTAACATTAAAAAGGAAGAATCTTCTTAATTTTAAGTTAATATAAGTTATTTGATAAAAAAAATCAAAACAATTAATTAAATCTATTTTTTACTTATTTTTTTCTCTTTTTCAAAACAAACATTACATATTGTATTACCATAAGGGATTCTTTTACCACATATACTACATCTTCCTTGATATATACGTTTAAATCCCAAAACTATCTCATGATGTTTTGTAATCCAATTAAACATTAGGCCTTCTCTATGAATACCTGATTTCATCTTTACCCCTCACTTTTGATAATGTTTTCATATTAATAAATGAAAACCCTGATTGATAATGATAATTCGTATTTTGTTATAAAATGTTTTGCAGAAAAAATTTCCTATAAGGAAAAATACTTAAATAACAGTTATATAAAGCCGATTCAGGCAGGATAAGATTATGAAAATATTTGTAACAGGTGGCGCTGGATTTATAGGAAGCCATTTGGCAGATACACTTTTAGAAAAAAATCATTCAGTTACAGTTTATGACAATCTATCTTCTGGCAAAAAAGAATTTTTAGAAAAATCAAGTAATTACGACAATTATAGATTTATAAAAGGAGATTTACTGGATTTGGATCAGTTAAAAAATGATATGAAAAATCATGATGTAATCTTTCATATCGCTGCAAATCCATATGTTAGACTTGGGGAAAAACAAACAAGATTGGACCTAGATCAAGGAGCTATAGTAACATATAATGTTTTGGAATCAATGAGATTAAATAATATTAAAAAAATTGTTTTTTCATCAAGTAGTGTAGTATATGCAGAAACGCCACCAATAAAAATTCCAGAAAATTATGGACCAACACTTCCTATATCACTATATGGAGCAGGAAAACTAGCTTCAGAAGGTTTAATTTCTTCATTTTGTGGAACCTTTGATTTCCAAGCATGGATATTTAGATTCGCAAATATTGTTGGAATAAGAGGAACCCATGGCGTGATTGTTGATTTTATTGACAAACTTCGAAAAAATCCAAATCAACTAGAAATATTAGGTGATGGACATCAGAAAAAACCATATGTTCATGTAAAAGAACTAGTAGATGGGATAATTTATGGATATCAACATTCAAATGAAAAAATTAATCTTTTTAATATTGGTGTTGACAGCAATACAACTGTTACAAAAATTGCTGAAATGGTAGTAGAAGAAATGAAACTTACAAATGTAAAATTTAATTATACTGGAGGAAAACGTGGTTGGGCAGGTGATGTGCCACGATTCCAACTTGCAACAGAGAAAATGAGAAAATTAGGTTGGGAAGCAAAATTAACCTCAGATGAGGCAGTAAGAAAAGCTATTAGAGAAACACTTGATAACAAATAAGTGAGAGGAAGGTTTTATGATAATTTCACGATCACCTGTTAGAATAACACTCGGTGGCGGAGGGACAGATCTACCATCATATTATGAAAAATTTGGTGGAGCTTTAATTGCCGCTGCAATTGATAAATATACTCTTGTTACTGCACATTCTAGATTTGATGATCATATTAAACTTAATTATTCCAAAACAGAAATGGTAGAAAATATTATAGATATCAAACACAACATTTTTAGAGAGAGTCTTAAACTTTTAAAGATAAAAAAAGGAATCGAACTTACCAGTCTATCTGATATGCCGAGCAGTTCAGGTCTTGGCACCAGCGGAAGTTTTACTATTGCATTATTAAATGCCATTCATACATATAAAAAAGAATTTGTCAGTCAGAAAAAACTAGCAGAAGAAGCATGTCATATAGAGCTTGACGTTCTAAAAGAACCAATTGGAAAACAAGATCAATATATTGCAGCTTTTGGAGGAATTACCTACTTTGAATTTGATAAAAAAGGTAAAGTAAAAGTTAAACCTTTAAAGATTAGTGCAGAGGCAATTGACGAATTACATGGAAATATAATGCTTTTTTACACAGGAATTACAAGATCTGCAAGTAAAATATTAAAAACACAAGACCAAAAAAGTAAAAAAAATGAAGGAAATATAATTGAAACACTTCATTTAATTAAAAAAATTGGTCTTGAAACAAAAAAAGCATTCGAAAAAGGCGATATTGACAAACTAGGATACTATTTAAATGAACATTGGAACATAAAAAAACAACTATCAAAAAACATTAGCACCTCATATATCGACAAGTGTTATGAGCATGCAAAAAAACATGGTGCACTAGGTGGTAAGATCATGGGTGCTGGAGGAGGAGGGTTTTTTATGTTTTATCACAATGGTAATGTGTCCAAAAAAACAAAATTTATTAAAGAAATGGACAAAAAAGGACTAAAGGTTATGAGATACAACTTTGATTTTGAAGGTTCAAAAATAATACTAAACATGAAAAATATCTAAAAAATGGTTTTTATCATGCAAATAGCAATTATTTGTGGGGGACTTGCAACAAGACTTAAAAAAGTTTCAAAAACAGTACCAAAATCAATGATCGAAATAAATGGCAAACCATTCTTGCAATATCAAATAGAGATGCTTAAAAAACAAAAAATAAAAGATATAGTTTTATGTGTTGGACATCTTTCAGAAAAAATTGAATCTTATTTTGGTAATGGGAGTAAATTTGGAGTAAATATAAAATATAGTTATGACAAAGATAAACTTCTTGGGCCTATTGGAGCTGTTAAAAATGCTGAATCATTACTTGAAGATGAGTTTTTTATTATGTATGGCGACTCTTACATATTTGTTGATTTTAAAAAAGTCTATGAATTTTATAAAAAACAACAAAAACTTGCTTGTATGGTTGTTTACAAAAATGAAAACAAATATGATAAAAGCAATCTAGCAGTTGAAAAAAATATGGTAGTTGCTCATAAAGATGATAGCAAAGGACACGATATTGATTATATTGATTACGGTACTAGTATTCTTAATAAAAAATCCTTAGATTTTATTCCAAAAAATGAGTTTTTTTCAACTGAGAAATTCTTTAAAATATTAATTCTAAAAAATGAACTTTTAGCATATGTAGTAAAAAAGCGCTTTTATCATATTGGCACTCCTGAAGCCCTCGAAGAATATAGAAATTATATTAAAAACCAATGAAAATATTCATATATAAACTGTGTATTGCCAAAAAACAATGAAACTCCTTGGAAAATATCAAATAATTGAAGATGCCAAGATTGGAAAAAACACAGTTATTAGAGACTATTGTAATATTTTTAAATGTAAAATTGGAAATAATTGTAAAATTGCTGCTTTTGTTGAAATTCAAAAAGGAGTAAAGATAGGAAATAGTTGTGCAATCGAAGCCTTTGTTTTCATACCAAGCGGGGTTACTCTCGAAGATGAGGTTTTTTTAGGACCACACGTTTGTTTTACAAATGACCTAAAACCAAGAGCAATAAATCCAGGTTGGAAAGAAATAAAGACAACCGTTAAAAAAGGAGCAAGTATTGGGGCAAATTCAACAATTCTATGTGGAATTACAATTGGAAAAAAGGCAATGGTTGCAGCAGGCTCAGTTGTAACAAAAGATGTTCCTGAAAAAACACTTGTTGCAGGAAATCCCGCAAAAGTTATTAAAAAGTTAGATTGGTGATAAAAAATGGATCTAATTCCTCCAGCAAATCCAATATTTACAAAAGAAATGGAAGAAGCAGCAATAAATGCTCTAAGAAATGAAAGATATATTCTTGGAGAAAGTGTTTACAAATTCGAAGAAGATTTCGCAAAATATGTTGGAACAAAATATGCAGTAAGTGTAAGTTCTGGGACAAATGCTTTACATCTTGCACTTCTTGCAAAGGATTTAGGAAATAATGATGAGGTAATTACTCCTGCAAGTAGTTATATTGCAACAGCAAATTCAATTCTTCATGCAAGAGGAAAACCAGTTTTTGTTGAGATTAATGATGAATATTTAATTGATGTCAAGCAAATCCCTGGTAAGATTAATTCAAAAACAAAAGCAATAATGCCTGTGGATCTCTATGGTCATCCTGTTGATATGGATGAAATAAATGAAATTGCAGAGAAAAACGATCTATTTGTAGTCGAAGATTGTGCACAATCTCATGGTGCTATTTACAGGGGAAAGAAAACTGGTTCTCTTACTCTTATGGGATGTTTTAGTTTTTATTCAACAAAAAATATGACAGTCTGTGGTGATGGCGGTATGGTTACAACAGATGATGAAAAAATCGCTGAAAAGATTAAATTACTTCGTAACCATGGACAGCACCCTAAAGATGTTCATACTCTTTTAGGTTATACTGCAAGGCTTAACACAGTTAACGCAGCAATTGGCCGTGTTCAACTAAAAATGCTACCAGGTTGGGTTAAAGAAAGAAGGAAAAGTGCAGAAAAATATCACAATCTTTTAAACGATGTTGAAGAAATAATTCTTCCTCCAGGAGATTCTAAGATAAAAAAACCTTCTTACCATCTATTTGAAATTAAAACAAAAAAACGGGATGAACTTTTAAATTATCTTAAGGAAAATAAAATAATCTGTCTAATTCATTATCCAACACCTATTCCTAATCAGCCTTTGTATAAAGATTTATATGGATATAAAAAAGGTATTTTTCCAAAGAGTGAAGAATTATCTGCCCAAGCAATGGATTTACCAATGTTTCCAGGTATTAGAAACGACCAAATTAGTTATATATCTGAAAAAATACATGATTTTTTTGATAGGTGATAAAAATTAAAGTTGGAGTTATTGGAGCAGGACGTTGGGGTCAAAAACATATCGAGGAATATCTAAATATAAAGGGTGTAGACCTTTCTTGGGTTTGTGATATATCAGAAGAAAACTTGAAATCTTGCAAGGAAAAATTCAAAATTAAAAACACTTCAAAAGATTATTTTGATGTTTTAGATTCAGATGCTGAGGCAATAAGTGTATGTACAAGCAATGAGACCCATTACAAAATATGCAAAGATGGTCTTAATGCAGGAAAAAATGTTATTGTTGAAAAACCTCTTACAGTAAATTTTAGAGAGGCTTATGAATTAGTAGATATTGCAAAGAACCAAAAAAAGATATTAGCAGTTGGTCATCTTTTTAGATATAATAATGCAATAAATCATGTTAAAAAATTGATAAATGAAAATTATTTTGGTGATTTATTTTACCTAAGGCTTCAATGGACCATTCAATGGCTAATTGAGATTTATCCTGATAAAAAACTTGACATCATTTTTGATATGATGCCGCACATGTATGACATTATGAATTATCTAACTGGACTTTGGCCAAAAAGTATCACATGTTTAGGAAAAGCATTTATGAAAAAGGAATTTGAAGATACCGCATATATAATATGTGAATTTCCAAAAAATATTATGACACATACAGAAATTTCCTGGACACTTCCAGAAAAAGTTAGACAAGTAGATATTATCGGAAGGAAAGCCACAGCAAAAATAAATGTTCTTCCCCAAAATATTGAAATTTTTGAAAAATCAAATGAAGGCAAAAAAGTTAGCATAAAACCTAACAATACTCTTAATGATGAGTTGAAAAGTTTTATAGATGCAATAAAAACAGGTGAAACGTTGGTAAATGACGGGCTGGTTGGTGCAAAAACTGTAGAACTTACCTTAAAAACAAGAGAATCTTTACAAAAAAATAAAACTATAATAATTTAAAAATTTTTAAAATATAATAAAATATTATGAAAGTGTTATTATTATGAAAATTAGCGTAGTTCTTACTACAAAAAACGAAGAAAATAATATTGGGGATCTTCTTGAAAGTTTAAACAATCAAGAAGAACCATACGAGGTTTTGGTAGTAGATTCAGAAAGTGCTGATAAAACAAGAGAAATAGTCAAAAGATATAATAAGAAAAACAAAAACATCAAACTAATAGATTATCCAGGAAATCGCGCTGAAAGCATGAACTATGGAATAAAAAAAGCAACAGGTGGAGCAGTTGCCTTTATTGGCGGAGATGATATTGCTGATAAAAACTGGATTAAAGAGATAAGAAAGGGTTTAAAAAGTACTGATATTGTTGTTGGTGAACTTGTCTCAAGAGGAGAAGAAAAGGTAAAAAACATAGAAAACGTAAAACTCTTTCATAAAGGAGAAAACATATCTTATCCCGGTACAAATACCACATATAAAAAAGAAATACTTGATAAACTGGGAGGATTTGACCCTTGGTTTTCATCAGCAGAAGACCTTGAAATAAATCTTCGAGCAGTTGAAAAGGGGTATAAAATTAAAAAAATCAAAAAAGCAAAGGTGTATTATCGGCCTAAAAATACACCACTTAAATTTCTAAAACAATCCTTTTGGTATGGCTATGGTAGGAAACTTCTAGGTCTTAAACATGGCAGAATATGGAAAAAACATAAAATAACAGATATTTTAACAACCCAGACCTCAATATTTGGTCTTGCCAGATTATTTATGGGATTTTTAGGTTACATCTATTGTGTAGTTAAAGAAAGAAGGTACCCAAAATAATATCCATCATGGCAAAATGTAATAAATATTTATTATATATAACGAAAAAATAATTATAAAAAAAAGGATGAAAGAAATGGAGTATATAGACAAATACTTTGAAGAAATGAATCAGATAACAGAAGAAATCGATAAAGGGGAAATAAATAGAATAGTTGGTCTAATAAATAATGTAAGAAAAAACAAAGGAAGAATCTTTTTCATTGGCTCAGGAGGTGGCTCAGCTAATGCTAGTCATGCGGTAAATGATTTCAGAAAAATTGCAGGTATTGAAAGCTATACACCCACAGATAATGTATCAGAACTTACCGCTCGCACAAATGATGATGGTTGGGAAAGTGTATTTGTTGAATATCTTAAAACTTCAAAACTTAATAAAAACGATATGGTTTTTGTCTTCTCAGTAGGAGGAGGAAACGAGAAGAAAAATATTAGTGTAAATATTGTAAAAGCATTAAAATATGCAAAAAATATTGGTGCAAAAATAAGTGGTATTGTCGGCAGAGATGGAGGATACACAAAAAAGCTATCAGATGCATGTGTTGTAATTCCAACTGTAAATGAAAAAACAGTAACCCCACATACAGAGGCACTACAAGGGGTTATTTGGCACCTAATTGTTTCACATCCAAAAATACAAAAAAATGATATGAAATGGGAAAGTACAAAATAAAAATATGGAGGAAAAAGCAATGGCAATATTTTTAGATTCAAGTAAAACATCTGAAATAGAAAAATATCATAAGATGGGGATTATCAGAGGAGTTACTACCAATCCTTCCATTATGTTCAAAGATGGTGTAAAAGGCGGTATGCAAGGAATAAAGGATAGATCAATTGAGATTGCAAAAATTGTTAGTCCTTATCCTGTATCAGTAGAAGTAATGACAAATAAAAAAGACGAGATGATAAAACAGGCAAGAGAGTTTTCAAAATGGGCAAAAAACATCAATGTAAAAATAACATTTCATGGCCCCAATGGGGAAACAGAAAACATAGAAGTAGTCCACGAGCTTGAAAAAAAATACAATGTGCGAATAAACACAACTGCTATGATGAGTGCACAACAATGCATTCTTGCAGCATATGCAGGATCGACTTATGTTTCACTTTTTGGCGGAAGGGTAAACAACTTGGGATATAACTGTATAAATGAAATAATAAAGATAAGAAAGGTCATTGACAGATTCGACCTTAAGTCAAAGCTGATAATTGGCTCTACTCGTGAACCTTTAAATGTTATAGAGTGGCTAGAAGCAGGAGCAGATATTATAACAGTTACTCCAAAAATTCTAAAAGACATGATTGTACATGCACGAACAAAAGAAACAGTTCAAATGTTTCTTAAAGATGCAGAAAATATTCAGAAAAAATTAAAATAAAAAAACTTTTTTTATGAACAAAGAAGAAAAAACCAATAAAGCAATTTTTCTAGACAGAGATGGAATAATTAACCATGTGGTGTATCATAAAGATACAAATAAACCTTCATCACCAAGAACTATTGAAGAATTCAGATTGATAAATGGAATAAAAAAACATTTATATGAACTTACAAAAAAAGGCTTTTTGTTATTTGTTATTTCAAATCAACCTGACATATCAAGAGGTAAAATAAAAAATGGAACTACAGAAGAGATAAACAAAATAATATATGAAAAATTTCCGATAAAAGAAATAAAAGTATGTCCACATGATGACAAAGATAATTGCACCTGTCGTAAACCCAAACCAGGGATGATTTTTGAACTTGCAGAAAAATGGGATGTTGATTTAAGTAAATCTTATCTCATTGGTGACAACTGGAAAGATATAAAAGCAGGTAACGCAGCAGGGGTAAAAAGCATATTAATTAACAGAGATTATAACAAAGATGTTAAATCAAAATATAGAGCAGAAAGTCTAGAAGAAGCCATTAAGTTGATCAATATATAAAAAAAAGGAAATTTATGTTTTAAAAATAGTTTTGATATTCTTTTTAAAATCTGGCTTTTCTTTTTGTCTAATAAATAAGATTGTATATGAAAAAAGTTGGATTATTACTAATGTAGGAAAAACCAAATAAAAATAACCAGTAAGAGGCGCTATTGCAAAGGTTAAAAAACCTTCATCTTCGGGCATATAATAAGAACTTATCTTTGGTGAAATTGTCTTATAGGTAAGATCGTTTATAAATAAATATCCTGAAAAGATAATTACATAATGAATTGCAATTATAGCACCACCAATAAACCACATATCGTTAAGATAGAACTGGCTATACCACAGTCCAAAATACATGGGAATGTTGTTTATAATATCTGAATAATAATCAAGTCTTTGACCAAATCTAGATGTTTGATTTGTCATTCTTGCAAGTGTTCCATCTGAACAATCAAGAATGTAGCCCAAAAAATAAAAAAGAGCACCCAAAACTAATTGATTGTTATAAAAAAAATAACCAGCAATAAACGATAAAGGAATAGTAAAAACAGTAATATGATTGGGTTTTACTTTTAGCCATGCAAAAAGTCTTGCAAGAGGAGTTCCAAAAACTCTACCAAAAAATACAACTGTCCAAGCTTCACTTTTTTTTATAAATTTCTCCCCTTTATGCTCTGAATAAATCCTTTTAATGATTGATTCTTTTTTAACCATTTTATCCTTTTTTTATAATGTGATATAGTTTTTCTTAAATAAATATCAACTATATTTTCTTTCCTTTATTCAAATTTAGTGGATAAGGTTTATGTGCTTCTTAATTATTATTAAAAAAGATGACAAAAGTATATGTTGCATTGAGCGCTGATTTATTACATCACGGACATATCAATATTTTAAAAAAGGCAGCAGAATTAGGAGATATTACAATTGGTTTGCTTACAGATAATGCAATTGCAAAATACAAAAGAATGCCATTCCTCTCATATGAAGAACGTAAACAAATAGTAAGTAACATAAAGGGTGTAAAAAAAGTCATACCTCAAGAAACTCTTGATTATGTTATTAATCTTAGAAAAATAAAACCTGATTATGTAGTACATGGAGATGACTGGAAAACAGGTGTACAAAAAAAGACAAGAGAAAAAGTGATCAATGCATTAAAAGAATGGAACGGTAAACTTGTCGAAGTGCCTTATACAAAAGATATTTCTTCGTCAAGTATTGCAAAAGCCATTCGTGAGGTTGGAACAACTCCATCTGTAAGAAGAAAACAGTTAAGAAGACTGCTTGAAAACAAATCATTAGTCAGATTTCTAGAAGCACACAACGGTATATCTGGTCTTATTGCAGAAAAAACACAAATTGCAGATGGTGACAAAATAAAAGAGTTTGACGGGATTTGGATTAGTAGCCTTACTGATTCTGTTGCAAAAGGTAAACCAGATATTGGAGCAGTTGATCTAACTTCAAGAGCAAATACAATCGAGCAAATCCTTGAAGTAACAACAAAACCAATCATTGTCGATGTTGACAATGGAGGGTTGCCAGAGCATTTTGTTTTTCTTGTTAAAACACTTGAACGATTAGGGGTATCTGCAGTAATTGTTGAAGATAAAATTGGCCTTAAAAAAAATTCTTTACTGGGAACTGATGTTGAACAAAAACAAGACAGTATTGAAAAATTTTCAAAAAAGATAACTAAAGGAAAGAAAGCACAAGTTACATCTGAATTCATGATTATTGCAAGAATTGAAAGTCTTATTTTAAAAAAAGGTATGAAAGATGCAATTAATCGAGCTAAAAAATTTATCTCTGCAGGTGCAGATGGAATAATGATTCACAGCAAAGAAAAAAGTCCTGATGAAATCTTAAAGTTTTGCAGGCAATATTCAAAATTAAAAGATAAAGTACCATTAGTTGCAGTACCAACAACGTATGATAAAATAAAAGAAAAAGATCTTAAAAAAGCAGGAGTAAATGTTGTTATTTATGCAAATCATATGTTAAGGAGTGCATATCCTGCTATGAAAAAAACTGCAGAAATGATTCTTAAAAATGAGCGTCTTTATGAAGTAAGAAAGAATTGTATGCCAATTAAAGATATACTTACATTAATTCCCGGAGGAGATTAGAGGCGGGCAAATGATATCACCAAAGGAGCTATTTAAAATCTTTAATAGTAATGATTTAACCTTTTTTACAGGCGTTCCAGATTCAACTTTTAAGGGATGGATGAGCTTTTTAGAAAAAGAACATGGAAAGAAACTAACGCAAATAATTGCTGCAAATGAATGTGAAGCAATTGGAATTGCAGCAGGCTATCATCTTTCAACAGGGAAAACTAGTGTGGTATATATGCAAAACTCAGGATTTGGAAAAACAGTAAATCCACTTACATCACTATGTGACCCTGATGTATATTCAATACCTCTTATTCTTATGATTGGTTGGAGAGGAGAACCCGGAAAAAAAGATGAGCCCCAGCATAAAAAGATGGGCAGAATTATGATTCCTCTGCTTGATACATTAGAAATACCATATAAACAAATGCCTTCAAATTTAAATGATGCAAAAAAGGTAATAGCAGAAATAAAAAATATTTCAATAAAAAACAAAAGACCAGTTGCATTAATTGTAAAAAAAGAAATAATATCAACAGAGGATTGCAAAGAAAAAAGCATAAAAGATATTGAAATGAACCGAGAAGATGCAATAAAAACAATAATTGATGAACTCAAAGGAAATGAAATAATAGTAAGTACAACGGGCAAAACATCTCGAGAGCTATATGAATATAGAATAGAAAGAAAGGAAAAACCAAGAGATTTTTATACAGTAGGCAGCATGGGCTGTGCTGCAGCAATTTCTCTTGGAATTGCAATAAAAAAACCGAAAAAAAAGATATTTGTTTTTGATGGCGACGGCTCAATTATAATGCAAATGGGATCTCTTGCAACAATAGGACATTACAAACCTAAAAATTTCAATCATATAGTTTTTGATAATTGTGCACATGATTCAACAGGAGGACAAACAACTGTTTCAAAAACTGTTGATTTTAAAAAAGTAGCAAACGCATGTGGATATAAAAATGTAAAAAATGTTGAAAAGAAAAAGGATTTGAAAAAAGCAATACAAAATATAAGTTCAATCAAAGGACCAAATATGATAATTGTAAATGTTAAAAAAGGCTCTAGAAAAAACTTAGGTAGACCAACAACAACTCCTAAAGAAAATAAAGATAGTTTCATGCAACATATAAAGGAAAGATAAAGCATGCAAAAAGAGTTTTTTGGAAATAACTCTATAAAAAATCTAGAAGGACTATTAAAAAATTATAAAAAAATATTTTTAGTAACTGGAAAGAAATCTTATACTAATTCTGGTGCTGAAAAAAAAATAAAGTCTTATCTTTTAGATAAGAACGTTACATTTTTCAATGATTTTTCACCTAATCCAAACCTAGACGAATTAAAAAAAGCAATGAAATTTTATAAAAAGTTTGACCCGGACCTTGTAATAGCAGTTGGTGGAGGAAGCGTAATTGATATGGGCAAAATGGTAAATCTTCTTTCACACAATAGAGGCGGCCCAATAGATTATATTAAAAAAATTAAAAAACACGAAAATCCTGGAAAAAAACTAATTGCAATTCCAACAACATCTGGAACAGGTAGTGAATCTACTCATTTTGCAACAATTTATGTTGATAAAAAAAAGTATTCAATTGCAGATAAAAAATTCATGCTACCATCTGTATCAATTGTAGATCCCTCTTTTACTGAATCAATTCCAAAAAAAATTACTGCATCAACCGGGCTTGATGCAATATGTCAGGGAATCGAATCCTATTGGGCAGTTAATTCAACCAAACAGTCTAGAAAATATGCAAAGGAATCAATTGAAATTGGGTTAAAAACAATCGAAAAAGTGGTAAACAACCCTGATAAAAAATCAAGACTTAATATGGCAAAAGTAGCCCATTTATCAGGAAAAGCAATTAATATTTCAAAAACAACAGCATGTCATTCGATTTCTTACCCGATTACTTCTTATTTCAATATTCCTCATGGTCATGCTGTGGCACTTACAATGGGCCAATTTATAGAATTTAATAGTAGTGTTAGTAAATCTAATTGTAATGACAAACGGGGAGTCAAATTTGTAAAGGATAGATTATCTGAAATTATTAATCTAATGGGATGTAAAGACGCAACTGATGCAAAAACCTTTTTTTACAAATTAATGGAAAAAATAGGTATCGAATACCGACTAGGAAAATTAAATATTGACAATAATGGAAGAAAATTGATTGTTGATAACGGATATACTGCTGACAGAATGAATAATAATCCTCGTTTGGTTACCAAAGAAGATATTAAAAATATTTTTGAGAAAATAAAGTAGTGTTGAGATGAAAGCAATTATTCTATCATCAGGCATTGGTAAAAGGTTAAGACCTTTAACAAATAAAATTCCAAAGTCTTTGATTAAGCTAAACGGTAAAACAATAATTGAACTTCAGATTGATAATCTTTTAAAAAATGATATTAAAAATATCATTGTAACTACTGGCCCTTATGAAAACATAATGATAAATCATTTAAAAGAAAGATATGAAGACATAAATTTTATTTTTGTAAACAATCCAAAATATGACAGTACAAACTATATTTATTCACTATGGCTTACAAAAGATTATATTGATGATGATATCCTACTTTTACATGGAGACTTATTATTTGATGAAAAATTAATAAAAAAATTAATTGAAAAAAAGGGAAATTATGTATTAGTAAATAAAGATGCGAAACTTCCTAAAAAAGATTTTAAAGCAGAAATTAAAGATAAAAAAGTAATTAAAATTGGCATTGAGTTTTTTGGAAAAAACTGCTTTCTTTCAATGCCAATTTACAAATTTTCAAACAAAGATTTTTTGGTCTGGATGAATGAAATCGATAAAGAAATTAAAAAAGGAAATGTAAATATTTATGCCGAAAATGCTTTTAACAAAATATCTGATAAATTAACAATAGAACCTGTATATTTTAACAAAGAAATTTGTATGGAAATAGATGACATAAAAGATTTAGAAAAAGCAAGAGAGTTATTTTTAAAATAATTATTCACAATGTTAAAGTAGAAACATTATATTTCTGTTGGCTAACATGAAGGTTATTACCTGCCCTAACACAAGTGAATACGTAATTGCTTTTGAAAAAAAACTTAAAGAAAAAGGAGTTGAAACAATATCGCTGAAATTTATCACTCCTGCTACTTTATTAAAAATTTTATTTTTAAGAATTAAGGGATATAACATTTTCCATTTACATTTCATTCATTCATTTGCATTCATCTTATGGATGAAAATCTTTGTTTCATTTGCAAAATTTATCGGTTACAAGATATTTTGGACGGGACATTCTATGTTTCAGCCAGAAAATAAGAAAAGAAGTATTCTAAAAACCAGATGGTTTTATAATAACTCTGACCTTAGATTCATTCACCATAAGGCCCATTTTAAACTGTTAGAAGAAGAAGTAGGGATAAAAGATTTCGGAAAAACCAAAATGATATTTCATCCAATCTTTGATACATATGAAAACAATACAAATAAAACTGAATCAAGAAAAAAATTAGATGTTCCACCTGATAAAAAAATATTGCTGATTCTTGGAGATATTAAAAAATATAAGGGAATAAACTTTCTAATCGAAGCACTTGAAAAATTAGGAGATGAATACTTTTTAATTATTGCAGGCAGGCCTCTTGATGAAGGAGTGATTAACCACATCGAAGAAAAACAAAAAAAATTAAAAAATATAAAATTAGTAAAACATTTTATTCCAAATAATGAAGTTCAATATTATATGAACGCATGTGATGTTTTTGTACTTCCTTATACTCTGATTTGGACGTCGGGTGCGGTAAAACTTGCCTATGCATTTTCAAGACCTGTTGTATCCACTAAAGTAGGAACAATGCCTGAAGTAGTAAATGATAAAACAGGAATTTTAGTAGAACCATGTGACTCAGATGAATTTGCAAATGGAATTAAAAAAATATTTGAAAAAGACTACGAGCAGATGGGAAAAAATGCATATAAAATGATGAAAGAAGAATATTCCTGGGATAAATTAATTGACCTCACAATTGAAGGATATAAAGAAATAATTGAAAAATAAAGTGTAAAAATGATATATGTAAGAGACGATGATATTGACCTAAGGGCAATAATTACACATATTCCATTTTTAAAATACAAAATAAAAGTAGATCTAGGAATAATTACATCTCGGCCAATGCCTGTTAAATTTATTAAAAAACATATGAAGATGTATGAAATATGCAACCATACTCACAGTCATAAAACCATTGAGTTTATCAAATGGAGCGAAAAAGATCAAAGAAAGGATATTGAAAAAGCAAATAAGATTATTAAAAAAAAGTTGGGTGTAACACCAAGATATTTTGTTCCACCTGCAAGCAGATATGATAAAAAAATGCTTGAGGTCAGTGAGTCATTAGGCCTTGAGCTTCATCCAATGTATGATGAAGGGAATTGGATGGTTGAAATTTTATATTATATACCCCCAGTTGAAAAATTTGATAAAGATATGGAAAAGATATGCAGAGATTTAGGGAAAAAAATTCATCCCGATTTTAAAAACCATTTTCATTTCAAAGCAAAACATAAATTTGAAAAAAAGGAAGGTTGGTATATAATCCATACTTCACTATTTCAACCGAATTTTATCTCAGTTGAAAAACAGATGAAATATCTTTCTGAAAATAAACTTACACATTTTTGGAAAGATTAAGAAACCGGTTTTCATAAAAAAATGTTCTTTCAAAAATGTTATAACAAAAGAACCGATTTCTTAATTCTGACAATGGATAATATTCAAATTTATCAGATGATTGTATTTCTATTTGTTGCATTGTTTGGAATTGCCAATGGCATATATGGATTAAAAAAAAGGAATAATTTTTGGTAAAATTTTGTTAGGGCATTGGAAGGTGAGAAAAGAAGACAATCCCAAACTTTTTTGGCTATATGTTGGAACAAGCCTTGTTGCGGGTTTTCTTGTTTTAATTTTTTGGTTTTATGTATTTATATTTGTTCCTTACTGAATATATCTAAACAATCACTTGGTTTCTTACTGTTTAACATTTAGCATTCAAAAACGATTTATTTAATAATATAAAAATAATATCTGATTTAACTATGCAGAAAAATGGAATAATAGAAGGAATAATATCTCTTATTTTTTCAATAATAGGTTTATTTAGTTTACTAATTTTATTATTAATGCATGATATATTTGATATATATTTTCCAATTAGATTTATATTAGTAATAGCAATTGGTTTTTCTCTTTTTGGAATAATTGGATTATGTTTAGGAATAATTATATACGTTAAAGATAAGAAAAATGTTCTTGGCTTAGTTGCCTTTATATTGGGTCTGCTTTCAATACCATTTAACATTGGGCTTGGAATTTTTGCAGGGCTAATGGCTGCCAATTGAGATTGTTTTATTGAAAATATAACTTTGTTATAAAATCTTAAATCAACCCATATTTTATATAAGAACATAAGATTCAGCAAAAAAGAATTGAATTTCCATATAAAGGTGAAAAAATAAAAATGAATGTCAAAAGAATTCTAATTCTAGGTCTTGATGCAGTCGAATATGATCTAGTTGAAGAATGGGATTTGAAAAATTTAAAACAAAAAGAATATGGAAAAACAACTCTTCCAATATATGCAGGTGAAGAACCAAATACAAGAATCATATGGCCTTGTTTTATATGTGGATGTATGCCAAAGGACATGGGATATGTGACAAGCAAGGTTTTTCCAAAACCAATTCAATATTTTGCAAATACTTTCTCACCAATAATAAAATCAACATTTAATCCTCAGTCAGATATGCCTGAAGATATCACTGTTAGACAAGAAAATGTAAAACTAAAAGCAATTATGAAATTTTATGAAATCTTTAAAAAACTTAATATGGCAAGAAACCCGAAAAGAGAAGACATAAAAGCATCAACTATGTTTGATGATGACCCGAGGCGAATTTCTCTACATATACCTGTTTATAATGAATGGCTTCCAGACATTGCCTTTAAAACAATTGAGGCAATTGAAGATAAGACCTATCGATCAATTTTTAATATAAATTTATTAAATGAGTTTAAAAACAAATCAAACGAAGTATTTAATTGGCTTGATAAAAAGGATAAATGGGACCTTTTTATGAATTATTTCTGGTTTTTAGATGGAGTTCAACACGTATATTTTAATAATCCAAAAAAAATTGCTAAATACTATATTATGGCTGATGAATTTATAAAAAAATTAAACGATAGACTAGATGATGACACAATGCTTTTAATTGTATCAGATCATGGACAAAAAAAAGGTATTCACACTACACATGGTTTTTATTCAGTAAATAAAAAACTTGGTCTTAAAAATCCAAAACTAATAGACTTTAGAAAAACAATTGAAGAGTTATTGCAAAAATGAAAATTAAAAAAGTGATAATACTAGGAATAGATGCAGTAGAATATGACCTAGTGGAAGAATGGGACCTTAAAAATCTAAAACAAAAAGAGTATGGAAAAACGATCTTGCCATTACTTCCAAATCAAGAACCTGCAACAGTAATAATCTGGCCTTGTTTTATCACTGGAAAAGAACCAGATGAAATGGGGTATTCAACAGTTTATGTTTTTGCAAAACCTCTAAAGCCATTTATTTCGATTTTAACACCACTCACAAGAAAACTATTTATTGACTCTGAAGCAGAAGATAGAACTCAAAAAAAGAAAGGAAAGCAATCCATGCTAAACAAGATAGTTACGATTTTAAAAACACATGGACTAACACATAAACCAACAAAAGATGACATCAAAGCAGAAACAATATTTGACAATAAAAAAATAAAAAGTGTTCATCTGCACATACCTGTTTATGATAAAGATGACTTTCCAGAATATAGAAAAGACATTGTAAATGTTATTTCAGAAAAAATTCATCATCCAGTAATTGAAATGAAACAAAAAAAAGAATTTAAAAAGAGAACAAAAGAAGTTTTTAAAATATTAGAAAGAGACGACTGGCAACTTTTTATGCAATATTTTTATGTTTTAGACGGTGTACAACATATTTTTTATAAAAGTCCTAAAAAAATTGCTGAGTTTTATTTAATGTTTGATGAATTTGTTAAAAAAGTAAATAAAGAAATTGATGATGAAACATTACTTCTCATTGTATCAGATCATGGTCTTAAAAAAGGCATCCATACCACCCATGGTTTTTATTCAGTAAATAAAAGATTAGGGTTAAAAAATCCTAAAATTATTGATTTTAAATGGACAATAGAAGATATGCTTAAAAAAAGTTAGCTATTAACATTATATGGGAATGAATAAAGATGTTACCTGATTTTTTAATATGTGGAGCGCAGAAAAGTGGGACTACTTCTTTATCCAATGGCCTAAGTAATGTGCCGGGTGTTTTTTTACCAGATAAAGAAATTCATTTTTTTACAAGAAACTGGGATAAAGGCCTAGATTGGTATAAAAATATTTTTTCAGAAAAAAAGGATTTACTTGGAGAAAAATCTGTAAGTTACATGTCTTTTGAAGAAGCAGCCCAAAGGATTAAAGAAATCATTCCTAATGCAAAATTAATATTTATTTTACGTGAGCCAGTGCAACGTGCATATTCTCATTATTGGATGGCTAAAAGACTTGGATGGGAAACTAAAGATTTTAAAAAAGCAGTATATAGAAAAGACAAAGACTATATACAAAGAGGTTTGTATGTACAGCATTTAGAACGTTTCTTAGAGTATTTTTCTAAAGATCAAATGCTTGTTTTAGTTTTTAAAGATTTAAAAAATAATCCTGAAAAAGTTTTTTCTCGTATTTTTTATTTTCTTGGAATAGATCATAAATATGAGTATGTGCCTCTTAACAAAAAAAGTAATGTTGGAGGTGTTCCGAGAATTATTTTAATTTCTCGCTTTGAAGCTTTTCTTAAGTTTTATTTTAAGTTAGAAAAGATTCCTAATTTGATTAAAAAAATTAATAATACTCACTCTGGTTATCCAGTTATCCCTGAGGATGTAAAAAAAGAATTAAAAGAGTTATATGCTCCTTGGAATAAAAAACTCCTGGAATTGTTTCCTGATTTGAATATAAAACACTGGTTCTAAGGAAAAAAAGAGGTTGGAAGGACATTAAATATGAGTGAAAAAAGCAAAAAAATAACTGCAGTGATTCCTGCATTAAATGAACAAGATAAAATCGGCAAATGTTTAGAAAGTCTAACATGGTGTGACATGATAATTGTAGTTGATTCAGGAAGTATAGATAAGACTGCGGAAATTGCTTCATATTATGCTGATCTCTTGATAAGAGGTGAAGGTCTTTTATGTAGTGAAGCAATCTATATTGGTTTAGATTTTGTAAATACAGACTGGGTGATAGAGCTTGATGCTGATGAAAAAATAACAGATAGGCTAAAGAAAGAAATAATTGATAATATTAAGAATAATACAGCCGATGGGTTTATTGCACCTAGAAAAAATATTGTTTGGAACAGAGTTATGGAAATAAATTATGCTTTGAGAATTTTTAATCGGAAAAAAGCAAGTATTAATTTTGTACGTCAACATCCTCAATCCAATATAAAGATAAATGGGAAAGTAAAGAGATTAAAAGGATGTATTGAACATTATATGTTTTATGATATTGAAAGTCAAATCAGTAAATTAAATAGGTATAGTACAAATCAGGTAAAAGATAGAACTGAAAAAAAAGAAAAATTCAAACTTTTAAATGTGTTTATTAGACCTAGTAAAGTTTTTATGTATCATTATTTTCGCTGTGGTTGTATAAAAACAGGTTTGTTAGGGCTTTTTAGAGCTAGCTCTATTGCTTTTTTTCGTTTTGTAGAAGAGATAAAACTCTGGGAACTTTATCAAAAAGAAAAAATGAATAAAAAAAATAAATAGTAATCTTTTTCAATTTTTGTGGATATAGTATAAATCGTTAGCGATTTTTTCAATTTTTATGTCTTTAAATTTCCCCGATATTTGTTGATATTTATCAACTATCTCTGTTATTTCTTTAAGAGAAGAACCAGGGAATTTTTGGAAGCCGTAAGCATACTTTTGTTTAAAATAACTAATTTTTGATAATAGTTTTGCTACGAACCGTTTCCCTATAATAATAAAATCTTCTATTTTAGGAATTAAGATATTGTTTTTTTCATTTATCGGCCAATCAATATTATTTAAATGTTCTATTATTTTTTCACAAGCAAATTTATCTTCTGAAATAGAGATAATATCCTTAAAGATAGGCCAAATCTTCAAGTTATTTTTAAAATAATCCGGATTTTCTAAAATGTTTTTAACATGATGAACTAACTCTTCTTCAGTCTTTGCTCTTAAACTAACACCATTACTAATATGCCTACCGCAAATTTTATGATCATAAGGCTGGTAAGAAACAACAGGCCTTCCCATAAGATATGCCTCTAAACCTGTAGTACAATTATTATGAACGGACAATTCAGAACCCAAAAGCCAAGGTGCAATAGTTCCTTTCATAATAATCTTAACATTTCTATATTCATCAAAGTTATCCCATGATGATTTTTCTTCTGATGGATGAGGACGGATGATAAAATTAATTTTGGGAAAACTCCTCACTAATTTGTGAATCATTTTGATGTGAGCTAGATATGATTTTTCAATATAACCTCCTGGACCTTCAATATCTAAAAAAATTTCCTCCTCCTCTTTATTAGTAATTATTCCAAAATCCTTAGCCTGTTTAAAAACAAAATGATTCCCTCTAGCATGCTTGAAACTAAAACTAGAGGGCAATAACACGTATTTTCCATATTTTTTTTTATAATTAAGTGCTCTATCCCGATAAATCTCCTTAAAATTTGAATTTAATAGATCAATACGTGGATTTCCAGTTATATATATTTTATCTTTAAAATTTGGAAAATTTTCTGCAATTAAAGAATATTCATCTTTACCCCAAGTAAAAAATTTAGATGCTAAGTTTAAGGTCTTTTCAGAAACTCTTTGCTTTAAATATATAAATTCATTTTCATGACTTGTTAACCCTTCTTCGTCAAGACTTACAATTTTAAATCCTTTATCTAACTTAGTTTTAAGATTTTTATATTTGTTTTTTGAAATACTTTTGTCAAATATTATTCCCTTTGGTATATAATCTATATTACGATTTATCGCCCCCTGAGAACCAAATATAACTTTGTATTTTTCTTCAGTTGCAAAACAAGATAGGAGCAATCTTGAATTAAATTCTCTTAATTTGACTTCCACAGGTATTATGAGAAAATTCATGTTTAAATCGGCATTCATGAATCTACTTTCATTATTTAATTATTGTCAGAGTTTTTAAAAATCTTATTTTAGAGTTTATGTTAATTATATGATATGAATAGAAGAAATATAAAAGTACAAAGTTTTATAAAATCTTTAGTTATTGCTGTCAACTAATAGTAATAGATGGTGATTCATCTGAAGGATTTATTTAGCGGAAAAGTCATTCTAGTTACTGGTGGGACTGGTTCTTTTGGTAATCAGTTTTGCAAAACTTTATTAAAAGATCATGATCCAAAGACATTGCGTATCTTTTCCCGAGGTGAAAAACTTCAATATGATATGAATCAAAAATTTAAGGATGATCGATTGCGTTTTTTTATTGGTGATGTTCGAGATCGCAATCGTTTGTATCGTGCGATGAATGATGTTGATATTGTTGTTCATGCTGCTGCGTTAAAACAGGTTCCTGCTTGTGAATATAACCCTATTGAGGCTATTCGCACCAATATTGATGGTGCAGTGAATGTGATTGATGCTGCATTAGATAATCAAATTGAAAAAGTAATGGCGATTAGTACGGATAAAGCAGTCCATCCAGTAAATTTATATGGTGCTACTAAGATGACTGCTGAAAAATTGTTTGTTCAGGCTAATTCATATGCTGGAACGCAAGATACAAAGTTTAGTTGTGTTCGTTATGGTAACGTTATTGGAAGTCGTGGTAGCGTTATTCCTCTTTTTTTAAAACAAAAAAAACAGGGTGTTCTTACTATTACAGATGCGGATATGAACAGGTTTTGGTTAACTCTAGAACAAGGTGTAAATTTTGTGATTGATTCTTTAGGTAAAATGATTGGGGGAGAAATATTTATTCCAAAGATACCTAGTATGAAAATAATGGATTTAGCTCAAGCGATTGCTCCAGATGCAAAGAAAAAAATTATTGGTATTCGCCCAGGTGAAAAGATTCATGAGGTCTTGATGACTTGTGACGAATCAAGACATAGTAAGGAATTTGATGGTAGTTTTGTAATAGAACCAGAACATTCTTTTTGGAGTGAAAATAATTTTGATAGTGGTAAAAAAGTTGCGGAAGGTTTTACGTATTCTAGTGATAATAACACTGAATGGTTATCTCAGAAAGAAATAAAAAATATTATTGAGAAATTATGATTTATAGTAAATTATCACGGAATAAGTATTCAAGAGATGATGGTTGGCTTGCTGAACTTGTATCATCTAATCATGATGATGTATCTTTTACTGATGTTCATTCGTATTTGGTTGTTATCAAACCGGATAAATATAGAGCGATGCATTATCATAAAACAAAAAAGGAATGGTTGGCCTTGGCTTCGGGAAAAATTAAGATTTTTTTAGAAGATGTTAAAACAAAGGACCAGGAAAGTATTGTATTAGACGAAAATTCAGAAGATTTTAGTATAATTTATGTTCCTACAATGACTGGCCATGTGGTAAAAAATATTGGGAAAAAAAATGCTAGCTTAGTTGTTTTTTCAAAAACAGCTGAGATCCCAGGTGATACAATTGATTATGATATGGAGGTCTAATTTTTGAACAAATTTATACCTTATGGAAAGCATTGGATCGATCAAGAAGATATAGATTCTGTTGTTTCTGTTTTAAAAAGTGATTATCTTACCACTGGAGAAATGGTTGATATGTTTGAAAAAGCGTTTGCTAATTATGTTAATGCAAAATATGCTGTAGCGGTTTCAAGTGGAACTGCTGCTTTGCATACAGCAGCGTTTACTGCAGGCATTAAGAATGGGGATGAAGTAATTACTACTCCCTTAACATTTGCTGCTTCGGCTAACTGTATTTTGTATCAAGGTGGTAAGCCGGTTTTTGCTGACATTAATAAAAAAACATATAATATAGATCCAAATGAAATTGGGAAAAATATTACAAAAAAAACAAAAGCAATTATCCCAGTTGATTATACTGGACAACCCTGTGAGTTGGATGAAATTAATGAGATTGCTGAAAAACATGATTTAACTGTCATTGAAGATGCTTCTCATGCAGTTGGATCAACATATAAAGGCAAAAAGATTGGTAGTATTTCTGATTTATCTATTTTTAGTTTTCATCCAGTAAAACATATGACCACAGGTGAGGGAGGAGTGATAACTACCGACTCAAAAAAGTTGTATGAAAAAATGTTGTTATTTAGGAACCATGGTATTACAAAAGATGAAGATGATTTTATATCTAAAAGTAATGGAGGTTGGTTTTATGAACAACAATTGTTAGGTTTTAATTATAGGATAACTGATATTCAATGTGCTCTTGGTTTGAGTCAGTTAAATAAAATTGATAATTTTATTAAACGTCGGAGAGAAATTGTCAAGATTTATAATAATGCTTTTGAAAGATTTGATGAAATCACAACTCCATTTCATCCAGATTATGTTAATCCTTCTTGGCATTTGTACGTGATTCAATTGAATTTAGAACGACTTTCAGTTAGTCGAAAAAAGGTTTTTGATAAACTACGAAAAAATAAGTTAGGTGTCCAAGTACATTATATTCCGGTTTATTTTCATCCTTATTATCAAAAACTTGGATTCAAAAAAGGATTGTGCCCAAATGCCGAATGGTTATACAACCGGATTATTTCGCTGCCTTTATTTCCTAAGATGACAAATCATGACATTGATTGGGTTATAAAGAGTATTAAAAGTCTTAAAAGGAGGTAGTTAAATTAAAGCGTTAGCCTTAATTCCTGCAAGAGGAGGAAGTAAAAGAATATCACGAAAAAATATTAGATCTTTCCACGGGCACCCTATTATAAAATATTCAATAGAAACTGCTCTTGATACTAATTGTTTTGATGAGGTAATGGTATCCACAGATGATAAAGAGATATCAGAAATAGCAAAAGAATATGGGGCTTCAGTACCAGTCTTAAGATCAAAATTAAACTCTACGGATACATCTTCTACATTAGATGTTCTAAAAGAAGTTTTGCATATCTACGAAAATCAAGGAGTTTTTTTTGATTACATCTGTTGTCTTTATCCTACTGCTGTATTTATAAAATCAGAATACTTAATAGAAGGTTTAAAACTTATGATCGATAAAAATGCTGATTCGCTTATTAGTATTGTGAAATTTAACCACCCTATACAACGTGCATTGAAATATGATAAAGGAAAAGTAACAATGTTAAATCCAGATAATGTGAAAAAAAGAACTCAAGATTTAAAACAGATGTATCATGATGCAGGACAGTTCTATTGGTTGAAATCAAAAATGATAGTATGTGGTAAAGAGATATTTAATAATAATTCATATGGTTATGAATTACCCGAACATATGGTTCAAGATATTGATACTGAGTCAGATTGGAAGTTAGCAGAAATTAAATACGAATTTTTTAAAAAAACAAAGAGAGGAAAAAAATGAATTATTACAAAACAGAACAAGAATCGTTTTGGGCAGGAAAATTTGGCAATAAGTATATAACTAGAAATAAGCAGAAAGAAATAGTCGCTTCCAACATACATTTGTTTTCTAACGTTATGAAAAGGACTCAAGGTGTAAAATCTGTAATTGAATTTGGTGCCAACATTGGTCTAAACTTAATAGCAATAAAAAGTATTCTTCCAAACATTGAAATCTCAGGGGTTGAAATTAATAATGAGGCTTTTAAAGATCTTATACAACTATGTGGTAAAAAAAATGCACATCATTCTTCAATATTTGATTTTAAAATAGATCGTAAAAGAAGTCTCTCATTATCTAAAGGTTTATTGATACATATTAAGCCAGATTATTTAAATAAGGCATATGAACTTTTATATTTGAGCAGTGATAAATATATTTGTTTAGCTGAATATTATAATCCAACACCAATTATGATTCCATATCGCGGTTTTAATGATAGATTGTTTAAACGTGACTTTGCAGGAGAGATGCTAGATAAATATAAAGATTTAAAGCTAGTGGATTACGGTTTTGTATATCACCGAGATAATAATTATCCTCAAGATGATATTACATGGTTTTTATTAAAAAAAGTAAAACATAATAATGAATGATTCATTTTATTTTGAAAATAATAGATTTATTTAGAAAAATGGAGAGTGAAAAAATTAAATATTGTAAAAATTGTTTAATGCCAGATACAAGGCCCGGTTCAATTTTTAATGAAGACGGAGTTTGTCAAGCTTGTATCAATTATGAAAATAGAAAAAAAATTGATTGGAAAAAAAGAGAAAGGGAACTAGATAAAATCTGTGAAAAATACAGGAGAAAGGATGGTTATTACGATTGTTTGATACCTGTATCTGGTGGCAAGGATAGTCATCGTTTGGTTTACGAAATTAAAGAAAAAAGAGACATGAACCCTCTATTAATCACCATAGGCGATCCTTTTACTAAAACGAAAGCAGGATTACAGAATTATCGTAATTTAGGAGAAACATTTAATTGCGATCATTTATTATTTGAAATAAGTATTGATCTTTTCAGAAGAGTTACCAAAATTGCATTCGAAGAAACAGGCGAACCTTTGAAATTTGTAGAGGCTGCTATTTATACAGTACCATTTAAGACAGCTGTGAATTTTAATATTCCTCTAGTAATATTTGGTGAAAATTCATCTTATGAATATGGTACAACAGATCAAGATACTTATTCTGCAAATGAGTATATATATCGAATTTTTAAATCAATTAAAATAAATTATTGGCTCAATAGAGGCATATCAAAAAAAGAAATGAATGCAATAATCCCACCAAATGAAAATGATCTCAAAAAGATTAAACCTGAGGTAATTTTTATGAGTTTTTTTGTCCCTTGGAGCAGCACTAAAAATCTTCAAATCGCAAAAAAATATGGATTTAGGGATTTATCTAATGAATGGATCAGAGAGGGTTGTATTGAAAATTTTGAGCAGATAGATTCTGTTGCATATATTGTCCATCTATGGTTAAAATATCCAAAATTTGGGTTCCAACGAGTGTCAGATATAGCTAGCAGACGCATTAGAGAAGGTAAAATTACTTTACAAGAGGCGAAAAAATTAATTTTAGAAAATGATAAAAAAATTGATCAAAAAGCATTAGAGGATTTCATAAATTTCTTAGGCTATAATACTCCAAAAACGTTTTGGGATATTACTGAGAAATATTGGAATAAAGAAATTTTTGAAAAAAAAGATGAGGTATGGGCTTTAAAGGAAAAAATAAGAAACCAGATGGATGGAAAAAAATAAATAATCATAAAAAAAAATATTTGATGGAATAAAGCAAACCATATGTAAATTATTTGTAAATAAGATGGGTTGATATGAAATTTGTTTTTCGAGTTGATGCAACCAAAGATATTGGGCTGGGACATCTCATGCGATGTTATGCTCTTGCAGAAGAACTAGTTAAAAACAAAAATACATGTTTTTTCATTTCAAATATCGATAATGAAAAAATAATTGAGAAAATAATTACATCAGAGATAATATTTGAAAAAATAACCACATCACCTGAGTCAAAAAAAGACCTGCAGTATTTAATAAATTTTTCAAAGAAACATTACATTGATTGGGTAATTACAGATCATTATAAGATATCATCAGAGTATATAAAAAAAATTAAGGATAATGGTTTTCAAGTTCTTTGCATAGATGATACATCTCAGATTTATTACTCTTCAGAGGTTGTAGTAAATCAAAATATTGTTTCTAAAAAAATTGAATTTAAAACAGATGATAGTACAAAGCTTTTACTTGGCTCAAAATACATTATTATTAGAGAAGAGCTGTTAAAAAGAGGAAAAAAAATATATAAGGATATTGTTGAAAAAATCTTGGTTACCTTTGGCGGTATTGATTATGGAAATATAACTATAAAAATTCTTAAAATATTAAAAGAAACAATAGATAATAATATACAAATCATAGTTGTTATTGGAGCTCTGAATAAGATTGAAGAAAATCTGAAATCTGAAATCAAAAAGTTAGATAACTCTCAGATTAGATTCGTTTTTTCACCAGAAAACATGGCAGAGTTATATTTGGAATCAGATATTGCAATTAGCGCAGGAGGAAGTTCCTGTTATGAACTCGCCTATTTTGGTATACCAAACATAATTATCACTGTTGCAGATAATCAATTAAATATTGCAAAAGAGTTAGATAAAAAAAATGTTAGTATTTACTTAGGGAAAAAAGAAGATGTTTCCTCTAACAAAATTAAAGAAAATGTTTTAAAATTAATTAAGGATAATTCACTTAGAAAAAAAATGAGTAAAAACGGGTTGAAATTAGTAGATGGTAAGGGGAAAAAAAGAATAATTGAAGCTATGAACAAGTTATAATTAAAAATATTTATATCATTGCTTATATTGGTTGGTGAAATAAAATCAAAAAAATACGGCTTGATGATAGATTAATCGGTCCAGGTGA
>Ga0272442_10001932_pt1 | contig 30659 bp, 22 predicted proteins | sample SSMForm2O_FD_200262 | JGI IMG/M metagenome (GOLD analysis project Ga0272442, IMG submission 200262) | Marine sediment archaeal communities from Little Sippewissett salt marsh, Falmouth, MA, United States - SSM-Form-2O | ecosystem: Environmental > Aquatic > Marine > Wetlands > Sediment ...
GATAAGATCGAATACGACAAAAAAGCCATCAAAAAAGTTCTGCTCAAAAGCAACGGCCTAACGAATCTGGCCACGGTGCGCGAAAGGCTGGCCGGGATGGATGATCTGTCCGAGCAGGCCATCGAGCAGATGCTTCGCAGCTTAGCGGAAGAAAAACAGGTCGGCTTGGGCAAAATCGCCCAGCCGCTGCGCGTGGCATTGTGTGGTACGAATGTCAGCCTGCCGATCTTCGATTCCGTTCAGATGCTGGGCAAAGAAAATACACTTGCTAGAATTAATAAGACCTTGGAAAAATTCGTAGAACACGGATAGATGAAAAAGGGTAAAAAATGGCCCTGATAGATAAAACCGTAAAAAGGAAAAAAACAGAATTGTTTGATTACTACAGGAACAGAGCGGATGAACTTATATTTGAAGTTAAGAAAATCTACAGTGATTCTGAATATAAAAAACGCGCTTCTTACATTAATAAGGAAGTGATAAAAGCAAAAGAAAAACTTGTAAAGATTCTTGAACAAAAATCAAAAAAAGAGAAATGGCTACCAAAAGATGTTTTAGAAGGAATTCTTATCATTACATATACAAATTATATTGTAATGATGGAGACAAGAAATGAAGTATGGCCTTACGAATACATGACCTTTTCAAGAAGGATAGGAGAACTATGGGAACCTTTTTGTCAGTTGTGTTGGGAATACTCCATAAATGAGAGCATAAGCTATTTTGTTCCGCCTTTATTCAGAGACGTTAAGAAAAAACTCACCAACGAAATTGAGTCTTTTATAGATTCTTTAAAAATATCTAAAAAAGAAAAGAGTGAACTGAAAAAATACTATCATAAAATCTGGAGTCTAGTTACTTCAGGGGAAATCAAGCTGGAATTAGACCTTCATTTTAAAGAAGGCGACAAAAAATATGTTGTGGATTTTAAAAGTGGCTTTAGTTCAAATGAAAAAGGAAACACGAACAGATTGCTGTTAGTAGCCAGTGTTTACAAGATTTTGGAAGAGGGACACATTTGCTTGCTTTTTGTACGATCAGAAGAGGAGAGAAACAATCATTATTTGCAAACCCTGAAAAATTCTGGACTCTGGAAAGTTTACTGTGGCCAGGAAACATATGAGCAGATAAGAAAATATACCAAGTTCGACATAAGCAGTTGGCTATCAAAAAACATAGATTGGGAAAGAGACTTTAGCAAACAAATGTACTCGCATTTAAATGAAAATAATTTAACTCGATACTTAGAATGGTAGATAACGTCATACAAGGAAAGACAAGAACAAGAAGGGAATTCTGTTCATTCTATACAGAGTCGGATCCAATTCTGACCTATATGGTTGATCGTCTCGCCATAGAGGATGGAGACTTAGTTTTGGAACCATGTGCGGGAGATGGTATTTTTCTGGAAACGATACTTAACTCAAACAAAAAGAAGAATTTCAAAATAGACGCTGTTGATTTGAATTCTACAGCAATTGAAAACCTTGAGAAGCTATATGGCCAAGATAACAGAATCGCCATTAGGCAAGTAGATACTTTAACTGATCCGACTTTTGACCTTTTATCAAATATGGGAGGTCATTATTCAAAAGTGATTGGAAATCCTCCTTATGGAGCATGGCAAGATTATGAAAAACGTCAACTTCTGAAGAAGTTATACCGTGGGTACGTTAGAGAAACATACACACTCTTCTTACAGCGCTGCCTAAGTTTGCTAAAAAATAATGGCAAACTTGTTTTCATCATCCCAGACACCTTCCTGGCTCTGCATTTACACAAGAAATTAAGAGAAGAACTTCTTAAAAATAGTGTGGTTGAAGAAATCATTTTAATCCCATCTCATTTTTTCCCCGGTATAAATTTTGGATATTCTAACCTGTGTATCATTTCTATATTAAAATCAAGAAATTTCCAAGACAACAGAATCAGCATCGCATCCGTAACAAATTCAGTTAATGATTTGTACGAGATCACCAATGGGAACTACAAAGTCGCAGACTATTATGAACAAGTCTCACAAGAAGAGGTTCTGAAGACAATCGATCACTCATTTTTGATAGGAGGCAATTCAAGAATAAGAGAATTGGTAAACAAAAGCGAAGTGTGTCTTGGAGATATTGCCGATTGTGTAACAGGATTTTACTCCGGGGATAATAGAAAATTTATGGCAACCAGAGATTGTTCTGTTAAGCGTTCAAAAGGTTTTGAAATTATAAATGAGTGTTTGGTAGATTATGATTTTCTAAAACAAAGAGATGTACTAACTGGTCTAAAAAATTTGAAGGAATATATTCCAATCCTGAAGGGTGGCAAAAGTCATTTTGTAAAAGATACTGAGTGGTTTATCAGATGGGATCAAAAAACAGTTGAACATTATAAAAAAGATAAAAAAGCAAGATTTCAGAATTCTGCTTATTATTTTCGAGAAGGAATTGGAGTCCCGATGGTTAAGAGTAATGGCATTCATGCCTTTCTTCTCCAGAAACGACTTTTTGATCAATCTGTAGTTGGTATTTTCCCTAAAGATCCCAAACACCTTTATTATATATTAGCCTTCCTAAATTCCGACATTTGTAGTCAACTTCTAAGGATTATTAATCATACAGCAAACAACTCAGCAAATTATCTGAAGAAACTCCCAATTATTTTAGACAATGGATCATTTAAAGAAATTGACAAAATATTCAATGGTTTTTGGGAATCAAAAAATGTCGTCGAAACCTTAGGAAAAGTTAATAAGGTTTTTAATATGCTTTACAGTCATAAGACAGGGCTGTGCCCATTATCGTAAAAAAACTCTTTTGGAAGAAAATCTAATGTCACTATTAGTCACAGGCACGATCGCCATCGACACGATCAAAACGCCTCACGGCATCAGTGAAGACTGCCTCGGCGGGGCGGCGGTTTATTTCAGCATGGCGGCCGGCTTCTTTTCGCCGGTTAGGCTCGTCGGAGTTGTCGGAGATGATTTCTCTTTCAACCTGGCCGAACTTTTCGCCGGCCGGGATGTTGACCTGACGGGTATGGAGACAAGGGCGCAGAGCAAGACCTTCCGCTGGACCGGCCGGTATCATCAAAACATGGATGACCGAACGACGGAGCGAACGGAGTTGAACGTCATAGCCGAAGCGCCGCCGAAAGTGCCCGAAGCCTTCAAGGACAGCCAATGTGTTTTTCTCGCCAATACGGTCCCGGCCATTCAGCTCGAACTGCTCGAGCAGGTGGAAAAGCCGGCATTTGTCGCGGCCGATACGATGAACCTCTGGATTCAGGAGCACCTGACCGATCTGAAAATCCTGCTGAAGAAAATCGACTGCCTGTTCATCAATGAAGACGAAGCGCGGATGTTGGCGGATGAGTTCAACCTAATCGTAGCCGCACGCAAGATTCTCGATATGGGCATGAACACGATCGTCATCAAGAAAGGTGAATCCGGCTCGATCCTCTGCAACGCCGACGGCGATATCTTCATCCTGCCCGCCTATCCCGCGAATGAGGTGATAGATCCGACCGGCGCAGGCGACAGCTTCGCGGGCGGATTCATGGGCTATATCGCAAAGACCGGCAAAACGGATTTCGAGACACTCAAGACCGCGGTCGCTTACGGTACGGTGACCGCCTCATTTACGATCGCCGATTTTTCCCTCAATGGCCTGACAAAGATAACTCAACGTGAAATCGATGACCGTCTTGTGAAACTTCGCAAACTGGTAACATTTTCATAGCCGCGGAGTATGATTGTTAGAACAATTCAAATGTTGAAATGCTGAATATTCCAAAACAAATTGAGTACTGGGTAAAAACCGCCGAAGAGGATTTTGAGGTCGGCAGCAATCTCATTAAGATCAACAAAACACGGCACGGCTTGTTTTTTATCCATCTTGCGGTAGAAAAAATGCTAAAGGCCTGCGTCTGTAAGCATCAGAATAAGACACCTCCCAAAATCCACAACCTGCTCAGCTTGGCGGATAGGGCCGGAATAAAGCTTAATGATGAGCAGAGGAACCTGCTTACGGAAATAAACCAGTTTAATCTTGAGGGACGTTACCCTTTGGATTTTGTCACAGCGCTTGATAAAAACTCAGCCATTAAATTGATGAACAAGGTTCAGGAGGCATATGAATGCTTCAGGCGGATATTATAAATTCGATTCGCCAATATATCAAAAACCTGACGGCAGATGGTATCTCAGTAACGTTTGTCGTGGTTTTCGGGTCACAGGTTACTGGCAAAGCAACCGAGCTGAGTGATATCGACGTACTGGTGGTATCATCAGATTTCGATAACATAACTGACCGAGGTAAAATAAACAAACTCTGGCATGTTGCTGGCCGAACTGATTATAGAATCGAGCCGATTCCCTGCGGCCTCGAACGATGGGAAAAAGACGACTACACCCCCATCATCGACATCGCACGCAATGAAGGAATGATTGTAACGTTAAACTAACCACTCTATTTAGGGTTGAGAATTTCGGACTTATTCGTTGTGCGTGTATTTATAGCAATAAACATCGACGAGCAAATCAGAAAAGACCTTGGCCGTCTGCAAGACGAGCTGCGAGGCAAAGTGGACGTCAGGAAGGGCGACGTCAAGTGGGTCAGGCCCGAAGTGATGCACTTGACATTGAAGTTCTTGGGCGAGATCCGAGATGAACAGGCTGTCGAGGTCTGCAACATCACCGAAGACGTCGCGAGCCGACACAAAAGCTTCGATGTTGACATTGAAACGGTCGGCTGTTTCGGCGGTCGAAGCGCCAGGGTTTTATGGATCGGGGCGGGACAGCATTGTGAGGAGCTATTGCAATTGCAGGCGGACCTCGAACAACAACTGGATGCAGCCGGCTGGCCTAAAGAAGCCAGAAAATTTTCCGCCCATCTGACCTTGTGCCGGATACGAAACACAAAGGCGGGTTTCAAACTGGCACAAATGGTTCGGGATTACGAAAACGTTCACCTCGGGACGATGGCGGCCGATTCAGTAACGGTCTATCAGAGTGAATTGACGCCGCAGGGACCGATCTATACATCATTGGGAAACTACGCGCTACAATAGAGCGAAAGCGATTGGACATTATGAGAATCCAACTTGTGGATCGATGGGAAAAGGGTGGCAGCCTCAAGCGCAGCTTGGGGATGGCTTTCACGGCATTGACCATCCCCAAAGCCTACGGCTTTGAGGCTGCCACCCAATTAAAATCAGACAACCTCCACATTCATACGTAATAGATCGACAGAACCAGAAGCGAGATACAAATTTAAGGAGACGAGCAAAAATGGCAAAGAAAAAGAAAGCTGAGACGACGTCGAAACCGACAGGCAAGCAGGATGCATTGCAACGCGTCATTTCACAGATCGAAAAGCAGTACGGCCAGGGCGCGATCATGCAGATGGACGAGAATATGTACGCGAAGATCGAGGGGATCAGCACGGGCTCGTTGTCCCTGGACATCGCGCTCGGCGGCAGGGGCATCCCGCGCGGCAGAATCACCGAGTTGTTCGGCCCGGAGTCGTCGGGCAAAACGACGCTCGCCCTCCATATTATCGCCAGCGCCCAGCAGGGCGGCGGCGTGGCGGCCTTTATCGACGCCGAACACGCCCTCGATACCACCTGGGCCAAACGCCTGGGCGTTGATGTCAGCGGGCTCCTGGTCAGCCAGCCCGATACGGGCGAGCAGGCGCTCGACATCGCCGAGATGCTGGTCAACTCCAACTCGGTCGATGTCATCGTCGTGGACTCGGTAGCCGCACTAACCCCAAAAGCGGAAATCGAAGGCGAGATGGGCGACACCCACGTGGGTTTGCAAGCGCGATTGATGAGCCAGGCGATGCGCAAGCTCACCAGCATTATCGGCAAAAGCAAAACCGCCCTCGTATTCATCAATCAAATCCGTATGAAGATCGGCGTGATGTTCGGTAATCCGGAAACGACCACCGGCGGCAGGGCGTTGAAGTTCTACAGCTCGGTGCGCGTCGATCTGCGGCGTATCTCCACCATCAAAGACGCCACCGGCGCCGTCGGCTCCCGGGTCAGAACCAGGGTGGTGAAGAACAAGATCGCGCCGCCGTTCCGCGATACCGAATTCGATATTATGTTCGACAGCGGGATCAGTTATGAGGGCGATCTGCTGGACATGGCGACCGCCTGCGATGTCGTCGATCGGAGCGGTGCGTGGATGAACTATGGCTCGATGCGCCTCGGCCAGGGCAGAGAAAACGCCAAGAAATTCCTAATCGAGAACAAGGACCTCTGCGAAGAGATCAAGAACAAAGTCCTGGTAGCCAAGGGCCTTTTGGAGTCTGAAACAGAAAACAAGAAATAAAACATAATGGTCATGGCGAGTCCGAACAAGGTGAGGGCGCGGCAATCTATGATTCACGAACAACTGAGATTGCCTCGTCGCTCTGCTCCTCGCAATGACAACCTGTAGTGGAGACTATGAAAACCGCAAAGCAAATCAGAAGTGAGTTCATCGACTTTTTCAAGAGCCAGGACCATGCATTCGTTCCCAGTTCGCCGATCGTTCCCATCGGCGACGAGACCCTACTTTTCGCCAACGCGGGAATGAATCAGTTCAAGGATATCTTCCTCGGACTGGCCCCGGCCGAACATGGGCGCGTGGCCAACAGCCAAAAATGCCTGCGCGTCAGCGGCAAACACAACGACCTCGAAGAAGTGGGCAAAGACACGTACCATCACACGTTTTTCGAAATGTTAGGCAACTGGTCGTTTGATGATTATTTCAAGGCCGAATCGATCAAGTGGGCGTGGGAATTGCTCACCAAGGTCTGGGGGATTCCCGCCGACCGCTTGTGGGCGACCGTTTTCGCCGGCGATCAACACGACGGCCTGCCCCCGGATGAAGAAGCCGCAAAGCTCTGGCCCCACGTCACTCCGCTGCCAGCCGAACGTGTTTTGGCATGCAGTAAGAAGGACAATTTCTGGGAAATGGGCGATACGGGCCCCTGCGGGCCGTGCAGCGAGATCCACATCGATCTCGGGCCGGACCGGTGCGATATGAAAGATGTCCCGGGCCATAAATGTATGGTCAACGCGGGCTGCGCCAGATACATCGAGCTATGGAACCTTGTGTTCATCCAATTCAATCGTCAGCCCGGCGGCAAGCTCGTACCGCTCCAGGCTAAGTACGTGGACACCGGCGCAGGTCTGGAACGGATCGTGGCCGTGATGCAAAACAAAACGAGCAACTACGACACGGACCTGTTCATGCCCATTATCGATTTCACCGCCCAGCTCACCGGCCACACGTACACCTCGAAGCTCGGTAGCAAAACCGACAATGCCTTCAGGGTTATCGCCGATCATATCCGCGCCCTCGTTTTCGCGATCACTGACGGCGCAACGCCCTCCAACGAGGGACGGGGGTACGTAATTCGGCGAATCCTCCGTCGCGCGTCGAGGTTCGGGAGGGAATTAGGTCTTCGCGAGCCGTTTTTGTACAAGCTCGTACCGGTCGTCGCCGATTTCATGGGCGAGGCATTCGTCGAGATAAAGGTAAGAGCCGACTACGTCACGACGGTGATCGAATCCGAAGAGGCCAGCTTCGGCCGGACGCTCGACCGGGGGATCGAAATCTTCAACACCGCCGCCAAGCGGGCGCTGAAATCAAAAGATAAGATCATCAATGGCGAAGATGCTTTTCAGCTCTATGACACGTTTGGTTTTCCGCTCGATCTAACTGAACTCATGGCAGAAGAATACCGCCTGAAAGTTGATACAGCTAAATTTACTGAACTAATGGAAGCACAACGTGAGCGTGCAAGGGCTGCACAAAAAAGTTCCTCGATAATGAATTTGCTTGGGTCATATTCCCTGAAAAAAACAGACGACTCTAAGAAGTATGAAAGTGACGTCTGCAAAACTAGCATTTCAAGCATAATAGATCCCAGAGAGAAGTCCAATATCGTAAGTGGTGGTATTGGCCCCACTAACGTCAATATGGATTTTGGCCTTGTGTTAGAAGAGACATGTTTCTATGCAGAATCCGGGGGTCAGGTTGGGGACTCTGGAATTATAAAATCTGATACTGGTGATTTTGTAGTTGAAACAACCGAGAAATTTGGTGAATCGATTATTCATTGGGGAAAACATGCCATAGGCCAATTTCTTACTGGTCAGCAAGTCACTGCAACTGTAGACAAAGGCAGAACCGCTACTAAGAAAAACCATACTGCCACCCACTTGCTGCAGTGGGCGCTTCAAGAGGTACTCGGAAAATTGGTAGTCCAGCAGGGAAGCCACGTCGGGCCTGATTATTTACGATTTGATTTCACCCACCCGAAGGCCCCGACCTCCGAGCAGTTGAAGAAGGTGGAGAATTTAGTCAGGGGAAAAATCGCCACCGACCTACCCGTCGCGTGGACGGTTATGCCGATAGACCAGGCAAAACAACTCGGCGCGATGGCGCTGTTCGGCGAGAAATACGGAAGTGAAGTTCGCGTCGTGGCCGTCGGCGCCGAGGATGAGAATCATATCACGGATGCGTTCAGCCGGGAGTTTTGCGGCGGTACGCACGTAAACCGGCTTGGCTCGATAGGCGGTTTTAAGATCATCAAGGAAGAGAGTATCTCAGCCGGCGTTCGTAGAATTACGGCGCTGACCGGCGCGGCGCTCAACGCGTACCTCGAAAAGGCCAGTGACATCGCCGATGAGCTTTCGCAAATGCTGAAGGTCCCGTCCGACGCGCTTATCGAGCGGATCGGCCAGTTGATGAAAGACAACAAAAAGCTCGCCAAAGACTTGAAGGCCGCCGCACGTCAGTCCGGCTCCGACGCGCTCGTCGAGGCGAGAAAACTTCTCGAAGGCTGCGAAAAGATCGGCGAGACGTCCGTCGTGATCGGCCGGCTCTCGACGACATCGATCGATCAGGCCCGCGAGGCGATCGACATGCTCAAAAAGAAGGCAAAATCCGCCGCGGTTGTTCTGGCTTTCGAGGACGACGGCAAAGTGACGCTCTTGGCGGGGATGACCGACGATTTAATCGCAAGGGGCTTGAAAGCCGGTGACGTCGTGAAAAACATCGCACCCATCGTTGACGGCGGAGGCGGAGGCCGGCCCCAAATGGCCCAGGCCGGCGGCAAAAATCCCCAGAAGATCGACGAAGCGCTCGCCAAAGCAAACGAGATCATCAAACAAAAGTTTAGCACCTGATGCCCGCTGGATTGAAGAAAGTCGTCTCCCAAACGTCTTCTGTGATAGGGCGCTTTAACGGCCCCTGTGAAACCGGGATACCGGGATCCCGGAACAAACAATGAGTAATGTCCAAGGACGGGATGATTTGGGAGGGAGAAGGTTAAATGATTCGATTCTCTTGCGAACACTGCGGGCACAAAATCGGTGTTCCAGACAAACATTCCGGCAAGCGGGGCAAGTGCCCGGAATGCGGTGCCGTCGTCGTCATACCGGCTAAATCGACCCTCATGACATTCCATTGCCAAACCTGCAACCGGAAAATCAGCGTCCCCAAGACCTATATGGGCAAAGAAATTCAATGCCCGAACTGCAAAGACCGGTTCGTCGTTCCCACGGCAAACGTAGATCATTCTCCCGACACTCCAGGCCCCCCGGCCGAAAGAACATTCTCCGCCGGGCCATTGACCCTTCAGGACGTCCCCGAGGAATACAAGCTCGAGGATCCACCCACCCGTCCGATGAGCGAAGCCGAAAAAGCCATTCTTAGCGAACTCGAATCGAAAGAAGAAACAGCAGAAGAGGCCATCGGTGAGCGCAAGCTACCCTGGTTTATAGACATTTTTCTCTATCCGACAAGTCTATCGGGATTAATAAGCCTTATCATCATCGTGGTTATTCCAATGTTGACAGCCATCATCAGGACATTGATGGGGCCTTTAGGCTTCTCGATCGGTGTCGCAGGCTTTTTCTTGAATCTCGCTATCGGGCTTTATCTGTTTTGGTTTTTCACCGAGTGCGTTCACGACAGCGCAGAAGGCGGCACGCGCGCTCCGGAAGCCTTCGCCGCCACCAGCAGCTTAGGCGACATGTGGTCTCAAGCGCAACATATTATTGGTTGTTATCTTATCCTTTTGGGGCCGGTCTTCTTCTATCACCTCTACACGCAGAGAACCGACGTCATTTTCTGGCTGCTCCTGGGCTACGGGGCCTTCTTCTTTCCGATGGGTTTACTGGCCTGTATTATGTTCGACTCCATCCGCGGTTTGAATCCCATTCTCCTCATCGCCTCCATAGTCAGCACTTTTTTTCACTACTCGGGCCTCGTACTTCTTGTCATTGCAATCATCCTGGCTTTTAGCGCACTGCCGGGCATGAGCACAGAAGAAACACAACGACCCGATATACTCACACTCTTCGTGGGGGGAATATTCTCTGTACTTTTGATTTATATCGCTTTTGTGATCGCACATGTCATCGGACGCTTCTATTGGCGTCATCAGGAAAAGCTGAACTGGGAAGTGTAAAGGTTATTACTATGAAGATACTCGAAGAAGAACCTCCGTTGGCTGATGAATGCAAGCTCCCCTGGATCATCGACGCTTTCCTCTACCCCCTCAGCACCTCCGGTATGGTGAACCTGGCTGTTTTTGTGCTTCTACCGCAACTGATTTCATTCCTGTCCGGACTATTGGCGGCGTTTCTGAGTCCCTTCCTCCGATTCGGAACGTCTTATCTCATATTCTTTATAACGGCGCCTTGTTACCTCGTCTTCGGAGGCTACGTGTGTTACTACGTCTCCCATTGTATCATCGACAGCTCCCGAGGCGGCAGGCGGGCAACGGATGTCCCCATCGCCGGCACATTCGACGCGGGCGACCTCCTTTCGCAATTCATTCTTTTGTTGGGCTGCGTCGCTTTTAGTTTTTGGCCCACCGCCGTGTATTATGTTCTTAAAGAGCGGACCGATGCGCGGTTCTGGCTTCTGGCGACTTACGGGATATTCTTTCTACCCATGTCGTTCCTGGCCGGGGTGATTTACGACTCACTCGACGCGCTGAATCCTTTGCTGATCGTCCGGTCGATATTTAGAACATTTTTACCCTACTGCGGCCTAATCCTCTTCTTCTACGCCCTGAGTGTGTTCATCGTGGAAATCTCACCAAGGCTTCCGGTCTGGGCCTTTATCCGGCGAGCGATCGAAATCTATCTGGCCTTCGTCCTGGCGCATCGTTTGGGCTGGTTTTACTGGTGGTATAAGGATAAACTCGACTGGGGCATATAGGCTAATAAAAAAGACATTATGATTCAATTCAACTGCGAACAATGCGGGCGTACGATCAGCGTGAAGGACAAACACGCGGGCAAGCACGGAAAGTGCCCGGAATGCGGCGGCGTTTTTGTTGTCCCCGCAGAGTCCTCATCATCCGAGGTCCAGTGCCAGAATTGCGGCCAGAAAATCAACGTCCCCAAAACGTACGCGGGCAAGCAAGTGAAATGCCCGACATGCAAATTTGTCGTTGCAATCCCCCGAACCCTCGAATCTTCCGCCGAACCCGGTGTCGTTCGGTTTGCATGCCCAACGTGCCGACACCAGATAGACGAGCCGGAAAGCTCACGGGGAAAACTCATCCCCTGTCCTCACTGTGACTCGTTTGTGGCCGTTCCGTCGTTGCAGAGTTCAGCGCTAAAGAACGAGGCTCCGAATGAACCGGAAAAAGAGGTTGATGAATCTGAAGAACAATTCGAACGGTTGCAAATTGGCAGCATCAGAGAGTTCAAACAGCCGCCGAATGCCGTCACCCGGCGGAAGCTGCCGTGGATCTTCGATATTTTCCTTTTTCCGACGAGCATGTCGGGGATGTCGGTTCTCGCCATCGTCGTCTTCACGCGCTTTTTCTTCAGGGTCACCGTGCTTTATCTCGGCGAAACCGCCAGAGTGTTTTTGCCATGCCTTGCTCCCTTCGGACTCATGGTCGGGATCGGCATCTTCGTGCGGATCGCCCTTTACATGTACCTCTGCTGGTACCTGTGCGAGTGCATTCGCGGCAGCGCCGAAGGCGGCGTCAGGGCCGTCGAAACCAAAGGCTACAACCCGGGCCTGGGCGAGATGTTCGGGCATACGATCAAGATTGGATTCTGTTTTCTTCTTTACCTGGGTCCGTCAACCATTTATCTCATAGAAACCAAGAATAAAGACGCGATTTTCTGGAGCCTGTTCGCTTTGGGGCTGACCTTCCTGCCGATGAGCTTTTTGGGCATCGCCATCTATGAGACATGGCGGGGATTGAATCCCTTTCTACTGATTGGCTCGATCTTCAGCACCTTTTTGCCGTACCTCGCAATGACGCTCATCTTTATCGGAGTGGGCATCCTCCATGTCCAACATATGCCCGACAAAGAGACGCCACACCTGACTTTTTTTGCGACCTGGTTTGTGGGCGTCTATCTGGTGATGGTCTTGGCGCATCTGTTAGGATGGTTCTACCACCGCTACGAAGAAAAACTCAACTGGGACGTGTGATCTTACAGGAGTAAAAGCGAACGAATTCTCAACGATATCGAATATTCAACATTTCGGAGAGGATAATCGATTATGCTGACGTGCCCGACCTGTAAAGAGTTATTGGTCAGAAAGAATAGCAAGTTGGGATTCTTCTGGGTTTGCCCGTTATGTAAAGGACGGGCAATGGCGCTGGGAGTGGTAAAAAAACGGGTGCCGAAGCGGATGGTCAACATCCTCTGGCAGAGGGCGCGCGCCGATCGACATGGCGATGGCAAAACGTGTCCCGCATGCAGACGACAAATGACCGAGGTTCCCATCGTGTCCGGGCAGAGGACCGAGTATCTCGATGTCTGCTCTGGCTGTCACTTCATCTGGTTCGATCCACATGAATTTGAATCTCTTCCCAAAAGTGCGGAGGCAATGGTCCTCGAGACTCAACCAATATCCGACAAAGGAAAAGAAGCCCTCGCTTTGGCACGTCTGGAAACAGTCAAGAAGATGCAGATAGACCAGGAAGCGCACGAGACCTCTCCCGAAAGTTGGATAGATGTTGCCGGGGCTTATATGGGGATTCCAATCGAATACAACAGCATGCCGCTCAAGCACCGCCCGATCGTGACCTGCTTGTTGGCCGGAGTGATCGCTATCGTCAGTCTCGCAACCTTTCTCAATCTCGAATCCGCTGTAAAGAACTGGGGATTGATCCCCGCCGAGTTCGGCCGACATTTAGGACTGACGTTCGTGACGTCCTTCTTCCTGCACGGCGGTCTCATCCACCTACTCGGAAACGTGTATTATCTTATTACGTTCGGGGACAACAGCGAGGACGTGCTTGGTAAAGGGCGTTATCTTCTGCTAATCGCGGCCGCGTCACTTGCCGGTGACATCGCACATGTTATCAGCGACCCGGGCTCGACGATTCCCTGCGTTGGCGCCAGCGGCGGCATCTCAGGCGTCATGGCCTACTATTGCTTGCGCTTCCCCAAGGCCAGCATGGACTTTGTCGTGTTCTTCCACTGGATCTGCCTGCCCGTCGGCGTCATGTTTGCCTTATGGGTGGCGTTGCAAATCATCGAATTCATGATGCAACCGGCCGGAATCGCCGGCGTCGCGGTCTTTGCACACCTCGGCGGCGCCGCGGTTGGTGTCCTGTTCTGGTTGTGGGATCGTTACTCCTTATCCACAACGAATTGAGCCAGTCATGATGAGGCGAGTGAGTAGTGTCACGGTCATCTCGCTCCCGATTTTATCCTAATCCTGCTGGCGGATTCGGATACTTCTGGCGTGAGCGTCCAGCCCTTCGACCTGGGCCAGTCGGATGACATCGTCGGCGCTGGCGGCCAACATTTCCTGATCGTATTCGATTAGGCTGATCGACTTGAGGAAATCGTTGCTCGTCAGTGCGCTGGCGAACTTCGCCCGCGCCCCGGTCGGCAACGTATGACTCGGCCCGGCCCAGTAATCTCCGACGGCGACCGGGCTGTAGGAACCGATGAAGATCGCCCCGGCGTTGGTGATGCGGTCCGCGATCAGGCGGGACTGATCCCCGCACTGCACCTCCACATGCTCCGACGCGAAATCGTCCGCCATCTCAATCGCCTTAACCATATCCTCCACGACCACAATCGCGCTGAATTTTTTCAGGGACTCTTTCGCTTCTTTGGCCCTCGGTAATTCCGCCACCTGCTGCTTCAACTCCTTGAGGACGGCCTCTGCGAGCGTCTGCGAATCCGTGATCACAATCGCACTGCTGTCGGCGGCATGTTCCGCCTGGCTGAGCATATCGGCGGCGATCCAGGCCGGGTTGGCCCGCTCATTGGCGATGATCAGAACCTCGCTCGGTCCCGCGACCGAATCAATACCGCAATAATCGCCGGAAACCTGCTTCTTCGCCGCCTGGACCCATTTATTGCCGGGCCCGACAATTTTATCGACCTTGGCAATCGTCTCGGTCCCCGCGGCCAGAGCCGCCACCGCCTGCGCCCCGCCGATTCGGTACACTTCCGTGATCCCCAATTCGCAGCAAACCGCTAAGATCACCGGGTGGATACTTCCGTTATGCCTCGGCGGCGAAACCACGGCGATTTCCTTCACGCCGGCGACCTGGGCGGGCACCGCCGTCATAATCACCGTGGAAGGCAGCGGCGCCGACGCCCCCGGTACGCATACGCCAACACGTTGAATGGGCGTGTAGCGTATCCCGCGCGGCACTTGACCCGTATCGATCAGAATATCCTTCTGATAGGCTCGCACGTTCTCAACCGCTTCGCGCAGGCAAAGCAGAATATCCTGGTCGATCTCCTGGTTGGCTCTGTCCAGCTCGTCCTGGCTGATCCGGAATTGATCGGGCCTGAGTTGCACCTCATCGAACTTTTCCGTGTACTCCGCAACGGCCTTATCGCCGCGACCGAAAACGTTGCGAAGGATGTCAGCCACCTGCTGGTTCGCCTTACTTTCCTCACCATCGAGACGGGCCGCCTGGGCCAACGCCGAACGAAAGCGTTCCATCTTCTTTTCAAAACCGGGACGGGATGAGCACATAAGAATGCGGTCGAGTTCCTGAGGCACGTTTGTCTCCTTTACCTGCCGAAGTTGCCGTGGCTGTACGTTCGTGTAGCCTTATGCAACAACAAATATTTTTCATCCTTGTATGTCGTGAGAATTCCCGCGATCTTGAATCGCAACGGCTCGAGCTCGGCGGTTTGCACCCGCTCGGTGAGCTCCAGTATTTCGCACGGTAACAGCCGGAGCGCTTGCCGCTGAACATTCCGTCCGAGAGCATCCGGCACAAAAACAAGCCGGCCATCCGCCTGCTCGACCAAAAAAGCCGTCCTGTCCACAAAAACCGAATCGGCGCCTCGTGTATAAGACGGAGCGTCCGTTGAAGAGTGGTCGGCCGGAACCGCGTTGCTATCCACAATCTGACGCAGGCTCGTGGTCACAGGTTTTTCTCGCTGGGCCTTAAGCCTTTCGATGATCTCAGGGGGCACGCTTAATATATCGTTCGGCTCGTCAACGGCAAGCTCTAACGTGTCCCGGGCATCCGGCCCGCGATTCGAGGGCGGGACGTCCTCGACACGAGATCGTTTACCTGCCGTGTCCTTTTCTCCGTGCTCCGCTTTCTGTTTGGTCTCTTTCGGTTCCCGCAACGGAAGAAAATATCGTGGAAAGATGAAATTCCTGCCCTTATATTTTGTGACTTCCGCGTTCCAGAGCCGGTAGGCCGGCCTCGAGCGCGTTCTGGCGTCGGCCACCATTTGTCCAAGGGCCGAAGAGGGGAGCAATTCCAGTCTCGTCCCCGCCTTGACGTTGGCCCGATAGTCGTTGACGTCCTGGTTTAATTCAAAAAACCATACGTCATTGCTATCGGACCGAATCAGTTTGCCATCCACCCCGGCCAGGGCAAAGCCGTCCCGCAATAACTGAGGCTCCAGCGCCGTTACCGGGCCGAATCCCGCCGCCGAAGCGATGGCGCCAATGAAGATAACCAAAACCAAATAATTACAGAACCTAATCATAAATCACCAATCATCTCAACGATCCCCTCAGGATCGTCCGTCAACTCGACATACCGGCTGCTGTCGGGATCGTCGGTTGCAACCAGATCAACCAGCGACGTCCAGAATCGCCCCACAAGTATAATCGGTCGATCCGCATCCAGAAAGCCTTTGTTTTTTAATTCCCAGACCTTCGCTAATTCCAGCAGCGTCCCGGTTCCGCCCGGAAGCACGACATAGGCCCGCCCCAATTCGACCAATTTTTCGAGCCTTTCATCGAGTGAATGAGTCAAGATCTCCCGGGTAATATATTCATTGGCCTTGCTGGATTTGAAGGCCGAACAGGTCACGCCGATCACCTCGCCCCCGGCTTCGGCGGCCCCTTTTGCCGCCGCGAGCATCGTCCCGCCGTACCCGCCGTTGGCGATGGCAGAACCCGCCTGAGCCAATAACCTGCCGGTCTCGTACGCCCGCGTAAATATCTCGTCGCCCGGCCCGGCCCGGCCGGTCCCGAAAATCGTTATGATCTTTTTGGACATTGTCTCAGATCTCAATTGACTAAAAAATGCACAATACGACAGGCATAGCCGCAACTTTTTTCATTCTTCTGATCCGTCGTTCTTAAAGTCAAATCGTGGGCACCCGGGCCGAGTTCGGCGTTCAGAACATAGGCCCAGGGCAGATGAAGATTCGCGCTCCATTGCGTGAATTGGTCGAGCTGACGAAATGGCGACCGGTCGATGCTGTACTCGATAATGCCTACATCGGGTCCGCACGTGACAAAAACTCCGACAGCAGACCCCTTGAATTGAAGTCGGAGTGCTGAACCGGGTCGGTCGGCTTTCAGCACGGGGACATTCACAAAACCTTTGCGTACCCCTTTACCATCCCCGGGATTCCAGGCCGCGTCGTAGGTAAAACCTTCGACAAGCTCGGCCTCGCCAACATCGACATATCGGCCGCGATCGTAGCAGAACCGGTCGAGAGGTTCCGCTGGTATGGGATTCGGCGCCAACCGAACGCTTTCAACAACCCACGCCGTCTCCAGCAAACGTTTCATCGAACGAAAATATACGTTCTGACCGAAAGGCGACGGATGAAGATTGCGAAAATCACTCGGCCAATCGAATTGCCCGGCATTAATTCGCTCAGTGACTTCAAGCGCAAGGTTCAATGAGGGTAACTGATAATGTTCGGCCACTTTTTCATGGTTAGGAATGACGGCCGGCACGGAACCTTCATTGTACATGTTCATTTTCTCGGGATCGACAAAGTACATCAAGATAATATCGATGTCGGGATTGAGCCTGCGAGCCTGCCGGACGATCCCTTCCATACCACGAATTTGTTCGATATCGCTGCGACCATTGGTCGCATCATTAACGGCGGCTTCCTCGAAAAGCAAATCGACCGGGCCATTCTTGAAAATGTCCCGCGTGAGACGAAACGCCCCCGGCGTCGATCCCGTTGAAGGTATCCCCGCGGCGATAAAGTCGAACTCGGTCTCAGGAAAACGCTCTTGCAGGTATTGACAAATCATGTTTCGCCATCCGGGATTGTAAGTAATCGAGCCGCCTAAAAAAGCCACTCGGCCTTGTTTGTTCCTTTGGAATTTGATGCGACAGTTTCTAAGGCCATGCCGCAAATTGTAATGGAACTTGTCATAATCGGCCGTCGTATGGGACAGGATGAAATCAATAATGGGCTTTGGATCCTTAAGGCTGTGAGGATGATGGTCCACACCCGGCTTGCGAATGACCGTGATCTTGCCGCCGAGCTTCCGGTATCGCTGTTCGATAATGTCCGTGTTCTCCGACATCGGAACGACGGTGTCGGCGGTTCCACACACATGCAAAACAGGCACGACGGAGCGGGCCAACGGTTCGAGATTGTCAATCGGATTGTGCGCGTACGCTAAAGCCTGTTCCTCCGTCAGACCGTAAGCTTTCAGGCATGCCTCCCAGGAGGGCTGATGGCCTTTCCCTTTACCTCGACCGGCGGGCCAACTCTTGAAATCACAAACGGGATTATCGGCATAGATGCAGGCCACTTTTTCAGGATTGGCGCCGGCCCAGTTGTACACGATCAGACCGCCCCGGCTCATCCCTTCCAGCGCCACACGCGGATGGAAACCCTGCTGCCCCGTCAGATAATGGTAAAAGGCATTCCAATGATTCACCGCCGTCGGAGAGCCAAAGAGATTGGCCACGTCCATATAAACAAGATGAAATCCCTTCTCCAAGAGCGCCAGGTCCGTCTGAGGCTCATGACCGAAAAAACGCGCCCGCCATATCCAGGGCCGATGCCCGGCCGGTTCCTGCGGGGTAATAACAATACATGGGCGAGTGTCATACGGAAAATCGTAGCGATCATGTCCGTTCCAAACAGATTTCTTAGCGTTTATTGCATCCTTTTCAAGCTGGCGGGCAAAATCATCACACAGAGAAATGTCAGCCCAGAAAGCGGTAAGCGTAATGACGAATAGTAAGATTCGCACGTTTTTCATGATTTATCCCTTTGTGCCTCCGTCACTCGCCTACCTTCTTGCGCGTGTAGTTCAAAAGTCCCGCGGAAAGCAAAATCTCTCGATCTCTATCGGATAGCACCAGTTTGCCGACAAACTCAAAGGAACCATCCGTTATAGCGACTTTGACGGAGTCGCTGTCCTTTATCGCCTCGAGCAGTCCGTCGATCTGAAGTTCGTCGTCGGCTTCGATCTTATCATAGTCCGCTGGATTGTCAAATTCGAGCGGGACGATGCAGAAATTAATCAGATTCGCCTTATGGATGCGCTCGATGCTCTTGGCGATCACGACTCGCACGCCGAGATACATCGGACACAGTGCCGCGTGCTCTCGCGATGAGCCTTGGCCGTAGCTTTCACTTGCTACGATAATGCCGGCGATATTTTTGTCTTTTAAGGCGAGCGCACGCTCGGCGAAGGTTGGCTTGCCTTCTTCATTGAAACAATTAAAGACGACCTTGGCGTATTCGGGCACATTCGAGCGGAGCTTGAGGAACGTCCCCGCCGGCATGATATGGTCGGTGGTAATTTTGTCGCCACACTTGAGCAACACTTGACCCGCCAGCTTCCCCGGCAACGGCTTAGGCGCTTCCGGCACGACAATCGTCGGGGCCCTTAAGATCTCAACTCTTTCCGTTTCGGCGTCGCCCAAAGGCGGCTCAATCATGTTGTCATTAATAACAAACTCTTCCGGTATCTCTATTTTCGGAAATTTCACATCCGGCAAATCCCGCGGATCGGTAATTTTTCCCCTCAGGGCCGAGATGACCGCCGTCTCCGGACTGACCAGATAAACTTGATCGCCTTTCGTCCCGCTCCGGCCGGCAAAGTTTCGGTTAAACGTCCGCAGGCTCACGACGCTGTTAGCCGGCGAAAAACCCTGTCCGATGCATGGTCCGCAACCCGATTCCAACACCCGCGCGCCCGCGGTGATCATGTCCGCCAGCGCCCCATTGTCCGCCAACATATTGAGAACTTCCCGGCTGCCCGGCGCAATGGCAAACTCGACCATCTCATCGACGCGCCGCCCCTTCAAAACCTTCGCCACCATCATCAAGTCGGCAAAGCTCGAATTCGTACAACTTCCGATGACGACCTGGCGGGTCTCCAGCCCGGCGATTTCCCGGATCGACTTGATGTTATCCGGCGACGAGGGACACGCCGCCAAAGGCTCCAGCTCATTCAGATCGATCTCAATGACGCGGTCGTACTTAGCATCCGGATCGGCCGTCAAGGGCTGATAAGCCCCCTCGCGCTTCTGGGCCGCCAGGAACGTCCGCGTTTGTTCATCGCTGGGGAAGATGCTCGTTGTCACTCCCAGCTCAGCGCCCATATTGGTAATCGTCGCCCGCTGGGGTACCGACAGACGTCGCACGCCATCCCCGGAATATTCGACCACCCAGCCGACGTTGCCCTTGGTCGACAGGATGCTCAGGAGCTTGAGAATGACATCTTTGGCCGCCACCCAATCGCGGAGCTCGCCGGTCAGTTTCACGCCGAGGACCCTCGGGCATTTCAGGTAAAACGGCCCGCCGGCCATCGCGACCGCGACGTCCAGTCCGCCGGCGCCGATGGCCAACATACCGATGCCGCCGCCGGTCGGCGTATGCGAATCGCTGCCCAGCAACGTCGCGCCGGGCTTGCCGAAGCGTTCGAGATGAACCTGATGGCAGATCCCGTTGCCGGCGCGCGAATGATAGACGCCGGACTTGGCGGCCACCGTCTGCAGATACAAATGGTCGTTATGGTTCTCCGGCCCAAACCCAGCCATATTGTGATCCACATAGCTGACCGACAGGTCGGTTTTCACCCTTCCCCCGCCCATCGATTCATACAGCAAGTACGCCGTTGTTCCCGTGGCGTCCTGAGTCAGTGTCTGGTCGATACGGATCCCGATCTGCTCGCCTACAACAAGCGCGCCATCCAGAAAATGCTTGCTCAATATCTTCTCAACAAGTGTCTTTCCCAATTTTGTACTCCTTGAAATTTAAATGGGCAGTTTAGCACAAGGACGTACAAAAAACAAATCCCAGCGGCGGATTATTTGCCGGACTGCGAGAAATGCCGAAGGATTTTATCGTATGCCGCGACGGCTTCGTCCAGATGCCCGGAGCCGGACAGGATCGACCCGAGGATGAAATGGGCATCCGCACTGCCCGGGTCCAACCGTATCGCCGTGGCCGCGGCGTCGAGCCCTTCCTTCACGCTGCCCTTTTTCTGCATGGACAGCGATTTAATCATCCACGCGACCGCCGAACGAGGGTGGATATCCAGCATTTCTTCAGCTTGTACGAGGGCCGAATCCGCCCTGTCGGACAGGATTAGATCCGCACAAAATGAAAAAATCTCCTTTTCGGTCCTGGATTTGAGGTTGTTTAACGCCGGATTGGCCGGCAGAATTTTCAATCCTTCCATGCAGCAGTTCAACTTGTCCAACAGAGAAACTGCACCGTTCGACATGAGCAAGTAGGTCGAGGCCTCGTGAAGACGAGCGTAATCTTCGAGCCATTTTCTTTTTTGCTCTCGGCTATAACCTTCCCAATCGATATGTTGATAGACAGAGTCACTTCTCACGGAAGAAATAAATCGTCGGAACAGGGTACTGCCGCCCGGTTGGTCGGCTGTCGTGAACTCGATATACGGTCTCCTATCGCTGTTGGGAGAATACGATCCGATAACGCGCTTCAGATCCTCCTGATCGCCGATATAACAACTGATGACATCCATGCTGTTGTTGATATTGATCTCGGAAAGACTGTCGCTCACGCCCTCTCTCGATAATTCCGTCTCCATATGCTCGGGTGAAAAAAACTGCGGCCGTTTCGAACCGACGACGAGAAAATACTGCGCCGGATCGGGCGTCATATACCATACCGTTACGTAAGGAAAAACCTCCATGATCGTCCCTACAATACTGTCGATTACATTAACCGGCTCGACGTTATGGGTGGGTATCCAGGAGATAAACAGTCCGTTCTCGTTGAGATGTTCTGCAGCGTCTTCGTAATATTCTTTGGCGTAGAGCGAAGCATTCTCCGCAAAATGCTTTGGGTGAATAGAGTCGTTTACGATAGAATCGTACATGACATCAGTCAGGTGAATATAATTCTTCGCATCCATATAAATCATGCCGATTTCGTCATTCAGTTTGTCGCCGAGATTGATATGCCTGAAGTATCTCGAAGAAAGGTCCACGATCTCCGGTGCGATTTCGACGCAATCGGCCCTTTCGAGCTGGTGAAGAGCCATACACGCGGTGCTTTCACCCGAGCCGAATCCCACCGACAAGACGCTTTTGGCTCGTCTGTTCAACAGAATCCCAAAATGCCCCAACATCTTCTGATCGCTGCGCCAGAAATACGTGTCGCCGGCAACTCTCTGACCGGACGTATAAAGATATAACGTTTCTTCCCGGGGATCTCGATACAATGACACCGTTGTGGCGACGCCTTCCTCTGCGGCGATTAATTCGAGCTGCTCGGGAAGCTTCGGATTACTTTTCACGACGGTCTCGAAAAGGTCCGGCGGCATGGCCAAAACGATCAAGGTCGATACACCCGCCACCCCCAACAATCCGGTCCGCCCGAGGATTTTATTGCCGCCGGCAAACACCACCCACAACATCCCACCCATCCATAACCCGGAAAGGGCAAGGATAAACATCGTTATCTGCAATCCGAGTAACGGAATGAGAATGAAGCACGTTGCCAGTCCGCCGACGACCGCTCCTATGGTATTGACGCCATACGCCGTTCCCGTCGTTCGCCCGACTCTATGCACCCGTCGGACCCAGGCTTGCAACGCGATAGGAAAACCCACGCCCATGATCACAGAAGGCGGGAGGAATAAAAATGCGCTTTGTACAAGGGGTTTTATCATATAGGTTGAAAAGGAAATCGTCATGCTCGCCAATTCGACTTCCCGGTCGATGTGCGGCAAAGCGTGCGACGTCCAGTGTATCAGCAAAGGTAAATAGAAAATCCCGCACACGCCCAACAGTGATAACGTGACTGCAAACCCGGCGGCAGGATTCTTGAGTGTTCTCACCAGCCCACTACCGATGCCGGCGCCAATGACATTCCCAAGCAAATAGATTGTCAGCACGGATGAGAATACGTAAGTATATCCGCTCAGCAAGTGCACGATACTCCGCATCCAAAGCAGTTCGTAGCCGATGCTGATCAATCCGCTCAGGAAAACGGCAAGAAGCAAAACATATTCCCCGCCTCGACCGAATCGGGTTGGGGCAATCTCAGGACTCTCGATATTGCTACTTTCTTCCTCCGAGCTATGGGAAAATCGTGATAATAGCCACCCGGCGAAGGCGACAAAAAAATTCAGCATTGCCGCCAAGTATAACGTCCCCATGACCCCGAACAGTCGGATCAGAACGAAACCCGCCACGAAGCAACCGACCGCGGCGCCAAGCGTATTGAGAGCATACAATTGACCCACCAGGCGTCCGGTCTCTTTTTCGAGCGAAGTAACAACTCTTCCCAAAAGCGGCAATGTGCTGCCCATCAACACCGATGGCACCAGCAGAAGCAAACCTGATGCAATCACCTGGACTAACAGTAATTCCTTGCTTGTGGGCCGATAGGTCTGAAAGAACCAAACGTACGCCTCGTCCGCAATTTTCAGCGCCAAAGGCAATGACAGCGCGGACAGTGTAATGAGAATCTCCAGGAAAGCATACAGTCGAAAACGCCTTCGGATACCGTCCGCGTATCGAGACATGACGAAGGCGCCCAGCGCCAGTCCCCCCATAAACGTCGAAACGACAATGCTTGAAGCATAAATCGTATTCCCCAGCGTCAACTTCAATAATCGCACCCATATCACCTCGTCGATCAGTGAACATATCCCGGAAACAAAATAAATCGCCATAAGACAAGGAATGATCACCCGCCGGGGAGCTGCGACGTTATCTCCGTCCAGGATTCGATTCTTTTTAGCTTTTTGATTGGGTTCAAATCCCCCCATTTCGTCATCAACATTCGTGTTTAAATGTGCCGTTTCCATTTTGTACATTCTCCGCAAAGTCTGTGTATTAGAGTACCTCACTAAGGACAGTACATACGTGTCTGAGATCATCGATAAAAGGCGGCCCTGCGCTCCGCCATGCAAGGCCGCCCTAAAAGGAGACTCTCTCGGTGCGATCCGGATCACCGACAGATGGGATTCTATGAACGCAATCGCTTACCAATCGCGAACAACAAGCCCATCTTTACCCACACAATACTGCTCGCCATCTTTGATCTTCAGATTGTACACCTTGCCGACAAATGGCAACGGCCTTTTGGCTACGCTCTTGATGCAAACCGGACCGTTCAGCGACCTGAGTTTCATGCCGCCCGTCAGATCCGGCGCCCCGATCCACTCTCCGGAATCGAGCATGAAGAGGTGTTTGTCCACAACGCTGATACAATCCCCATTTTCAAGGATAACATCCCGGCATTCGAACATCCCTTCGTGCGCATCAACACGCTCGATCTGCGCGACTTCGGCGGCGCCGGATTTTCCGGCTATCTGCCCGGGCCGAACGTCTGAGATCGGTACGAGCGAACCATCAACCCATACGGGAGTATGACCAGGAAAACACGTTCTTCCTTTCGTACCGGGATCGGTCGGGCCACCTTCGCCGTCCTGCACGAGCAGGGAGTCCGTTCGGCCCTGGGGCTCGCTTCCATAGGTCGGCACCGAACCGAGCCTTACGTCTCCGCCGTCCCAGAAAGTCCAGATATTATCGTCGTCAACCCCGCAGAACGGGCGCCTCTCGAAGTTCACGTGGAAATCCAGGAACAGGACGTTTTGCCCGTCTTCCTGGTGCTGCGTGGCGTTTCCGGCCTTGATCGCCTCGGTGCCGCCGTCCGGGTTGTACAGACCGGGGAATTCCCTGGCTTCCGCCGATGGCGAGGCGATATACGGATTCCGGTCGGCGGCTACCGCCAGGCCCGGCTCGCTCGCCGTCGTCAGGGCGTACAGGCCGAAAGGCATGTGGTAGGAATAGCTGCAATGCTCCTGGGGATCCGTACCGAAATCCCACAAGTCGATCAGCTCTCTCTCGCCGGCGCCGTATTCGGCGGGCTTGAACTCCGTCGTCCCGGAATCGCCCTTGCAAATAAACGACTTGGGTGTGACCTCGGCATACTTGACCAGCAGGTAGAAACAGGACGAGATGGTAGCCTGCCCGCCGCTGCCGTCGGCGGCTAAGCCGTAGGCATTGAAACGGTTCAAGGCCATCCAATCGGGAACGGCCCCGCTCCACGTGCTGTTTCTGCCGCCGGCCCGCGGCAACTCGTCGTCGTAATCGTTGCTGTAGATCAGCATGGCCTTGCCGATGCCCGACAGGTTCGTCCCGCAGACCATGCGGAAGGCAATCTGCCGGACTTTGGCAAGGGCGGGCATCAGAATGCCCATCAACAGAGCGATGATCGCAATCACGACCAACAGCTCGACTAAGGTGAAACCTTTACGTTTCATTTTTATTCTCCTTCAATTGTTCGGAGATTCGCCCGACCGGCCGTTCTTGAGCACATCGTGACAGTGCTTTAAAAAGAATAAGTGCAACTCAAATTCCGGATCGCATAATGACAGTCTTGGTAAAAAAACACATAGCACTTAACGCCGTTTCTTTGCGAATCTCCATGATTGATTTTCTTGACGCTCAAAAACGGTCGGTTAACCCACTTTTTACGCACCGGTTCCGTCGAGACACTCCTTGCAAAAAGCACGAAGCACGAATTTCTAAATCCTACACAATCTCGAAATTCAAATGACCAAATGATTCAAATGTTTCGGCTCACGAGGAGCGTTTTGAATTTTGGAATTCTGTCATTCGTGCTTGTTTCGAATTTCGAAATTAGGATTTCGAGCTTCCCTCTTTGGGCAGGCAGGTCTAAGATATGAAGTAGTTGAAAAATATGATAACAACCTGAAATTATGATAAGCGTTTCTAACCCGCCGGTCTCTTTTTCCATAAGGGCGCGGACCTTCGGCGCAAAGCAATCCTCAATGAAGAACCATAAGCCAAACTTTAAAAAGAACCTTTCGTTCGGCAGGCGGGTTTTAAGATATGAATAAAAGCAAAAATATAATAGCGACTTAATTATGATGATTAAGCCCGCCGATCTATCTGTATATACGAACGCAAAACGAATTAGTTTTGCTTTACTATATAATCTTCGACAAATTTTTCCGATTTTCTTGAAAATTCCTTTGTCACTAAAACGGATGTACGCGTACTGTCCTCCCTGTGGAAGCAAGGATCCAGGAATTTAACAGTCTCAATGGATTCCCGCTTTCGCGGGAATGACGGATCACATTATGTCGTCTTTTTCTTCTTCACGGGCCAAAGTTGGACGCCGCACCGGGCAGCCCAGCTTTCATAGAGGGCTTTAAGCTGCTCGACTTTCTGTGGATATTCCTTCGCGAGATTATTAAGTTCCGTACGATCGGCTTCAAGGTCGTAAAGCTCCCATCGGCCGGGATGGCGCGAAACGAGTTTCCATTTACCCTGACGAACAGCGCGGTTACCCTCGTGCTCCCAGTAGATCGCCTCGCGATCGATGGGCTTATTATCAAAGGCCGGCGCCAGACTTTTACCTTCCATCGGGATAATCTTTTGGCCTTTATATTCGGTCGGATATTTCGCTTCGCCGGCATCCACGCACGTAGCCATAATATCGATAAGATGCCCCGGCTGATGCCGTAACTCGCCTTCTGCCTTTATCCGAGCCGGCCAGTGCGCGATCAAGGGCGTCGAAATGCCGCCTTCGTGGACCCAGTGCTTATAGCGTCGGAACGGGGTGTTGCTGGCGTTGGCCCACGGTTTGCCGTAGGCGATATAGGTATCGGCCGGGCCCGGCATGACGCCGTAGCCCGTGCGGACCGGTCGGCCGTCCCGCGTGACTTTGGGCTGCATGTCGGGCTGCAGCTCATTTTTGTCCATCGGTTTGAGAACGACCGGCTTGGATGGATCGGGTTTAACCTTGCCCCGACTGCCGTACTCCTCGGCGCAGCCCCCATTGTCGGCCAGGAAGAAGATCAACGTATTCTCGAATCGGCCCGTTCGCTTGAGCTCCGCGATGATCCGCCCGATGCCCTGATCCATGCAATCGAGCATTGCGGCATAGACCTCCATCCGGCGCGCGAACCACCCCTTGTCTCGGGTTTCGGACCAGGGAGAAACGGCCTCGTCGCGCGGCGTGATCTTCCACTCACTCTTGACGATCCCCATCTCGATCATTCGCTTGTGCCGCTCGGCGCGCAGCGCGTCCCAGCCGCCGTCATAGCGCCCTTTATACTTGGCGATATCCTCCGGCAGCGCATGCATCGGCCAATGCGTCGCGGTGTAAGCTACATACATGAAGAAGGGATTGCTCTTATTATGTTCGCGAATGTACGTGACGGCGTTGTCGCTAATGGCATTCGTATAATAGAAGTCGTCACTGTCGGGAGGGATCTGCGTATTGTCGCGCGTCAACGAACACGGATCGTAGAAACTGCCGGCACCGTGAATCGTTCCGAAGAAGCGGTCGTAACCGCGCTGGCGCGGCCAGTTATGTTTCGGCCCTTCCGGCCCGCGGAAGCGCGTCACGTGCCACTTGCCGGCCATGTACGTGCTGTAGCCGGCTTGCTTGAGCACCTCGGCGATGGTGAGACAGCGATTGTTCAGGTCGCCGCGATACGATTCGTAACCTCTGTCATCCATCATGTGCCCGACACCGGCCTGATGCTGGTACAGCCCGGTCATCAGCGACGCCCTCGTCGGGCAACAGCGGGCCGTATTATAAAACTGCGTGAAACGCACGCCATGAGCCGCCAGTCCGTCCAGGTTGGGCGTGCGGATTTCGCCGCCGTAACAGCCGATATCGGAAAAGCCCATATCATCGGCCATTATCAGAACGATATTCGGGCGTTTTGGATTGTCGGAATGCGATCGAGCCGCGCTTGTACATCCCGGAACGGCCAATGCCGCCGCTCCGAGTCCCATGGCTTTAATGAAATCACGACGCGTGTAAGAATTCGAGTTCATCATGGTCTCCATTTCATCTACAAATGTGTTGTCATCACTTTCGTGTCTATTTCTACCTTATCGAATCCAAGACTTTTTGAAGCCGCTTCCTGGCCGCGTTGGCCTCTCGGCCCGTCGGATTCGGATTTTTTTCGAGCGCATCCGCCCGTACATCGTAAAGATCGCCATTGGCGTAGAACTTCCAGCGCTTGTCGCGAACGAAACGGCGCTTCGGGCGCTTGCCCCAGCGCGGATCGTAATGACAAAAGATCCACTCCCTCGGGTTGCCTCTTTTGCCTCGAAGCTGAGGCAGGAAACTCTGGCCGTCCACTTTCATATCCGCAGGAATCTTCGTGCCGGCCGTCTCGGCCAATGTCGGCATGAAATCGCTGAAATCCACGAGATCGCCGCACACCTTTCCCGCAGGAATGACACCCGGCCAATTCGCAATCAGAGGAACGCGCGTTCCGGCGTCCGTTGTATTCCCCTTGTCTCCCTGGATAATGCCGTCGGGCATTTTCGATTTAATGCTCCTGTGCGTACCGTTATCGCCCGTGAATATGAAAAGGGTCTTTTCGCGCAGGCCGAGTGCCTCCAGCTTATCGACGATCCGACCGGCGATTTTGTCCATATACGAGACCATGTCCGTGAAATACTTCGTGCTGTTCTTGTGATTCTTTTGGCTCCAGTCCTCGCTATCCGGCGTCGGAACAAACGGATCGTGCACGAGGACCATCGGAAAATACAAAAAGAACGGCCCGGCTTTGTGGCGGTCGATGAAGTCCAGGGCGTAGTCACAGGACATATCAGGTCCGTACTTGCCACGAAAATCCTCGACGGGCTTTCCGTTTCGAATCATCAACGGATCCTTGTAGCGAGAGCCTCGTTTCATGATCTGCCAGAGACAATGCTCATCGAATCCCGCCCGATCCGGCAAACTGCCCGTCCCGCGGACCCCGGCGCTCTGATTGACGCTGCCGTACAATTGCCACTTGCCCACGACGCAAGTCGCGTAGCCGCACCCTTGAAGGAGATGGCCGAACGTCTTCTGGCTCGGGTCGAGGACGCCGAAGTTGACGTAGTTGCGAAAATTATACTGGCCGGTCATGATCTTAACGCGCGACGGCGTACACAACGGCTGCGAATAGCAATGCTCGAATTTCATACCGGTCCGGGCAAGTTCATCGAGGACGGGCGTTTTGTACGATTGGCTACCGTAGCAGCTCAGACACTCATACCCCAGGTCGTCGGCCATAATGAGAACGATGTTGGGTTTTTTGGAGAGACCGCCATCCCCAAAGCTCTCGGCTTTGAGGCCGCCACCCATTGCCAGAAGCGCCGTTCCCAAGCCCGCTGCTTTGATGAATTGCCGTCGATTGATCGTTGAATTCATAACACGTTCTACCTTTATACGGATTAGACTATTTCTTTGGAATGCGTTTAGCTAACTGATCCTCGCCCGGGGTTAGATTCGCCAGGTGCAAAGCGACCTCTTTTTGAATGTCTGCGAGGACCTCTGGATGATCTTTGGAAATATCATATTTCTCGGAAGGATCGCGCCCGAGATGATAGAGCAACGGCGGATCGTGCCGGACTTCCTTATCCTTGCCGTAAGCCAACCTGGTGCTGAAATGAGCCTTGTAAAGACCTTTGCGTATCGCCCAGAGTCTTGCGCCCCGGTAATAGAATACGACCTTGCGCGGGCTCGGTCCCGTTCCATGCAGCACAGGAGACAGATCCATCCCATCCACCACCCGGTCGTCAGGCACCTTCGCCCCGGCCAGCGTCAGAATCGTCGTATAGACGTCCATCGTCGCGCCGATATCATGAACGACGCCGGGCTTGATCGTCCCCGGCCACCACATGATGCACGGCTCGCGCATTCCGCCCTCGAACGTGCAGCCCTTACCCTCCCGGAGCAGACCCGCGGAGCCGCCGTGCTCGTTGTAAATGAGCCACGGCCCGTTGTCCGATGTAAAGACAACAAAGGTGTTCTCCGCAAGACCCTCAAGCCTCAGGGTATCGAGGATTCGCCCGACGCCCCAGTCGATTTCCTCGATGACGTCGCCATATAAACCTCGCAGGCTCTTGCCTCTGAATCGCTGTGAGACAAACAACGGGACATGCGGCAGACTGTTCGCTAAGTAGAGGAAGAAAGGTTTGTTCTTGTTTTCCCTGATGAACGTGACGCCCTCCTCGGCGTAGCGCTTGGTGATGGTGTTCTGGTTCGCCGGGCGCTCGACAATCTCTTCGTCTCGCATCAACGGGACGTTCCAATACTCGATTTTCGGTTCGAGAAACGCCTGTCGCCCCTTACCGCCCACCCGGTCCATATCGTTGCTGTAAGGTATGCCGAAATAGGAGTCGAAACCGTTGTTTGTCGGCAGGTAGGGGGGCAAATGCCCCAGGTGCCATTTTCCGATGCAGCCCGTAGTGTAGCCCACCGTTTTGAGAACTTCGGCGATAGTCACCTCGCGCGCGGGCAAGCCGGAGGCGGAATCGGGAAACAGCACACGCCGTTTGTCGCTGCACATGCCGCTGCGAATCGGAAGCCGGCCGGTCAATAGCGCCGCCCGGCTCGGCGTGCACACCGAAGCCCCGACGTAAAAGTTGGTCCATTTCTGACCCTCCGCGGCCATCCGGTCCAGGTTCGGCGTGCGAATCGTCGGGTGGCCGAAGCAACCCAGGTCGCCATACCCCAGATCATCACAGAAGATGATGACAAAGTTCGGTTTCTTCCTGGAAACTTCGCTTGTGTCGGAACGGCTGGAACTCACACAACCCGGCAGGGCTATCGCCCCGGCGGCAACACCCAAAGCTTTGACAAATTGGCGACGGTTCATGGCTGCGCTCATAGATGGATTCCTTAACTTGCTGATATTTCGTACCCATATTGTCACTTGGCGTTATAATAGTACGTCAGTTGCAATATTTCAAGAAAGCGTTTTAGGAACCTTCATCATGAACCGGGACCGCGTTATAACACTGAATACGGCCGGGCATATTGATGAAGCCGCGATTGGGCCGAAAGCGATGAGTCTCGTCCGCATGAGCCGGATCGGTCTTACCGTGCCGCCCGGATTCTGTGTGACCAAGATCGCGTTTCAGGAGCATTTAGAACAGAACAATCTCATACCGCGTTTGAGATCGACTTTAGACGAGCTTGCCAAAGCCAAACCGGAA
>Ga0272442_10001933_pt1 | contig 30656 bp, 27 predicted proteins | sample SSMForm2O_FD_200262 | JGI IMG/M metagenome (GOLD analysis project Ga0272442, IMG submission 200262) | Marine sediment archaeal communities from Little Sippewissett salt marsh, Falmouth, MA, United States - SSM-Form-2O | ecosystem: Environmental > Aquatic > Marine > Wetlands > Sediment ...
ATCCCATCCCTCGCATTAGAACACAAGGTTCTAATCTCTCGGTTTCTGTTTATATACTCTCCTTCCAAAATTTCATCTATGCCTTCCGAAACCATTTCACAGGGCAATTTTTTTACCAACAAGATTGGGAGCACCTCAGACATCATCGCCCGGTACCTCAGAGACGGGCGCATCAGCCAAAACGATGCCGGACTCATCCTGGAATTCCTTGCCGAGCGACGGGCAGCCGGGGGGATCAGTCTTCGCAGGGCCGAAAAGCTCACATTCACCCTCCTGACCTGGCGTCGGTTTCTCCCGGAGTATTCAGCACTCACCGTTGGGACAGTCTATTCGGGGATTGAATCGATCAAAAATGCAGAAAGCGCCCGTGGCAGGCCGTTTAAACAGAACACACTCTTTGACCACGTAGCGATTCTCAAACAATTCCTGCTCTGGATGATCGATAACGAATATACAAGTCTCCCCGAGAAGAAGATCAAAGCCATCAAGACTCCGAGGAAAGACACAAAGACGAAGACTGCTTCCCAACTTCTCACATCCGAGGAGATTCAGCAGCTCATCAAATTTTCCCAGAGTTCACGAGACCGGGCAATGATCATGACCCTCTATGAGGGTGGATTCAGGCCCGGGGAGATCTGCCAGGTCAAATGGGGAGATCTGAAATCCGATGCAAAAGGGATAGCGGTGAACATCAACTTCAAGACCGGGATCACCCGGTATATCCGGCTGGTCATGGCCAAGAAGTTCATTACCGAATGGCGGGCTGATTATCCCCTTGCGATAACTCCCGAGTCCCCTGTCTTTCTGAATGAAAAAAAGCGACCTCTCAATTGGCACGCGATGGCAATGCAGATCCGTCGAATTGCCATTCGTGCCGGTATGGACAAGCACATCACGCCTCATCTCTTTCGGCACTCCAGAATCACCCATCTGCTCCAGGAAGGGGCCTCCGAGAGTGCCGTCAAGCTCATGATGTGGGGTTCTCTTGGTACCGACATGCTCACCACGTATGCCCACCTGACAGGCAAGGATGTCGATGATGAAATCTCCCGGCTCTACGGGCTGGAAGACGATGTGAAAGGGAAGAAAAAAACCAGGCTTGAGCCCATCATCTGCCCGGCCTGCAACCTCATCAACCCGCCCGGGGAAGACTATTGCCGGGAGTGCATGGAACCGCTTTCAGAAAAGGCCATGTCGGATGAAGAAACAGTCCGGCGTTTCATCGTAAAACACAAATCGGCTTTCCGGAAGTACCTGGACCGGGATGATGACCACCCGGGGCCTCTGGCGGATGGTAAGGACTGATTAGTGGGAACATTTTTTTTCTTACAGGTATGAGATCGGTCTTCAGACCTACCCCCCGGCTGCTCTTTGGAACCGCCATGCCCCACTCGGCACCGTGATCTCAAACCTAGCCCCTTTCCCCGGCTCACCGGTCTCGGTGATTGTGATACCGGTGATCGCGAGGACCTCGCGGGCGAGGAAGAGGCCAAAGCCGGTGTTTTTCCCGTACCCGCGTTCAAAGATATTTTCCTTCTCTTCGGCAGGGATGCCCCCCCCGTCATCTTCACAGACGATGATCAGGTCCCCTTCCCGCTCTTCCGAAGAGAAACGGATATTCGTGATCTTACCTCCGTGCCGTACCGCATTATCTACGAGGTTGGAAACGACCCTGGCGATGAGCGGGTCGGCGAACACTTCTGTTCCGGCAGGGATATCGTTTTTCACCGTGACCTGCCCGGGCGCAACATCCGGTGCTGCGGTTTCAACGAGCGAACGAACGTCCTGCCAGTTGGGGGCCTGCACCCCGATCTGCTCATACGCTTTACTGAACTGGACGATGGCGGCAATTCTGGCACTGGATGCCGTGATTTCTGCGAAACAGTCTTCGAGAGCAGGACCCGGGGCTTCCTCGTGCAGCAACTCGAGGTACCCGTTGAGAACCAGGAGCTGATTGTTGATATCATGGCGGGTGATGCTCCCGAGCAGGTTCAGTTTTTTATTTGCCATGCTCAGCGCTTCTTCCGCCCGTATCCGGCCGGTGATATCCCTGATATTGCACTGGATAATCCTTTTACTATCGACAAGGTAGACGTTGCTGACGAACTCGACGTCAATTCTCCGCCCGTCCTCTGCCTCCAGGGGCAGGTCTTCGTACCGGATATAGCCGTTCGTTTTCAGTTCATCGTATGCATTCTGCGCGAATGATTTGTCCCTGATAAACCCGAGCTCCCATAGTTGTTTCCCGACAAAATAATCCAGCGGGTATCCGAGCATGTCAAGAATAAAGGGATTCGCATCGACGATCTTCCCCGTTTCTTCATCGAGGATTAAAATACCATCCTGTGCCGTCTCGAACAGACGGCGGTACCGGAGTTCTGATCTCTTCAGTTTATCCTCGGAAGAAAACCATTGTCTTTCATGTTCGGAGGCCAGGAGGGCATAGGAGATGTCCTGGGCCTGTTCATCAAGGAGCTGGATAATCTGGTCGTTAAAAAATCCCGGTGTTGAGGCATAGTAGGTGATGACTCCGGCATTACCGGAATGAAGCGCGAAGGGAAATGCAGCGATTGAACGATAGCCCCAGTCCAGGGCTATATCACGCCACGGCGCCATAATCGGGTCGGTTGCAACGTCATTACAGACCATGAATCTACTCTCGCGAACTGCCGTACCGGTCAGACCGCGACCCCCGGGAATCTCGTCGATCGATAAGTCAACCGTTTCCAGATGGCCGTCAATGTACCCGTATGTTGCCGTGAGCTCGATGATATTGGTCGTGGGGTTGACGATTCCGGCCCACGCCATCGCAAAACCGCCCTTCTCCATCACAATCCGGCATATCTCGTTCAGCAGCTCATTCCTGTCATGGATCCGCACGATTGCCCGGTTTGTCGCGCTGAGTACTTCGTAAAGTCTGTTGAGGGTTATGACCTCGGTCTCTGCCTTCCGGCGATTGAGTGCTGCCTTTATTTTGTGAATAAGCTCTGCATACTGCGATTTGGGGTCTCCCCCTTTCTGGATGTAGAAATCAGCTCCATTTTCGAAAGCTTCGACAGCGATCTCTTCCCTGCCTTTGCCGGTAAACAGGATGAAGGGGATATGTTTGTCAATCGCCCGGACTTCTTTGAGAAATTCAATGCCATCCATCCCCGGCATCTGGTAATCGGAAATAATGGCCTGGACAGTATCTGATTTCAGGATATTGAGGGCTGCAGAGGCAGATGGTGAGGTAGTCACCGTAAATTCGGGTTCCCTCTCCAGGTACCTCTCGGTAAGAGTAAGGATATTGGGTTCGTCATCCACAAAGAGGAGAGAGATCATTGGGACCACCTCTCATTGGCCGGGGTCATTTTTAGAGATGTATAGCGATGAGGTTTTTTAAATTTTCCCTATACATGCAGGAATTGAAATAAAATTGTGGGCACTCCGGGGGGGGAGACTTCCTCCCCCTCTCATGACACCCTGTACCACCTCTCTCTCAAGGAGAGGGATGACCCGGGAGGTGCTGCGGCTCCTCCCCAAAAGGCGGTATCTGAAACGGGACGTTTATGCGCGTCCATTGCTGATAATAAACCCGCTCCGCGATTTGATTAATCAGACTGATTACGATTAATCGCACTGATTAATATAAACCCCTCTCATGAAAATTCACTTAAGTGACGGAGCACCCCGTCGTTCACTAATAAAGGAATTTCCGATTTTTTCTATCACCTAATGACATGATAGATAAAATTCAGGATCCCGGCTCATTTGGAAAGGGTTAAAAAACCACATTCTGACTTTTCTTTCGTATGTAACCCTCGGTACACACTCCCTCTTCATCGATCCGGGTTACATACAAGGTGAAATAGTGGAACAAAAAGTACTACACACAAGACGGGAAGCCATAGATGCCTACGAGCGTCATACCGGCTTCTTTGGTATCGGACGTTTTTTTCAGGAACAAGGACTGATCGTCATCATTGACGAGGAGCAGCGATGTCCAGAATAGCGAAGGGTTCCCCCTATATGTTAATGCCTTCCAAAGCCAAAACACAGAGGGAGCCCGTACTTTCCTTTTCGTGTGAGGATAAAAAGTTTCCCCTTAACGTCCCCGTGGTGATGCACTAATGGCCCGGAAAGCCCGGAAATGCCCATATTTCTCCAGCAGGAAATCCGGGAAATGGACCACGATGGCCTGCACCCTCCCTGCCGGCGGAGTATGTCCGAATCACAACTGCCAGGCCAACCCTGACTACCAGGAGCCGGTGCCGGATGCCGGCGAATGAGAGCGCCGAGAATTCATCACTTCCCATCTACAACCAGCGGGGTCGCGCCGTGGAGGCCATGGCGCTCGACCTCCTGCGGAAGAGAGGATACAGCGTCGTCCGCTCGACGTATTCCTCCTCTCTCGTACAACTGGTTGCGTGGGATGCCCGGGACCGCCCCGTCCTCATCCACGTAAAGCGGACCCGGCATGTGGTGAATGGTGCAGCTGATGTGATTGCCCTCTGGCCGGAGGACATCGCAGCACTCCAGGCCCTCCCCAGGGGAGAGGGGCTCTCCCTCCAGGTCTGGGTGAGTACCGACCGGAAAGAGTGGTGGTTCTTCGAAGTGTTTCCCGGTGGGATCACGGAGGTGGAGGATTGACGCTTTCCAACGTGATCATCCCCTCTGCATCCGGTCCCCTGGTAGCGAGGTGCCCGATCTGCGGTTCCCGGTCCTGGGAGCAGGGCGGGATCTTTGCCCGGTGCCGGAAGTGCGGGAGCGAAGTAACCCTCTGGAAGCCGCTGGAGATGGTGCCGGAAGGGGGTGAGTCATTGAGCGTCTGCGGTTTTGGGTAAGCAGCGACGAGCAGTTTGTGTAACAATCTGCGAGGAGTGGACGTGAGCAGGCAATGCGGTGAGTGGAAGGAGCAAGCATGGCCGTCATCTAATTAGGGATTTGTTAAAAAACAGGCCAATGATGTGAGTGATGCGGAACAAAGGAGCACCGGACGCGAGGAGGAGCGGACGGAGAGTAGCAGAGCGATACTTGATTGGCTGTTATTATTATTCAACGGATTTATTTTTAGGCTTTTTAGATTTTTCAGAGAAGAGGATAATAAATAATAGAGGATTACTAATAACCCCATTTTCACTGATTAACGATAAATCTCATCGAAAATTCACCTAAACCTCACAAAAAGATTCAGGACTATACCCTACAAAATCCCATCAAATTTTTTTCTGCACCTGCGAACCCCTGAAATCATTAACCGACGCTCCTCAATTGATACAAATTATAGCAGAACGCCGAGAACATACATTTTACTTTAGCTCTCTCTAAAGTAGTTACCTTCACTTTTCCCGCGTTGAAAACATTCTTAATCACTGCAAACGGGCGTTCACCTTTAGCTCTCTTCTTACTTATTCTCCGATTCCGTAGTTTATCCTTGATACCAACAGGATGTCCTCTGGCGCCCCGTTTCATGGTTGCATTGTACCCTTTGCACCTACCTCCCTGATACCCACGATCCCGATAAATCACTTCACCATTTTCAGACAGATCGATCTGGCTGTCATGGACAGACGCGGTCGTTGTACATATTCGACGGATGAGATCATGATCCCTGTCCATAACTGCATGTAATTTATACCCAAAATGTGATTTTCCACCTTTCTTTGCCCATGTACCGTCCTTGTTTCTCCTTGTCTTCGCTTCTTCCCCCCGTGGAGTGTCGGCAGATGCGTGACCGGGATCTGAATGGATGAATGTGGCATCCTGGATGACGCCTTCTCTGATCTTCAATCCCTTTTCATCCAGCTGACGCTGGAGCTCTTCCCAGATAAGTTCATCTTTCCCCGTCTTCGCCAGTCGTTCCCGAAACAGCCAGATTGTTGAACGATCTGGGATTATATCGGGAAATCCAAGGAACTTTCTGAATGATATCCGGTCGTTGACCTGGCGCTCAAGTTCCGGATCGGACAGGCCATGCCACTGCTGGAGAACCAGCATCTTGATCATCAGTACTTCGTCATAGTTCGGACGACCACCTTTCCCTTCCTTGTTGCTATACATCTCTCCGATAATTGGACGGAAGGATTCCCAATCAACTAATTTTTCCACCTCACCCAATCGATCCCCTAACTCAGCTATGTGTTCATATTCGCGTTTAAAGGCAAAATTGCTGAAGGTGCTCATTGATTAGTGATCGATCGGTCACTATAAAGTACTAACGGTTCAAAAGGGTTTTAAGAAATTCTCAATAGAATTTATATTACACTTAATGACCATTGCAGTTTCAATAAAGGTTCACGATGGTGTTGTTTTAGCGGCGGATAGTGCAAGTACCCTTTTTGGCGGCCATGGAGTTACTAATGTCTATAATAACGCTAATAAAGTGTTCAATTTGTATAAAACTCTACCAATTGGAGCTATTACATATGGATTAGGCGGTATAGGAAATGCTTCAATTTCAACTTTAATGAAAGATCTCCGCAAAAGACTAATGGGTAAAGATATTCGATTTGATGATTGGAAAATCGATAAAGACAATTATTCAATGGAAGAAATTGCACAAATTGTTCGAGAATTTTTTTATGAAGAATTATACATTCCAGAATTTCAACAAAGTAGCCTTAAACCTGCATTAGGTTTTATCGTTTCGGGATATTCGTCTAATGGAGATTTGGCAGAAGAATTCAGGGTTGAAATTGTTAATGGGGATTGTCCTGAACCAAAAGCTATTCGAGAAAAAGAACAGGCTGGTATTGCATGGGGTGGCGAGGGCGAAGCAATTAACCGAATAGTGTTAGGTTTCGGAATGAGATTGCCAGATGCATTATCAGAAATGGGTATAAAACCTGAAGAGATTCAACCGGCTGTTGATTTTCTACGTTCAAGATTAGAATTAAATTTTGTTCCCCCAGCAATGCCGATTCAAGATGCAATTGAACTTGCCGAATTCCTAGTTAGTATGACAATAATGGTCAGTCGTTTCACTCCTGGTGCACCAACAGTTGGGGGGCCTATCGAAATTGCTACAATTACAAAGCATGAAGATTTTAAATGGGTAAAAAGAAAACATTATTGGGAACAGAAATATAATCCAAAAGAGATTCTTCGAGTTTGTCAGGATGGTGATTGAAGGTGCCAATTAATTTAGAAAAAATTAAAAAAATTGAATCAGAAAACAGGCCGCCGTTGATTCAGAAAAAAGAAGATTTCCCTTATGCGGTTAATCATAGTTATGGTTTGGCTATCCGATATCAATCATCTTTTCCTTCCACAGAATATTTCTTCAACCAATTCAATGAAGAAATTGCATTATCAGAAGATTCTGTTGATAAAATCATAAGATCATTAGAAGAATATAAACATGGACATTATTACTCTGAAGATGAAGTAAAGGCAAAATTAGGTATTAAATGACCTACCTCATCCGATACTCATCGGAATCTTTAAAATTTTTAGAGAAATTGCCCCCTCCAATTGCAAAACGCATTTTTAATTCTATTAGTGAGTTAGGTAAGTTTGACCGAAATGAGTTGGGGGATAGAAATTTTGAACCGCCAAAAGGGAGAATTTCAGGGGTTTTATTTTATAAGCATAGAATTGGCTCATATCGAGCAATCTGTCAAATTGTTGAAGAAGAGGATGTAATTTTCGTTGCGCTAATAGGCCATAGAAAAACGATTTATAAAATAATTAATGAAAAATTGTAAGAAAAAATTAGAATGCGCGGCCATAAATCCGGGAGAGATTTGAACCCCGATTCTTTCTTCACGGCTGGGGCTTTGAACAATAATATTTGTTTATCCTTCGTGCCTTCTAATTTGCGCGGTCTTGTTTGTCACCTACCACCATAGCGAAATATTGATTTGATCTGAGTGATATGAAATATTGTACCAGCAGTTTTTAAATTGAAAAGAGAGGTTGGAATGCTGACATTTTGCCGGGCATCCCATCCCTCGCATTGCATTAACCGGACTTTTTTGGAAAGGAACAAAAAAATACCTTCCGGCTTCTCCCTGACGGATTACCGCCTCCTTAGAATGAAGAACTCGTAGCCGTACTCCTCCCCGTGCTCCCGGTACATCTCGATCTCCCGCTCAGAGAACGCGACCAGCGCTTCGGCGTCCGGGTTGCCGGCGGCCTTCTTCTTCAGTTCGGGCAGCCGTTTCAGGAGAGGCATATAGTAGTAGTCCCACCACACGGACCCGGGGAGCCGGAAGGTCGCGAGGACCTCGTAGCCGGTGCTCTCGGCGATCGCACAGGTCTCCGGGACCTGTTTTATCGCCGGGTAGCAGTCGTTCCAGAACGCCACGGCCTCGGGCGAGGGCCGGTCGGTGAACCAGACCGCTTCGGTGAGGCACACGTAGCCGCCCGGCCGGAGAAGCCGTTTCCACAACCGGAGTCCCTCCTCGAACCCCACGACGAAGATGGAGCTCTCCGCCCAGAGGACGTCGAAGGCAGCATCCGGGAAAGGCAGATCGTCCATGGACGCTCTCACCGTCGTGATCCTGTCCCCCACTCCGGCGGCCTCCGCTTTCCGGGTAAGTTCGTCGAGAAACGGCTGGTGGATGTCGACGGCGGTAATTTGGGAGTCCCGGCATGTGCGGGCGAGCTCGATCGTCTGCATCCCTTCCCCGCATCCGATATCAAGGATCTCCGGCTGGTCAGGGAGGTTGTTCAGCATCGAAAAGGCTTTTCTCGTGCACTCGTTGCTTCCCGGCCCCTGGCGGGGCAGCCCCTCGTGCATGGTGAAGATGAATGAAATGTCCATTACCGTTAATGCGTCGTCTGATCCAATAAAGGGGAAGGCTACAGGCCGGGGCTAAGCCGGTCCTGCAGAAGAACCGAATCGCCCTGAAGTACCTCCCCCCTTCTGGATTAGAAATCCTCGCCCCTTCCGGCACCCTTTTCATGAACTTTTCAAAGATCCCTTCCCTCGCTTTATAGGCAGGCTTTTTTGGAGTGGCGGCAAAGGCACGCCTAGGTGAGCATATGAAATGGATAAGAATTGATGTCGCGACCGATTCGAGAACCCGGCTTATTGATATCACGAATATTGTTTCAGATGAACTGGCTAAAACGGGCGTAAAAAACGGTATTTGTCATGTTTACATGCCACATACGACGGCTGGCCTGACCATCAACGAGAATGCAGACCCTGACGTAGCCAGGGACATCCTCGCCGGCCTTGCCCGCCTTGTGCCGGTGACGGGGGATTACAGGCATGCTGAAGGGAATTCCGATGCTCATATCAAGGCCTCACTTATGGGTTTTTCCCTCACTGTACCGGTTATCGATGGATGCCTGGCGCTCGGCACCTGGCAGGCTCTCTACTTCTGCGAATTCGACGGTCCCCGGCATCGGCATTTCTTGGTCGGAATCACGAGCGGGTAGAATGCAGAGGGTTAATATCAGGAAATTAATCAGTTTATCAGTTAATAAAAAAATTGCAGTATTGTGTCCTTTGAAATCTTTAATTTAAAGACAAAACAGAAGTGGATAATATATTGATTACCTATCTTTTTTAAAGAGATGATACTATCCCGAAATATTATTTCATTCCAATAATTATTGCAGGAATATTCTGTTTCATACTCGCAGCAGGCTGTACCTCGCCTGATTCCCTGCCGCCGGCTGGCACCTCCCTTTCCGGAGATTCCGAACACATCGCAACGGCACTCGACAGATTTGACTCCTATGCCCGGTCAGTATTTGAGAAAAGCGGCGTGCCTGGAATGGCTGTTGCCATCGTCAGGGACGATGAGGTCGTCTACCTGAACTGTTTCGGAGTTAAAAACACGACAACAGGAGAGCCCGTCGACCCAGATACGCGGTTCCAGCTCGCATCCATCTCCAAATCGTTCACGGCAACGACGATTGCGGCAATGGTAGGCGAAGGAGAACTCTCGTGGGACGACCATGTCGCAACAATCAATCCGGACTTTCAGCTTTACGACCCGTGGATTACCGATCATATTACGTTCCGTGACCTCCTCTCCCACCGGACGGGGCTGCCTGAATATACCGGCGACGTCCTCCAGGACGCTTTCCTGTACAACCGCTCAGAGATACTGGAACGGCTACGGTTCGTGAGACCTACCGGGGAGTTCCGTGTCCAGTTTGCATACATGAACGCCGATATAACGGCGGCAGCGGAAGCCGCCTCCGCCCGGGCCGGGATGCCGTGGGAGGAGCTCGTCATATCAAGGATCCTGGTTCCGGCAGGGATGACCAACACCAGCCCATGGTTCTCGGACTTTTCCGGGTCCGCCAACCGGGCGCAGCCATACGAAACAGATAACGATACGGTAATTGCCGGTCCGCTGACGAACGACGAACCCGACAGCCCCGCGGGAGGGATCAGTTCCACCATCACCGACATGACCCGGTATGCACGACTCCAGCTGAACGGCGGGAATATCGACGGGGAACAGATAGTTGCAGCCGATGCACTTTCAGAAACACACAAGCCCCAGACAATCATACAATCGACCAATACCAGCATGAAGACGTACGGCCTCGGCTGGTTTGTATATGCAGAGGACGGCCGTATCCGGGTCGAGCATGGCGGGGATTTCACAAACGGAGTTTCGACGAATATTGTGTTGTACCCCGACGAGAGAATGGGCATCGTTGTCCTTACCAACGCATTTCCCGGAGGGCACGTCCTCCATTACGCGGTGACGAAGGGCTGGGGTGATATCTACTTCTCCGGCTCGACGAACAAGGACTGGTACGGCGAGATGGATGGGCATATGAAAGAAGCGATGCAGCCGGGTGCATCGGTCCTCAACCCCTTCGAACAGATGGAACCCGTGCCGGCGGACCCCTCGCCTTCGAGAGACCCTTATGCCTACGCCGGTACATACGAATCAGACTATTACGGCACAATCCGCATGGTTCCGGACGGTCCGGCTCTCCTCATGTATATGGGTAACAATCCCGATCCCGTAAACCTCGTCCACTACGACGGCGATACGTTCCTGGACCCCTCGACAAACACCGGTGTGTACTTCACCATTGGGGCGGGAGGCAGAGCCGAGGCAGTCCTTGTAAAGATGTTTGATATGCCGGGAAGGGACGCAACGTTTATCCGCAGGGGATGATCAATTCCCTCCCCTGATCATTCGAACATAGCTATGATACGAGCGAAACCCCGGTTGATCCGGCAGAATACTGCCCCAGTCGAGTAAGACGATGAACGTCGATATCGATCAGATAGTGGATCCTGGAAAATTCATGCTTTCCAGGGGGAAAGATAGATCTCGCCGTTCTGAAGGGAAACCGTATATGCAGGCTGCGGTAGAGTCGCAGGCCCATTCACCACTTCACCTGTTTTGACATTGAATACCGAGCTGTGGCAGGGACAGCGCAGGGTTTCTCCTTGAAGTCTCCCATGCACAAGCCTGCACCCATTGTGGATGCAGAAGTTATCCAGTGCGTAGATTCCTGTATCCAATCGTATGAGCAGGATCTCCCGGTCGCCCGCCTTTAACACTTTCATCTCCCCTACCGGCATATCTTTTACATGCCCAAGTTTCAGGTTTTCTGCTGTGTTCATTGCACCTGAAAAATTGATGATGAGTAAGATAAAAGAGATATACAATGACTAATAGTACAGGTCCGATTCTCATCCTGTTTATGCTCGCAATCGCCCTTTCCATTCAGGCAGTCTCTGCAGTGGCGCCGGAAGGTGGGCCCACCCTTGTTATTCCTTCCCCTGCGACAAATGCCGCTCCATCCGCCAGTGAAACAGTACCCTCGTCTCCTTCGGGATTGGCGGCATCCCTCCCCTTTCCGGTATGGACCTTGGTCGGGGTAGCCTTGATAATCATTGCCGCAGCAGGCTTCCTCCTCCTTCGACGGCCGGCTAAATACCTGCCGAAATCGAAACGTCTTCAGAAGTAGGGATATCTCCAGTAATACGGCAATTCCCTAATAATTCTTTTTTTCAAGTTTGTATATAGGTGGCAAGGCGCCCGTATGAGAGGGCAGCCGTATCAACAGTCTGTTCTCAGTTTTATTATGCGATAATGAAAAAAAGAGGGAATTGATAGGAAAGCCGCAAGAAACCATTCCTTATGCACTATAAGTCTGGTAGTTGTCGTTGATCTCTCCTTCGGTGAGACCCCGGTTATAAAGGGCGAAAGACCCGATATCCCCTGAATAGGGGAACGGGTACGTCTGAGATGCCTGCTTCCCCATAGTCAGCGGGTGGTCGTTGTCCTTTAACCGTATCTGGGGGTACTGGCCGGGATCGGTTATCTTGCTGTTTCCCGGCACGTTCGATTTATAGTACGAGAACGCCTGGGATGCGCCGTTCACGTAAATCTTAGGTTCTCCATCTTCCACCACGAGGTCGATGTACTGCCAGTTCCCTGCGGTTACCACATTGTTGTCGGTCATGACATGATAGTGTGTGTTGGTGACCCGGTCATCCCATTCGAAATAGACTTTCTGGTTTATGAGATAGAGATCGTAATTCTTGTCCTCAACAATCCCACCGCTCGATGGGGTCTGGAGCCCTTTCCCGATGACCTGTTTCCAAGAACCCACATTCTCGGGATGGAGCCATATCGAGATGCTCATATCTCCTGTGTAGGTAAGGGTGGGGTCATCGGAATATTCCAGCCAGTCGTTTCCGTCAAATGTGAGATAACTCATGTTCATCGGTGCTTGGGCATAGCCGGCAACCGGATTGCCATGGACGGTATAACCGAGCGGGGTGCAGTCCGTCCGCCAGACATCCCCGCCCGGTGTTCCCCCTGCAAGTGCATAGGAGGAGATTCCGCTGGTGATTTCTGCCCGGTCGTCACTGGAGATGAGAAGGGTCGCCTCGGTATCGATAAGCTGGACTACCCATCTCCCCAGCGTAAAAGGCTTCAGGCTCCCTTGCGGGACGGTATCGGAGACGATATAATCGCAATAGCTTGAATATCCTGTCGAATTGGGATAGATATAAAGTGTTCTTCCCTCCAGCGGCCCACCCGAGATGAATGGCATGGGGTAGAGAGTCCGGCCGTCAGGGGTTATCACCTTGAGCAGCACCTCTTTACCCGCTACAGGCGGTTCCTGCCCGGCAAAATGGAAGGGCTCGGCCTCCCTGATGGTAAAACCAACCACCTGCATCGACATTCCGTTGGGCTGGATTATCTCTTCTGCTTTCGCTTCACTTGCGATATACACCGTATCATGCAGAATCGAGGGATAGCCCATGATCACGGACCAAAGTACCATCGCAACACCGATAAGTAGGACGACAATCAGGATGGAACTGACGATCTCACTCACTCCGTTCTCTGCCTTTCGCTTCCGGGGATGCATCACTTCACCATTCAGTATAAGTAACCTTTTTTTGATTAAATTCCTTACGAAAGGGCTTCTGTGCCTGATTCTTTATCCATGAAAAACGAAAAGATCCAAATCGCACATTTTCCAAACCTCGAACGTTTTCTGATTATACAGGCCGAAAAGACCCCCCATCAGAACAATATAGCCCGCTGACGATCGGCAGACACGCCTCCCGGAAGCTTGAAAAATATCTGTGAAAGCATGAGCGCATCGATAGGCTGGACGCCTCCCATTGCTGCACCCGGCGAAAGTCCCCTCTCGTTGATCGAGGGAAGATAGGCATAATACTCGAGGTTATCGGAACCGGATGTGACCTTTATCACCGATTGGATGTTGAGAACAGGATCGGATTCACTCAGTGAGTGATTTCCAAAGAGGGTATAAATGCCGTCTTCTATGTAAACGACCCTTGTATGTATCCCCTGATGTGCACATGCGACCGCAAAGGTGAGTGCGCCGAATGCCATCTCGTTTCCATATGGACTACGTGTGACAAGTATGACGAGAGGTGGCGGATCAGAGTTGGCCGGTGTTCTTATTTCTCGAATACCTGGGTTCCTGCGTACCGGTATGGAAAGAGCCGAATGAGAGAGGATGAGATGATCTTTTGAGAAACGTCCGATGATGTGCGATAGATCCCTGATTTTTGCCGGGGGAATCGTACATGATGAGATAATTTTTCCCTTCTTGGTAGTGTACCTGGAATAACCCCTTGACGCCGCACTCTGTGAACACATCAGGAACAGGGGTGAAAGCCCTTTACCTGTAGCGTCTGCACTCAGCTGGATGAGCGAATCCCCGAAATTTTCACTCATCGTCGGCCGCTGGCCGTCATGCATGGTATACACGCCGTCCATGTATCCGTAGAGCTCGGGAGAGATAGTTTTCTCGATCGCTGCATTAAGGAGACGAACCATCGTGAAAGGGGATGCGTGCATGTATGGAGACTGCACCTGGAAAAAACCAAATGTCGAGTCACTGGATTCCCTTACTGCGGCATTGAGCAGGATATCGGCAAAAGATTCCCGCGAGACGATATGATCCGGGTTTCTCCTCTCGAAGGGTTCGATGGAGATCCCCCTCATCATGAGCTCCTGGGAATCAAAAAAAAACCTTATATAGGGTAATTTGAAAAGAATTTCCCAGAGGTGAGAACACCTGCGGTCTATGAGAGTGTAGCATGCATCACCCGAGAAGAAGATGGAAAATGGAGTAATCGGGGTTTTTGGATTGTGGTGGAGACTTTCAGGATAATGCCGTGTGAAATATAATTTCAGGAGTTCGGTGATCCACGAGAACCTCTCGACGGTCAGGTTCTCTGTTGTATAGAAGATGTTTTCATTCTTCATGGACGTCCCCCATGCAACAGCATTCTTCACGGCCGTCGATCGCCCATGTTTCAGCATTGCCATCTCTCGGGAAGAAGCGGTCATAGTTCGCGATCACGCCTCCCCACTGCTGCAATGTAGACCGGCCATGCGGTCTCAGGGTCCAGTTCTGCGAGCTGGATCACCATCTGGTCATGGAAGAGATCGATCGGATGGACTTCGCACCCGATAGACGCCGAAGCCATCATCAATGCCTGGCCGATGTGTCCGGTCTCGATAAGGACACTCCTGTATCCCCTGTTGCCCAGCGCCCAGACGGAACGGTACGGTACGGCCACCCACAGGAAGGTGACTGCCGCCCTGGTTATTACCTTGAAGTTCATACTGGCCGTTCCCATCGCGAATGGAATGTCCGAATCCTTGCGGATCTCCACGATCTGATGATTCTTGGGAAGATAGCGGTAAAGGCCGGTTGGAAGACCGTCGATCTCGCCGGCTACGAAATAGGTATCGATGGGATGACGGTTCCCGCTGGACGGAACATTTCTGATAGGGGCATCGCTTGCCTCTATCGGTCGTTCTCCCTGTATACTCCAGAGCAGGAATGAGAGATCATTCATCGTGATGGAAGTGCGGGAGAAATATACTACCGGTTCCCAGCTCTCAAGCGCCTCCTGTACAGACACACCGGGAATCTTGATCTTTTTGGGTTCTGGAAGTGCTATTATCTTCGCCCCTTCCGGGACAGGCTGCTCGGAAGGAGGTTCGGGAACCCTGCGGATCATGTCTATTGTGGAAAAGTCAGGGTACCGCGTATTTTCCAGGAATTCAATACCAGGATCTTTCATTGATCATCTCTGTCATTTTTGTGTTAATTTTTTTCGGCTTACAGGTTCTAAATAGTGAAAAAGGAGATAGATTTAATCGGTTCATGAAGCCATAACGAAAAGATTGGCGTAGATCTCCTTTCCTTTCGATTTCGGATGGCGTTCCCCGAGATCCCCGATATAATGGTTGAAGGTAGCCGTAGTACCGTCAACTTCCTTCTCCTCCACCCCTATCTTCTTGAACCCGGGCAGCATGTACTGGACCTCGCCAAGTACATAGATGTCCCCTTTCACCATCTGTCCGCCAACACGTCCTTGTACATCGCCTTTTATGATTACGGTTCCCCCCTCGGCATGGGTCGAGACATGAATGAATGCATTCTTCTCGATGATGATCGTCCCGCCGAGCATGAAGGTGCCGATGTCATTTCCGGCATTTCCGCGGATGCGGATGGTCCCGCCCCGCATTCCACGCCAGTCGCCACGATATGCAGATCCGACATAATTCTCGGCATTGCCGTCTACGATGATCTCTCCGCCTTCCATTGCAATACCGCAGAATGAATGGACATTTCCTGTGATGTGGATTTTTCCGCCCTTCATCCATCCGCCAACGTACATATCCGCATTACCGTCGACTTTGATTGAGCCGGCGGTCATCTTGTTGCCAATATACTTGATCCGGGAGCAGTCTCCCGTGATATGGATCTCGGTCTCCTCAGCGGTATTTCCCGGTTTGCCACTGACTTCAAAGAAGTCACCAAGCCGGATTCTCGTCTTTCCTTCGCGCACCTCGAGTTCGGCTATCTCTGCCGGGGTCTTGCCGGCGAAGATATCCGGTGAGACATTGTTGCACTCGAGATAGAGCTCGGGTTCCTTGTAGGGTTTGAGTGTTACCAGAGCCATCTTCAATCAGGCCTCCACGTCGATATCTATCACGTACGGGTTGGGGGCAAGGCAGTCCCATACCGAGTAATTTCCAAGCCCAACCGTGTATTCCTTCAGGAATTTTTCATGTATGTCCCGGATTACCTGTGGGTTCTCCTTCACTTTGGCATTCACCCAGAATGTCCTCTTGTTGCCATGGCTCACGACATCGCCGTCTTTAACAACGATATCCCCTGATTTGATGAAACAGGAGGACCTGAGGAACGCCCGTTCGATCTGCTCGGGGTCATCGGGCATATCCGTGTAATTCAAGTCATAGACCACTGCATTTGCGTCCATGCCGGGTGCCAGACCCCCGAATATATGAGAAAGTCCGAGGGCTTTTGCAGGTCCGGCTCTCGTCATCTGCGCAATCTCGTACAGTGTGCGTTCGGTATCTATCGAATGAAGATCTGTCGCATCGATTACCTTGTCGGTGTACTTCAACGAATTGAGTGTCTCTTCACGTGCCCTTTGGCTCATCAGCCACTTGATGATCCTCGGGTAGCGGATAAACGGTCCTGCATTCGGGTGGTCGGTGGTGATAAAGGTCCGCATCAGGTCTTTTGCGTACAGTCCGAGCTCGAGCCCTATCGCCCATTGGATGCCACAGACCTTGATGTTCTTGTCATAGACATATGGTACGACTCCTGCCGCGGTCTCGAGTTCGACATCGGTGTTTGCCCATTTCAGGTGGTTCAACTGGTTGAGATGGTGCTCGAAGGGACCGTCAGCTGTCATGGTTGTTGTCTCGTCGAGTGTCACGCAGCCGAGGTCAACGGTGATATTCTTCTGGCCGTTGATATAGTCCATCACCTCTTTTGCCTTGGATTCAAAGTTGCGCCACGAATCTCCTCCATAGGAATGGAACTGCACATGGGTGGAATGCATGACGGAATCACGCGAGAACTTGTTATTCGCCCTGACCCCTTCCGCGAGACGGAACGAATCGAGCGTAATCTCGTAGTTGCCGGGTGTCCCGAGGCTGTTCTGGTGGATATGAATGGAATGCGGGAGCCCGAGGTATTCGTTGGTCTGCATGAGGCCGCTGATAATCTCGGCAGGAGTGATGTCAAAGAACGGCACCGGATCATTCAACGTCAGGCAGTTGAGACCCCATGCCCATGCCGCTGTTCCACCGGGATTGACCAGTTTCACGCCGTATCCCTTTGTTGCAGTCAGGAGCCAGGCCATGTATGCGGCACTGTTGTCGAACTCCTTGTTCTTGAGGTACTCGAGGACAAACCAGTTGTTTGCGAAGACGGGAAGCGCACCCTGGTCAATGATAGGGGTGTCATGGATCTCCTCATGGACGTGGGGAGAATGGAGAGGGGGCATCGCCGCTTCCATGACGAATGCATATCCCATACGGGCATAATCATAGCCTGTCTTGAAGGTACTGGGGATGGAGAACCCGCTCTCCATGCGATACCTTTCCTGTGCGTTGGGGCTCTTGAAGAGTTTATCCTCTGGCCGCATGAGCCGGCCGACATTTACCTTCGGTCCGGCGACGTGCGCATGGATATCAACACCACCTGCCATAACGATCTTGCCACGTGCGTCGATTTCCTTTGCACCTGACCCTACTTTCTCGACGATCTTGTCATCCTTGATGGCGATGTCCATAACATCGCCGTCAATATTGCGCGTCGGGTCGATGACGAATCCGTTTTTTATAATGACTTCGGCCATATTTACTGCCCCGCGGTGCTGGACCCATGTGCATGCCCCTTGGACATGATCCAGATCGGTTCGGTCTCGGTGAGCTCGCATATACGCTCATATACCTTATCGAAGAGCTCTTCGTCGCTTGGGACTCCATCAGGTCCATCTATGACCTTCTTGAACTGGATAGGCACGTTATCCATGCGGTAGACGACTCCCGGCTCCTCAACGCCGACGATACGCACGGGGATATGGAGATCAGATATCTCGCTTGCCATGCAGATGTTCGGATCTACGGTGATGAAAGGATGTTTCTTCAGGTGCTTGACCGCATCAATCGGAAAATGAGCCCCTGCATCAGTTCCGACGTTGATGAAACAGTCCACCTCGTCTCTCATCGCAAGGTCGATGGAACTCGTCTCACCCGGGTTCATATGAGCATGTGTTCCCTTGGAAAGGTCGACACAGTACGGGAACCCGAATTGCCATGACCAGACCTGGCCTGGTCCTGCGATGTTGTAATGGCCCCGCATGGCCATAATGGAGGCTTTTGTGTGGCTGTTGAGATCCCTTGTGGTGCTGATCGCGATGTCAACGTTGTGATTCCGGCCATCGGTATGGCAGCATCCCATGCCGTAGAAGATCATGGCAAACCGTGCATTTTTCATTTTTTCTGCTGCTTCCAGTATCTGTTCCTTCTTCACACCCGCGACCACATCAGGGATGTCGTGTCCCCGAAGGACGGTCCTGAAAGCATCAAAGAGTTCATAATCATGCCCCTGGTCGACCATGAGATGGATATCCGCCAGTTTTGCGGTATCGGTCTCCCTTGGATCGACGGAGATAATTGTGCGCTGCATGTTCCCCTTTGTTGTAAAGAATCCCCTGGGGAAAATCGAATAGCGCGATGTATGCCGGGGATGGGCGTGCATTGGGTTGCATCCCCAGAATATTATCACATCCGCCCTGTTCTTCACCTCGCCCAGAGTGCAGCTGGGATAGCCGTTGTCGAAGATGGCCAGGAAAGATGGCCCGTGGCAGATTGATGCACAGTTGTCGAGCACGGCACCGGCTTTCTCGGCAACCCTGCCCACGGCACTCATACCTTCGCAATTTGTTGAACCAAAGCCATAAATCAATGGTTTTTTTGCCTTTAACAGGGCCTTTGCGGTGTAGTCGACAGCCTCGTCATAGGTGATCTCTTTGAAAGATCCGTCATCCTGCCTCATACGGGGTTTCGTCGGCCTGTTCGGGCTCGACGCATGATGGAAGATTTCATTTCCGATAACGCAGGCATTCCTCGTCTCAAGTACTTTTTTCCCGTCGTCAGAGACGAGAACTTCAAGGTCATCACAGGATGATCCGCAGTACGGGCACCCTACCTGTGTAATCCATTTAGGCATTTAGTTTCCTCCTTTCCAGAGTCCGACGGCCCCCTGAACAAGTTCGAGGGCTGTTTTTATTCTCTCGTCTACCGCAGGTTCGATGGTGACTGGAAATCCGCTGTATTGCGGGGTTCCGGTCGACTGGGTCCTCGGGGGAACCACCTGGTTAGCCCATACTCCCTGCCTGATATGTGCCAGTCCCGGAGGGACATACTGTGTCGGCTCTATCGCCTTCACGATGACATTCCCTACTTCGCTCGTTACCCGGACATTAGTATTTCTCCAGATACCGAGTTTTTTCATATCTATCGGGTTCATCTCAACAACAGAACAGGCTTTGAAATATTCAGGAGTGGTCTTTCCCTTCTCCATCGCCTGCCCCTCCTCAATAGCACGCTGGGTGATCATGTTAAGGACAATCTTTTCTTTCATAGGAGAACCTCATGGGTCATTTTTTAAATCTATGGGATATGGTTGCGTTCTCTAACGGACGATTCAGACGGCTGTCTCCGGGGTAAATTCCCCGCGGGCCCCAGTGAGAGTAATCACGTCATAGGGGCATGCCAGGACGCATACACCGCATCCTGCACAGAGCTCTGATTTGAGATCCAGGCTTACCGATTTCCCGTTCTGGACAGAGTAGATCTTCTCTTTTGTCACCGGGTCAACGGTATAGATCTCGAGAGCATTGACGGGGCACGCAGCGACGCAGTTTCCGCACCCCGTGCAGCGTTCCATGTTCACATGTACACTAAAAGCCATGTAAAAAAAATGTTATAGCAAAATATTAAACAGTTTCCATTTGTTAAACAAATATAATTACATCCATTTAACCTAAAAAATTTCTGATTTGTACCTGTTTAACCCTCCAACCTGAGAAAATGTTCTTCACTTTAAGGTTTATCTGATGCCTGATCGCTGAAATAAGGCATTAAAAGCCTGGAATCCAGGAAGAGAAAAAAAGTCAGGTGGCGGGGATATCCTGTTCACGATCCCATCCTCCAAACTCTTTTTCTATCCGGTCCCTGAATGTGGAAAAGTCCATGCTTTCCAGCTGGTCGGTAAGGATAATTCCCCCGTATGCATACCGGTAAATCCAGTCGATAATCCGGTCCACCACCATGACCACTTTGTCCTCGGAATCCACGCGTATGAGCTCGTGACCAAGCTTTGGGTGGCGTCCCCGCCTCCCGCCGACCGTTACCATGTAATGAGGCACGGTTCCCTTGATGATATGGAACGGACAGGTGTCGATGCACATGCCGCACTGCACACAGAGTTTAGTGTCCAGAGTCAGCCTGCCGTTCACCATCACTATCGCCTTCTCCTTGCAGGTCAGTGCACATGTTCCGCATCCGGTGCAATGTCCCTCGTCTCGTATGGGCTCACGGAGGCCGGTGATCCCAATCTCGCTCAGACGTTCGCTGGTGCACCCGTTGGGGCAGGCGGAGATTGCAATCCTGAGCCGGACCGGCATTTCCCTCCCGGAGTGTGCCTTATTCAGCCGTGCGAGCAGACTTCCGGTCTCGATATTTGAGAGGCGGCAGCGGTCCAGTCCCGGGCAGGCGGTGATGTTAACAACCTCCTCGTGCTCTGATCCCAGGGTGACACCGACTTTATCGACCGCTTTTAAGAGGCGGGGAATGTCTTCGAGAGGAAGGTGAGGGATCTCTATAGTCTGGCGCGTCGTCAGGTGGACTGTCGCAGCCCCGAGTTTTCGTGCAGCCCGTCCGATGCCAAGCATCTGATCGGGAGTGATTTTTCCACCGGGTATCCGGAGGCGGAGTGTGTAAAACTTTTTATTCCGCTCCGGGATGACCCCTCCCCTCTGTTGAAGGTAACTGTGTACTTCAGGTTTTATCTTCATTATGACCACGTGAGCGCAGACGTAAATTCCGGTCTGCAGGGACAGTTCCGGATTGTTCACCAGATATGGATATGTCGCGAAATGTCACGACTTCGTCGGTTCCGCACACCAATCCATGGATCTCTTCGAGTGATATGGGGCGGTAGCCGATCAGTTCGGCGCTCACGTTAACCATCCGTGTAAAAGGATTGAAGAAGGGATACTGGGTGAGGTCTTTGTTATGGACATGACCGTGAATCACCCATCCGTCGAATGGTTTCGTCAGCTCCTTGGGATCGTGGATGAAGAGATACGGGACTCCCCGGTAGCGCATCAGAAGACAGTGGGACATATAGGGGTAGTAGGGATCATGATTTCCTTCGAGATAGAATATGCTTCCGCTCAGTTGCTCGATATAGGATTCTGTGGGTTTTGGACCCATATAGGACATGTCTCCGAGGAAAATGACTGTATCGCTCTCTTTTATGGTCCAGTTCCAGTTCCTGACAAGTACCCTGTCCATCTCCCCTGGATTGCTCAATAAAAAGGGTCGCTTATACCTGGGGATGCTGTTTGCGTGTCCGAGATGTAAATCGCTGATGATATAGATCTGGGGATCTTTATGGTACTGGGCCCTGGTCATCTGGTATCCCCTTCCAATACGGAACTTCCGAAGGGAGAGTCGGGCATTCTTTATAAGATGTGACTTTTTGGCAGGAAGCCATCTTCTCTGCCAGAGATCGTACTCTGCAATCGGTGTGCCGTCCCTGCGAAGGATTATCCGAAGGATCTCGATGAGCACCGGTTCCGCATCTCTCTCCTTCAAATACCGAATCATCGCGCTGTTCTCATCTTCCCCTCTCCCACTGTAGGACCTGCGCTTCTTATTTAGAGGACGGCGCGATGTTTCTCCTGCGGGAAGCTGGGAGACGATGGTGATGGGAGCCGGTACACCCTCGCTTATCTTCTCGGAAAATGATCCCGGGCGGGTGATGAGCGGGCAATCTCTGGAGAGCAGGAGGACGAATGAACGAAGTCCGGGAGAGGGGTGCATCTCGTAGGATGAGTGGTCCCTGGGCAGGGTAATCCCCTGAACCGGACTGACCGATACCCGAATCGGCCCCGATCTGTCTGCGCTGCTGGCAACAGCCTGCATTATGACCTCCTGATCGTCCAGTCCGCGTGAAGCGATCTCGGCAAGGACCACGTATGGATGGCGATCAGGATCACAGCAGAGGCCGGGATCGCCGACCCAGGACTCGAGGGCTCCCTTTATGTGTGATTGGGGTATCCCGATCCTGAGATCGAGACGATACCGGGAGGCTCCCCCGTCACTCCAGCTTCCTGGTCCGCCTGATGCCATGACCTCACACCTCCTCGATATTCCGGGAGAATTCACTCTCACCCCGGATAGGGGCGATTGGAGTGACCGATGCGGTCCTTTCCGTGCTGTACCCGCCAAGTCGGTTGATTAATTCCCTGTACTGCGTGGATTTCAGCGTATTGAGTATATCAGAGTTAATGCGATCCTCCATTGCTGACAGTGGAAATACCAGTTCATATGATTCGTATCCGAGGGGCAGCCATGAGAGGCCGGTCTTATCGGCCGTTCTCTTTCGGCAGATTCCTGCATCAGCGCCGCCATTTCTTATTGCAGTAATAACGCTGTCTTCGCTCCGTGCCTGGTGTTCGTATCCGCTGACCTTCTCTGGCTGTATGTCGTTCTGGTCGAGAAGCATATCGAGAAGCACCCTTGCCGGGATACCGGGCTGCCGATTAATAAACCGGGCCGCAGCGAGGTCTCCTATTGCCAGCCCGTCCCTCGAGACAAGACCGAGTTCGGCCTCGGCGACAGTAACTCTCAAAAAGTCGTGCCCGATTATCCGGCCGAAGAGGTCTGTCCTCTGCCCTATATCGGTGCGGGGAAGGGTGACTGATGCTGCATGGCAGTTCTTCATCTGCAGGATCTTCAGAGCTCCGGCGACCATTGTATTGCAGCAATGAAGGTGATATCCCTTCGATGAGAGAAGGTCGCCAAGTAGATGTATACATTCATCGCGAACCCCGCAGATAAGCAGAGTGCTATCGACCTGGGCCGGAGGACAGGTGATACTAACCTGGATCTCCTCTCCAGCGTCGATACCCTCATGGGGGGCAGGAATGCAGATAAAACCATTCGACCTCACCAGGGACATCTGGACGCCGTTTCCCCTGGAATGGGGCATCACACTGATCCTGTCCCCTATCCTGGCGGCAGATACCTGGATAAACTCCTCGTAGCCGAGATCGGAGTGAATCCTCTGGGCAAGCCGTGCCCACGTGGAAAAGAGCGGATACGGTGCAAGCCCCCACCACTCCAGGAGTCTGCTTGCGAATTCCCTTATGACGCATGCGGCTGCTATTGGAAACCCGGGCACTCCGAAGACGGGTTTATCCATCAGGGACCCGAGCAACATCGGTGTCCCGGGTTTTATGCCAACACCATGGAAGAGAAGGGTTCCGCATGATGAGATCACCTTTTCAAGCCAGTCCTTGGTTCCGGCAGATGAACCGCCAAACAGGACAACTATATCATTGTCAAGAACTGCTCGATAGAGATTTTCAGTGATCAACTCCGGGTCATCACGGGTAATCGGGTAGCGGTGGCACGTCGCGCCCATGCCTGAGAAGTATTCTCTTGCAAAGAGTGTATTGCTCTCGACTGCCGAACCGGGCTTCGGTTTCGCTCCGGCGGGGATGAGCTCATCCCCAATGGGAATAAGTCCGATATGGACAGAAACGGCGAGCAGGTTCGTGATACCATATGTTGCGAGGGCCCCGATATCAAAGGGCCTCACAACATGATTGGGAGGGAGTATGAGTTCACCCTCGCGGATATCCTCTCCGGCAGGTCTGATGAACTGCCCGGGAAAAGCGGATTTTCGTATTTTACAGGTTGTATCATCTTGCCAGACATCTTCAATCATGACGACGGCGTCGTAACCTGTGGGTATGACCTGCCCGGTATTGACCAGTGAAAAATTGTCAAGAGCTATGGGACTTTGATCTGAAGCGCCTTTCGTCTCCTCGCTCCTGACCGCGATACCGTCCATTGCCGCAAGATTCACCTCGGGGACCGAGTAAGGCGCATAGATGGGTTCGGCTGTCATTCTGCCTGTGGCCTGATCGATCGTAACACGCTCGGTAATTCCGATTGGAGGAAATACATCCTTCATAATCCGGATAGCTTCGTCATACGGAGTGAGCGAGAGATATCGTCTTTTCATATGAATAGTCCGAAAAGCAGGGACATACTACCCAATCGTCCCCTGCTCTAATTAATAAATAATTGTTAACTTTTCTAATAACTTAATTCTTTTTAATTTCCTTATTATTTCATCAACAGGTGTCAGCGCAAAAACCGGGCATATCTTAAACATGCAGGGACGTAAAGGCGGTAAAAGGAGACTCGGCAGTATTATCAGATTAAAAAATTTAATTTTTCCCTATATGCCTGACCGCACAAAGATTGAGGTGACAGGTGCGGCTGCACCTCCCATGACTCTCGAATATCAGGTCCTGTCAGACGATGACGGGCACCTGCGCCAAAAGACCGTGACAGTCTGTCGGGAAGACTCGATCCGCCTTTTAGCAAATGGGCATCCTGTTGTGAGGCAGACGATGAGTCCGGATAATCTGGCGGAATTTGCCTGCGGCTACCTGATTGGAGAGGGTATCATATCAGAGGTGGAACAGATTGAATCGATCAGTATCTCGTTTCCGGATGTCGCTGTAACAGTAACCGATCTCGATGAACGGCTTCTCCACAGGTCACGGGAAATATCAGCATCGGGTGGTGTGGAATATATCTCTGACCTGCCTGATCACCGCCGGAAAGTCAGCTCAAAAGCCTCTGTCCACCGCGATACGATCTTTTCCGCGATGACATGCTTAAACGACTATGCCGTTCTCTGGCGCGAGACAGGGGGGACCCACTGCACGGTGCTCTTCGATACCGATGGCGGCGTCATCGCCCATGCCGAAGATATCGGTAGGCACAATTCGGTCGACAAGGTTATCGGGAAAGCCCTCCTCTCGGGCACTGATCCCGGCCATACCTTCATCAGCTGTTCGGGCCGTATGCCCGCCGGCATGGTATGTAAGATCTGGCGTTCCGGTATCCCCATCATCGTGACCAATAATGCACCTTCGGCTGGAGGCATCGATCTCGCACGGGAGGTGAACATGACCCTGGCCGGATTTGTCAGGCCGCCGAGGATGGTCATCTACAGCGGATCCGAGCGAATCAGGTTCTGATCCCTGTCTTTTCTCACTCTGAAAAATTGCTGCATTCAATGGAGAAAAGCCGCTCCTCGTCCGCTTCGAGAATGGCTTCGGGGGTGAGTTCGATGGGTCCGACTGAAAATGAACAGCTCCTGCCTGGTAAGAAAAATTTTACCCGGTTCGTGGGTGCTTGGCTGTCCCGCAACCGGGTAAGACGAATTCTTCCGTTTCCGTGGCGGGCACCCGTGATGCCGATTATGGCATCGGCAATGCAGGGATCCATACCCGGATCGATAGAGATACCGGGTCTCCGGAGGTCTCCTCCCACCAGTTCGGATGCTCTCTCTGCTATGCGCACTGCCACGGCCGCCCCGGTACACCATTCCCCGTGATAGTTCACAGCCTCACGGATCAGGCTCTCCCGGTACCTGGAGATACCCATCTTCTGGATCTTCTGTGTCCGATCATGTGTCGTGGCAGAGAAGACGGCATCCCATCCCGGCTGGTACGGCTTGATATCCAGTACCGGTGTTCCATCGATTAAATCGAGATTATCAACCTCGAGGATACCCTCATTGAGTCTTTTTATCAGCCTGATAATGCTGAAGGATATGGGATTCGGGCGTCCGGGTGACCTGAGAGCAAAGACGCCCTTCTCTGGTAGATCGGGAGAAACCTTTCGGGCCCGGGCCTTCAGGAGACCCCTACTCCCCTGGTGCATCCAGCAGAGAAGGATCAGGTGGGAATTGAATTCTATCCCGTCAAGCGCCTCCCTGTAAACAGGAAAGATCTCGATCTGCCCTGCCACGCCCTGCAGCGGCATCACTGACCGCTCCTTCACTGGCGATCGGATAACTCCTACGGGGACAAGCTCAAGTTTTTTGCCTTCATCTCCATCCCGGCCACCGGAAGTCATGATGAGAAGTAGTTGTCAACACTTCTCATAATAGGCCATGCTGCCGCATCCTGCACAAACATCCCCTTCCATCAGGTCCTTTGGGACCTGTTCGCCACAGGTTGGACATGTTGCCGATCGCCATTTTTTCTTATGGGTGACGCTCATCCGGATGCATTCATGTGAAAAGGCGTCGGTTTTTGCGGAGAGTATTTCATCCACGAGCTGTCGTTTCATGTATGCCGGCCTGAAATTGGGACTGTTGTCGAACCATGTCGCATAAACCGGATATTTTTCGAGTTTTTTCCGGTCGATATATACCCTCACACCTTCAGCGTGATCATCTACTGTGAAGGGAGTCAGGGTTATGGCAAATTTCCCTATGGGAAGGACCCGGAGCTGGTGGTTGCCGATAGTCGCATGCATGATCACCTGAGGAGCATCCGGCAGACACTTGTAGGTCTCGCATGTCACGAAAACCTTGTCGGCGGGTGTTTTCCCTATGAGATCGAGGGCATGGTCAACCATGAAGACGCCAATCAGGATTCCCGGAGCGGCATATGTATGAAAATCGATGCATCTCTTGAAATATTCCTGCAAATACGGATCTATTCCTACTGCAACAAGGCGTTCACAAACGTCCTCGTTGGTATATTCAGGTATCTGTTGCATAAAAAAATATTAACCAAAAACAGTAAATAATTTCCTGTTATAAACTAATTTTTATTGATTAGACCGGGGAGTTCAGATATCAGTCGGACAATATCATGGAGTCTGTTCCTGACGTTTTTTGTTCTCTCCTGACGACTTTTACGAATACATAGAATCCGGATTATCAGTGAAGGGAATTAATTATGGAATTTTTAAAAGAGCAAGAAAACCTGGCCGCAGAGAGGGCTGGTGTGATCAAGAGTTGCACCAATGTGACTGCAGGTCTGGATGGTAGTGTAATGGAGGACTGGATTTGACCATCATCGAGGATCTGCTTGACGATCTCAACAGGGATGCTTCGGTGCGGTCCGTGATCGTGGGAGCTCACTGGACGATGGTCTGCAGCCGGCATTGTGGCCTGGCCACGACCATCCAACCCTCCTTTCCGCATGACGACCACACGCATGTGCGCAATTCAGGCCAACTCCACAAGAAGAGCGCGCGTGAACTCGCAGAGTACGCCCTGTCCGAGAACCCGCTGGAAGCCGGTATCGGCATTGCTTCAATCAATTCACTCCTCGATATCGATGAAGGTAAGGCCGTTGAGATCAATGCATCGGAGGTGCTGGCAGAACGTGGACGCGGCAAGAACGTGGCGCTCGTGGGGCATTTCCCCTTCATCCCCCGGCTCAGAAAGGCTGCCGGCAATTTGTGGGTGATCGAACTTCGCCCCACCGGAGATGATTATCCAGCACATTCAGCCCCCGAGCTCATCCCGAAGGCCGATGTAGTCGCCCTTACCGGAAGTGCCCTGATAAACCATACTCTCGATGGGCTCCTCGATCTCTGCAACCCCGATGCGCTCGTAGTTGTTCTCGGACCAAGCACCCCGCTCTCGCGGGTGATGTGTGAGCATGGGGCAGATATCATTGCCGGTTCACGGATTATTGACGAGGATGCCGTTACGAAGTATGTTGCCCAGGGAGCCAGTTTCCAGCAGATGGAAGGTGTCCGCAAAGTGACCTTCTCACGGTTCATGCCCGGGCAGGAATCCTTCCCGTGAAGATCTTGCCAAAAAAATGCATCGCAGGTGGTTGGGATACAGAGGTCCGGCCGCAGATAGCACGTAATATGGTTAGAAACGGAGCCTTGGGGACTATTGATAGGAATGTAATTATTTTTTCATTGCGAACAGGCAGTTTATCTAAACCATTTCATAGTATGACAGTGAACCACAGCCCCTGCATACCTCCCCTTCGAGCATATTGTCAGGGACCATCTCCCCGCAGTTCTTACAGCGGATAGATTTCCACGATTGTTTGAGCGGGACATTAACCCTGACACGCTGGAAAGAGAGGATATCTCTTCCGGCGCTAAGAATCTCGTCGATGAGCGGAAAGACCATGGTCTGGCTTCTGAATTCCGGGCTGTGAGTATACCATGAATTGATAATCCTGAAATTTTTCAATTTATCTGCATCCACATACACCCGTACGCCTTCGGTAAAAGATTCATCTGACGGCCGGTTCATGGTAAGGGCAAATTTTCCGACGGGAACAACCTGTAAGCGGTGGTTGCCGAACGTGCATCCGGCAATTATCTGGACCGGGTCGGGCACGCATCTATACGTTTCTGCGATTGCATAGAGACGTTCACCGGGTTGGGCACCAAGTAGTTCAAGGGCATAGTCCAACATGAAGACACTGATAAAAATTCCGGGGGCGGTCACACCATGAAACCTTATACTGGATGTGAACTGGTCCTGGAGCCGTGGCGGAATTCCATACGCATCCATGCTTTCACGAAGATCCTTAAAGGAGCGGGCGGCCCTCGGATATTGCATGATCAGGAAAGGGATGTGTATTTTATTAAGGATTTGGAATTCGAAGTAACCTGTCCGGACAGTTTTCAGAGATTTTCCAGGAAAAATCAGGGCCAGGATACTGATTTGTTAATAATTTTTACTTAATTGTAAATTTAATTCATTAAATTTTTATAATTGATTGACTTTTGATTAATTGTAACGCAAAGTTAAACAAATTTATAAAACTACAGAAAATTTCTGTTTCAATGGTGAGTTAATGAGCAACGAAAGTGAGTTTAAATATGTACCCACCACCTGCCCCTACTGCGGGGTAGGATGCACTCTCAACCTGGTAGTACAGGATGGTAAGGTGGTTGGGGTAGAACCGGCACGCAGGAGCCCGATCAACGAGGGCAAACTCTGCCCGAAAGGAGCGACCTGCGATGAGTCCATCCACAGCCCGGACCGGCTCACGAAGCCGATGATCAAGAAGGACGGGAAGTTCGTGGAGGCGAGCTGGGACGAAGCCCTTGACCTTATTGCGAGCAAGTTCAAGGAGACATCGGACAAGTACGGCCCGAAATCTCTCGGCTTCCAGGTCTCGTGCCGGACACCGAACGAGGAGTGCTATATCCTGCAAAAGCTGGCACGAGTCGCATTCAAGACGAACAACATCGACAACTGCGCCCGCATCTGCCACGGCCCATCCGTAGCAGGTCTCTCGCTCTCGTTCGGTTCCGGAGCGGCCACGAACCCGTTCGAGGATGTCTTAAACTCCGATTTCATCCTCATCTGGGGTTCGAACCCGGTCGAAGCACATCCGCTCGCAGGCAGGCGTATCGCCCAGGCAAAACTGAAAGGGATCCCGATCACGGTCGTCGACCCGCGGTACAGCGCTACAGCAAGGCTTGCCGATGACTGGGTCCGGTTCAACCCGTCGACCCACATAGCATTCATCAACTCGATGATGTACTGGATCATCAAGGAAGACCTGCATGACAAGGAGTTCATTAAAAACCGGACAAAGGGCTTTGAAGACCTGAAAAAGACCGTCGAGAACTATGCCGATGTCGAGAACATCACCGGCGTCCCGACCGAGAAAGTCAAGGAGATGGCGCGGAAGTATGCCGCAGCGAAGAATGCGGTTATCATCTACTGCCTCGGCATCACCGAGCTCTCGACCGGAACCGACAACGTCAGATCACTCGGGAGCCTCTCGATGCTCTGTGGAAACATCGGCCGCCCAGGTGTCGGTGTCAACCCGCTCCGTGGCCAGAACAATGTCCAGGGCGCCTGCGACATGGGCGCGTACCCGAACGTCTACTCCGGCTACCAGAAGTGCGAGGTCCCCGAGATCAGGAAGAAGATGGAGGATCTCTGGGAAATGGAGGCAGGATCTCTCCCTGAATGGTACGGTGCGAGCCTGACCGAGCAGATCGACCAGTGCGGCGACCCGGTCAAGGCGATGTACATCTTTGCCTTAAATCCTGTCGTCTCGTATCCCGACTCGAACCATGTCAGGCGCTCTCTTGAGAAGCTCGACTTCTGTGTTGTCCATGACATCTTCTGGACCGAGACCTGCGAGTATGCCGATGTTGTGCTGCCCGGTGCCTGCTTTGCCGAGAAGGACGGCTGTTTCACTGCCGGAGAGCGGAGAATAAACCGTATCAGGAAGGCTGTCGAGCCGCCCGGTGATGCCAGGGAGGACTGGCAGGTCTTTGTCGAACTGGCAAAGA
>Ga0272442_10001934_pt1 | contig 30644 bp, 7 predicted proteins | sample SSMForm2O_FD_200262 | JGI IMG/M metagenome (GOLD analysis project Ga0272442, IMG submission 200262) | Marine sediment archaeal communities from Little Sippewissett salt marsh, Falmouth, MA, United States - SSM-Form-2O | ecosystem: Environmental > Aquatic > Marine > Wetlands > Sediment ...
CCAGGTGGGGGAGGGCGTGCAGGGTTTCCTCGACGACCCCGGCCTGAGCGTGGAGCCCGACGACTTCGCTGAGGGCACCGTGCTCGACCACGCTGTCCCAGGGGTCACCCTGAGCGTTCTCTACGGTGGCCCGACCGACCAGGTGCAGGCCGTGGCGAGCTTCCGGGCATCGACCGGCTCGCTGGTCTTCGGCCACAACGGCGACGACCTGTGGAACTTCCCCAGCGAGGCCCTGGGGATCGAGCTCGACCAGCCCGTCGCCTACCTGTCCGTCGACGTGGTCGGCAGCGTGGCCGACCAGCATGCGTTCATCCAGTTCTACGACTCGGACGGCAACCCAATCGACGTCGTCTCGACGCCCGACGAGATGACGGCGGGGCAGACCTACACGCTGGCGTGCTCGCTGGGGGTGCCCGAGATCGCCGCCGCCATCGTGAGCGGCAGCCCCTGTGGCGGCAAGCACGTGGCCATCGACAACCTGGTTGCCGGCAGAGACCAGGCCGACGTCTACCGCTTCGACGTGCCCGACGGCAGCCTCGTGCAACTCACCACCGCCACGCCCGGCGATGGTGCCGGGGAGCCGCTCAACGACCTCGACCCCCAGATCGCCGTCTACGACGGGGGCGGCGGGCTCGTGGCTCAGGACGACAACGGCGTGGGCGACGGGCGGAACGCAAGCACCAGCTTCACCGCCAACCCCGGCCCCTACACCGTGGCGGTGACTGGCACGGGCCGCGGCGACTACACGCTCGCCATCGCGGGCGCCACCCTGGTGAACCCCACGGCCGTGGTCACCGGCACGACCCCGGAGGTCGGCAGCGCGATAGTGAACCTGCCGGGGACGTTCGACTTCAGCTTCTCCGAGGGCATCCGGGGCGATCTGCTCGACCCCTCGGCACTCACGATCAACGGCGTGACGGCCACCGCGGCGGAGCTCGTCGAGGGCTCCACCGTCCGCTTCACCGTGCCCCTGGCCGACCTCGAAGGCCCCTACACGTACGACCTGGCGGCCGGCGCCGCCGCCGACCTTCAGGGACAGCCCAACGAGCCGTTCACAGGCTCCTTCCTCGTCGACCGCGTCGCGCCCACCGTGGTCGCGCACACTGCGAACTTCAACGCACCCTTCTCCGCCATCACCTTCACCTTCAGCGAGGCCATCGACCCCGCCAGCGTGGACGGGTGGGACGACGTCGCGAGCTTCCTCGGGCCGGGCGGCACCAACCTGTGGCCGGCCATCACCGAGGCTGTCGTCGTGGGCGACCAGCTCACCATCCGCTTCCCCGAACAGGCGGCCGGCGGTGAGTATGTGATGGTCATCGGGCCGGACATCGAGGATTTCGCCGGGCACCCCATGGACCAGAACGGCAACGGCACCGCCGGCGAGGCGGAGGATACGTATCGTGCCGAAATCAGCCTCGGCCTGCCCGACCTAGTGGTCGAGTCCGTTGTCCCCGCGCCGCCCGCGATCTTCGGTTCCGCGCTCGAGGTCTCCTGGCGCGTCCGCAACGCCGGCGACGAGCCGGCCACCGACGGCTGGAGCGACGCGCTCTACCTCTCGCGCGACAACGTGCTCGACCTCGGCGACGACGTGGCCCTCGGCGCGTTCGAGGCCGACGCCGCCCTCCTGCCCCTGGCGGCCGACGGCTTCTACGACGTGACGCAGACGGTCGACCTGCCCCTCGACCCCGACTGGCTCGACGGCGTGTTCTTCATCCTCGTGAGAACGGACGACGCCGCCACCCAGCCCGAGGGCAGCGAGGGCAACAACGTGACGGCGAGCGACCCGCTGGACATTGCGCTCCCGCCGCTGCCCGACCTGGTGATCAGCGATGTCGCGGCGCCCGCCACGGCCTTCTCCGGCGAGACGATCCCCATCACCTACACGCTCACCAACCAGGGCACGGGCGACGCCACGGCCACCGTCACCGAACGCTACTTCCTCACGCAGGATCCCGCGGGCGCCGGCTACCACCTGTGCGACGGCGACTTCACGCACACGGGGACCGTGCAGGCCGGCGAATCAGTGACCATCTACCGCGAGATCCAGCTCGAGCCTGTGATGGAGGGGGACTGGTACCTCACCGTCGTCGCCGACACCGGCCTGAGCGTCTACGAGCACGCCAACGAGCACAACAACCGGACCACCGACGACCAGCCCGTCGTCATCACCCAGAGCGGCTCCCCCAACCTGGTGGTGACGGACATCGACGTGCCGGCCGAGGCCTGGTCGGGCGAGCCGATCACCATCGAGTTCACGGTCGAAAACACCGGCAGCGCGCCTACGGCCGTGCCCGTATGGCACGACAGCATTCTCCTCTCGGACGACGACCAGCTCGACTTCTCCGACCCACAGCACGCCTTCCTCGCCGACTACTGGCAACGCCACGTCGACAACTCCGCCTATCTGAACCCCGGCGAGAGCTATCTCACTCAGGCCACCTTCACCGTGCCCCGCGGCATGGACGGGCAGTTCTACGTCATCGTCCATGCGGACATGACCTTCGTGCCCGTCGGCGGCCTGCCCTCATGGACCGACCACGTGGAGGAGCGCGACCACGAGGACGACAACTGGATGGCCGAAGCCTTCCAGGTGAATCTCACGCCCCCGCCCGACCTCCAGGTCACAGCCGTGAGCGCCCCTGCCGTCGTCTTCTCCGGCCAGGAGATGCTCATCTCCTACACCGTGACCAACGAGGGCGATGGCCACACCGTTGGGGAGCACTGGGAAGACTTCATCGTCCTCTCCGAGGATACCGTCTACGACGGCTCCGACATCTACCTCGGCAAGAACGTGGTGAACGCCCCGCTCGCCGCCGGCGCCTTCTACTCTGTGGTGGACAAGCCCCTCACCCCGCCCATCGAGATGAGTGGCGACTACTACCTCCTCGTGGTCACCGACGTGATGGGCCACATCTTCGAGTTTGCCCACGAGGACAACAACACGGGTGCCTCCACCGACCCAATCGAGATCGTCCTCACGCCGCCGCCCGACCTCGAGGTCCTGGCCTTCGACGCGCCCGACGAGGCGCTCTCCGGCCGCGACGCCCAGTTCAGCTACAGCGTGGCCAACTACGGCGCCACCGATACGCTCGACTGGAGCCTGAGCTGGCTGGATGCCGTCTACCTCTCCGAGGACACCACACTCGATCCCGAGACCGACATCCTTGTCGGCACCGAGCCTCACATCGGCGCTCTCGCTGCCGGCCAGACGTACTCCGAGCCGTCGGTCACGCTGCGTCTCCCTGCCGGCCTGTCGGGAGCCTACTACGCATTCTTCGTGACCGACCAGAGCGAACGGGTGTTGGAGCTCGACACCGACAACAACGTGGCAATGGACCCCGTGGCGATCACTGTGACCTACCCGATGGCCGACCTGGTGGTCCTGGAGCCGGAGGCCCCCGGTGCCGCCGACGCCGGCACCTCCATCCTTGGGTCCTTCCGAGTCGCCAACCAGGGCGACGGCGATACCATGGTCACCCACTGGAGCTCCCTGGCCTACCTGTCCGCCGACAACGTCCTGGACATCGTGGGCGACACTCCGATCGGCGTTCACCAGCAGAAGAGCGCGCTCGAGCCTGGCGCCTCGTTCCCCGTGCGGAACATGGCCATGGACATCCCTTCCTGCATGGCGGCCGGCGACTACTTCCTGTTCTTCGTCACGGACCCCGACGACGCCGTGCCCGAGCACGACAACGCGAACAACGCGACCGATCCGCTCCCCATCACGATCTCCCTCGAGACCGCCGATCTCCAGGTCACCGCCGTCGCCACCGTGCCTTTTGCCCTCACCACCGAAGGCATCGAAGTCACCTGGCGAGTGGACAACCTGGGCACTGCCCGGACGAACAGCAGCACGTGGGTCGACGCCGTTTACATCTCGATGGACACGGTGGTGGACCCCCTGGATCAGCAGATCGGCACCGTCTCGCACGGTGGGAAGATCAATCCCGGGAGCCACTACGACGTGACCGAGGTCTTCGAGCTGCCGCCCGTCGAGGGGGCGTTCTACGTGATTGTGCGCACCGATGCGCACTATGGCGTGCTCGAGGACCTCGAGGGGAACAACGACCGGCCCAGCGATGCGACCTGCGTGATCTCGATGGGTGAGCTGCCCGACCTGGCCGTCCTCAACGTCGATGCCCCCCCCGAGGCTCTGAGCGGCCGGACCCTCACCATCGAGTACACCGTCCGCAACGAGGGCGGCGGCGGCAACTACTGGAGCTGGAGCGACTCGGTCTTCCTCTCGAAGGACCAGGTGCTCGGTGACGACCACTACCTCGGCCACGTCCAGATCGATGGCCCGATCCTCCCGGACGCAGAATACACGATGACCGAGGAGTTCGAAATCCCCGAAGGCCTGGCCGGCCCCTACTACGTCATTGTGTTCGCCGACTACTCCGGGCGGATCAGCGAGCCCTGGCCGCGCGTGAACAACAAGGGCTACGACCCCGAGCCCGTCGACGTGCAGTTCACCGCGCCGGCCGACCTGGTGGCCGGCCCGATCACCGTGCCCGCCAACGCGGCACCCGGCGACCAGGTGACCCTCGCCTTCACCGTCTACAACCAGGGCGAGAACCCCGCCCGCGGCCCGTGGGACGACTCGCTCTACCTCTCCGCCGATACGACGTGGGACATCGACGACCCGTTCCTCGGGCAGGTCCGCCATCAGGACGACGTGCCCGGCCCGGGCTCCTACTCCGACACGCTGACCGCTCCGCTCCCCGGCGTGGTGCCCGGCGACTACTACGTGATCATCCGGTCCGACATCCGCAACCGCATCGCGGAGTTCAATGAGGAGAACAACCTCGGGGCCTCGCTCGACCAGGTGGCCATCGACGTCGAGGAGCTTGTCCTCGGCGTCCCCGATGCCGACGCGATCGCACAGGGGCAGGCCGTCTACTACCGCTTCGAGGGCGTCGCGGGCACCACGGTGAAGCTGACGTTCGACGCGGCCGACGACACGTCGGCCCAGGAGATCGCCGCACGCTACGGCCAGCTCCCGTCCCCCACACACTTCGACGCCGCACAGCTCGAGCCCTTCGTTGCCGACCCCGTGCTCATGGTGCCCATCGAGCACACAGGCACCCACTACGTGATGGTGCGCAGCCAGGTGGCCGCAGCCCAGACCGCCTACACGATCACCGCCGAGGTCGTGCCCTTCACCATCCTGAGCGTGGAGCCAGGCACCGTGGGCGACTGGGGCGAAGTGACCGTGGCCGTGGACGGTGCCCTCTTCGAGCCCGATATGGCCTTCGAGCTGGTCCTCTCGGCCGACGAGACCCTGGCGGCCACACGCACCGTCGTCGCCGATTCCGTTTCTGCACTCGTGACGTTCAACACAGGCTTCGCCGATCCTGGCACCTATGCGCTCCGCGGAACTCTCGCGGGCGGCGAGGTCGCGGAGCTGGCCGACGCCATCGTCGTCTCGGACGGCCTCGGCGGGCCGCACGTGGCGGTGTCGATCCTGGGCCAGTCACCCGTCGTTCAGGCCTACCCCTACCTGATGCAGCTCGGGTGGATGAACGATGGCGGCGCGGACACCCTGGCGCCGCTGCTCGTCCTTGATTCCCTGGCGGGCGCTCCCGTCGCGTTCGACCTGGCGGACATCATGGGGTTCCGCGGCCACATGGGCGAGGTCGACTACCCGATGCAGATGCACCTGGTCGGCACGCCCTCCGAGGGACTGCCCGACGTGCTCCGGCCCACCGATCCCCAGAGCCAGTACCTGTGGTTCATCAGTGGCCTGCTCGTGGGCGATCACACCCAGGAGGAATTCGAGGTCCACACCATCACGGCGGAGGACGCGAGGCCGATCACCGACGAGGATTGGGGCGCCATCGAGGCCGCCGTCCGCCCGCTGAACATCTCGGACGAGGCCTGGGACCCGTTCTGGACCAGCAACCAACCGCGCATCGGCGACACCTGGGGCGACTACGTGGTCTTCCTCAATCAGGTGATGGTCGATGTCTCCCCCCCCGGCGAGCCATTCCGCGACGTCCGCGCCATGTTCACCGCGCTCGTGGGTGAGAACGCCGACTACCTCGTCTCCTCCACCCTCGCGGGGCAGGTCCTCGACTCCCAGACCGGCCTGCCGCTTGCCGAAGCCGTGGTCGCAGCCTACGAGGAGACCGAAAGCACCTATGTCCTCGCCGACGCGACCATCACCGACGAGGATGGCTACTTCACCCTGGACAACCTGACGGCCGATGCCTACTCGCTGGCTTTGGACGACTACGATTGGGACACGGATCGCGATGGCGCCCTGGACACCTCGGCGCCCGAGGTGGCAATCCCCGAGGATACGGACGTTCAGGGCGTCGTGCTCTACGCCATGGAGCCGATGCCCGTGCAGCCCACCACGCTGTCGTCCGATGCCGCCCTGGCTGTGGATGCCGACGGTGTGGCGCACATCATCTGGAGCCGCGACGGGTGCATCTGGCACGCCTGGCACGACGGCTCGGAGTGGGTGGACGCCACGCGCATCTCCACGACCAGCGGCCACGAGCTCTCGCTCGAGGCGGGAGCCACCGTGATCGACGGCACCGACCCCGGCCTGGTCGCCTCGTGGAGCGAGGGCTCGCGGAACGACACCGAGATCGTCTACGCAGCGGCCCGGCCCGCTGCCGATGGCGGCTACGAATGGGCCAACCCCGTGCGGATGACCCACAACGCCGTGCGCGACGCGGCCCCCGCACTCGCACTCACCGGCGACGGGACCCCCCTGGTCGTCTACCTCACGAGCGACTACGACATCCAGGACGACGACGACCTCTACTTCCAGACGATCGATGTGGACAGCGGCCTCTTTCCCGTCGCGACCGAGGCCGTCGTCGGGCCGCTCGCCGTCGACCCCCTCGGCATTGGCACCGGGTCCACGGCATCGTTCGCATTCACCATGGACTGGCGCTATGGCGCCTACGCGAACGTCAGGGCGGGCTATGAGATCAAGGGCGAGGCCGCGCAGAAGAAATGCAGCCTGGAGGCCTCGGCGTCCGCGTCGGCATTCATCTCCATCAGAGGCACCGACGACGCGGCGACCTTCAAAGGCACGGGCGCAGCGTCGGCCTCCTGGCAAGCGGAGCCTCAGTATTGCTACTGGGACTTTCAGGAGGGCACCCTCAAGGGCTCTGTCACCGCCATCTACGACTACAAGAACGCCCTCCTGCGCGTCCTGGGGTGGATCCCAGCGACCGCCCCCGCCGCGAAATCCATCGGGCTCGGGATCAAGAAGGCACAGCAGTATATCCCTGGGCTCGAAATCTCCAACGGCATGGAGTTCCAGCTCACCATGGAGGGGAGCGCCGGGTGGAAGACCCAGGCTCCGTTCCCCACCTGGGTCAAGCCCGACTCCGTGAAGTTCGGCCTCAAGGGCCAGCTCGGCCCCTACGCTGCCGCCGGGCTCAAGGGCATCGGCGAGGTGAAGGTGACCGGCTTCGTCACGCTCGGGGGCGATATCTACCCCGTTCCGCAGTTCACCGAGCTCTCTGGCACGGGCGCTGTCTCCGTCACCTTCTATGGGTTCGTCTTCGAGCGCACGTGGTCGGTGGGGTACTACGGCGGCGGCACGGGAGTCGAGGATCTTGGAGTCGCTGCGAGCGATGGCGAGGACGAGTGGGTCTACGACCCCGCCCGCTCCGTGGGCACGGGCAACATCTACGGCACCAACGCGGTGCTCGCCTCGGTGGACACCGATCTGTGGCGCGACGGCGCTCCGTCCCTCGCCACACTGCCAAGCGGCAATGTGCTCGCCACCTGGTTCAAGACGGCCGACCCCTACGCAGTCCAGATGGGCTCGGAGATCGCCGTCGCCGAGTTCGACGGCTCCGCCTGGTCCGCACCCACCATCCTGCCCGACAGCCTGGGCATCACCTCCGAGGCCACGATCGCCGTGGACGGCAGCGGCGCGCCCGTCGTCGTGTGGTCCATGGGCGACTCCTCGTCCCTCTCCGACGTCTCGACCACCGCCGAGATCGACGCGGCTATGAATGCCACGGACGTCGTCTACTCCGTCTTCGACGGCGCGGCCTGGACCTCTCCCGCACCCATCGCCACACTCGCCGGCTCCGACAGGGAGATCGCCGTCGAGACCCTCGCCGATGGTCGCGTGCTCCTCACTTGGGTGAATCTCCAGGAAGGGATGGACTGCCAGCTCCTTGCGTCCTTCTGGGACGGCGCCGCCTGGAGCACGCCCGAAGTTGTTGCCACGGCGGTGGGCCTGGCCGAACCCGCCATCGGCGCGACCGGCGGCGAGCCCGTCGTCTTCTGGACACAGGCCACGAGCGCCGACGAAACCACGTCCGACGCCTTCCTCCAGTCGAGCACCTACAGCGGCGGAGCCTGGGCAGCCCCCGTGCTCTTCGAGCCCCAGGCCGCCGCAGAGGCCGCCGCCGCGGCAGCCCTCGTTTCCGCCACCGCCTCCGGCGACATCGAGCCCCTCGGCGACGAGAACATGCCGAGCGACACCCTCTTCGGCTACGAAGTCCCGAAGCAGAAGTGCTGCAAGTGCATGACCTCCGAGGACATGTTCAAGCCCGAATGCAACCCGGGGGGTGGCTACTCCCCCGCCATCGCTGCGTCACTCGACCCGAACGATATCCTGGGACCAGAGGGCTTCGGGCCGGACCACTGGATCCCCGCCGCCGAGCCCATCGCCTACACCGTCCGCTGCGAGAACGACGCCGAGTGGGCCGCCGCCTACGTCCATCACCTGCGAATCACCCAGCAGCTCGACGACGACCTCGATTTCCGCACCTTCCGAGTCGGCGACTTCGGCTTCGGTGACATCCGGATCGACGTCCCCGATGGCCAGGCATTCTACTCCACACGCCTCGACGCCACCGACACCCATGGCGTCTACATCGACGTGGCCATCGGCGTGGACGTGGCGACCGGCGAGGCCTTCTGGCAGCTCGACGCCATCGACCCCGAGACCGGCCAGGCCCCGAGCGACCCCCTCAAGGGCATCCTCCCGCCCAACGTAGAGCCGCCCGAGGGCGATGCCTGGTTCAACTACTCCGTGAGCGCGGAGGCCGACGCGACATCGGGGACCGTCGTCGACGCGATGGCCACCATCTTCTTCGACATCAATCCGCCCATCGACACCCCGACCATCTTCAACACCCTGGACGCCGGCCTCCCCACCAGCGCGATGGGCGCCCTCCCGCCCGTCAGCGACGACAGTACGTTCATGGTCTCGTGGGACGGCGCCGACGACCCCGACGGCTCCGGCCTCGCCACCTTCGACATCCTGGTCTCGACCAACGGCGGCACGCCGCGCCTGTGGCGGGACGACACCGAGCTCACAGGCGCGATGTTCGCCGGCACCGCCGGCGACACCTATGCCTTCTACGCCGTGGCCACCGACCACGCGGGCAACGAGCAGGAGATGCCCGAGGTGCCGCAGGCACAGACCGCCATCACAGGCGGCGTCGCCTCCCTGGGCGACCGCGTGTGGCTCGATGCCGACGCCGATGGCATCCAGGACCCCGGCGAGCCCGGCATCCCCGACGTCCAGGTCGCCCTCTACGCGTCCGACGGCACCCTCCTCGACTCGAGGGCGACCGACGCGACGGGCTTCTACCGCTTCACCGACCTCGAGCCAGGTCTCCAGGGTTACCTCGAGTTCACGGCCCCCGAGGGCCATCTCTTCAGCCCGACCGACCGCGGCATCGACGATGCGGCCGACAGCGACGCCGACCCCGCCACCGGCCGCACCCCGCTCTTCGCCCTCTACGAGGGCTCGAACGCACAATGGGACGCGGGGCTCTACCAGCTCGCCGAGATCAGCGGCATCCTGTGGAACGACGCCGACAGCGACGGCGAGAACGACGCCACCGAAGGTCCCCTGGCCGGCTGGACCGTCTTCCTCGACGCCGATCTTGACGGTGCTCTCGGCGGCTCTGAGCGCTCCACCCTCACTGAGGCCGACGGCAGCTACCTCTTCGACAACCTCATCCCCGGCACCTACGTCGTTCGGGAAATCGTGCCCGAAGGCTGGGTCCAGACCTATCCCGGCTCCGGCGGCACCAGCGACGACCTGGACGAAACGGAGCCCGTGCGCCTCGCCTTCCACGACGCGGGCCTCATCGAGGCCGGCGGCGCGCCCATCCTCGTCGGCTCCTACTCCGTGCCCTCGGTGGCCGACTGGAACAACGACGGGCGGCCCGACCTGCTCGTGGGCGAGAAGGCCAACGGCGACGGGAAGATCCGCGTCTACCTCAACCAGGGCGAGGCGGGAGCGCCCGTCTTCGACGCCTTCTCCTATGTGCAGGCCGGCGGCGCCGACCTCGCCGTGCCCGCCTCCGGCTGCCTCGGCGTATTCCCCCGAGCACTCGACTGGGATGGCGACGGCCGCAAGGACCTCCTCCTCGGCCTCGCCGACGGCACCGTGCAAGCCTACCTCAACGTCGGCACCGACGCCGAGCCTGCCTTCGACACCGGCGCCGCCGTGCAGTACGGCCAGCCAGGCTCGAAGGCGGACATCAGCGTGGGCGGCCGCGCCACCCTCGACGTGGCGGACTGGAACGCCGACGGCACCCCCGACCTCATCGTGGGAGCCCTCGACGGCGGCGTCCGCGTCTACCTCAACGAGGCTGTCGCCGGCATCCCCGACCTGCGCACCGAAATGGCCGTCCAGGATGGCGGCTCGGCTCTCGTGGTGCCCAGCGCCCGCTCGAGCCCCGTCTTCACCGACCTCGATGGCGACGGGCTCCCCGACCTCGTCGTCGGCAACACCGACGGCGAGCTGATCCTCTACCCCAACGTCGGCACCCCCGCCGTGCCCGCCTTCGACGGCTACCAGCGCATCGAGGCCGACGGCTCGCCCATCCTCATCGGCACCGAGCGCTCCCGACCCTTCGTGGCCGACCACGATCTCGACGGACTCGACGACATCCTGGTCGGTGGCGCCGACGGCCTCGTGCGGCTCTACACGCGAACCGTCGAGACCACCGGCGTGCTCGCCACGGCCTACACGACCACCGGCTCCGCCGCACCCATCTATGCACCCGGCGAGACCATCGACGCACTGGGCACCCCCCAGGCCGCCGAGCTCATCGGCCTCGACGCCCTCGCCGACGACCCGCGCTTCGCACACCTCGACGGCAGCGGCTTCGCCGTCGCCGTCATCGACACCGGCATCGACCTCGACCATCCCTTCTTCGGCCCCGACGCCGACGGCGATGGCGTGGCCGACCGCATCGTCTACCAGTACGACTTCGCTGAGCACGACACCGACGCCAGCGACCCCACCGGCCACGGCTCCCACGTGACCAGCATCATCGCCTCGAGCGACGCCGCCTACCCCGGCATCGTGCCTGGCGTCGACGTGGTTTTCCTCAAGATCTTCACGGACGAGGGCACGGGGAGCTTCGGCGGCGTCGAGCAGGCGCTCCAGTGGGTCCTCCAGAATGCCGAAGCCTACAACATCGCTGCCGTCAACCTGTCCTTCGGCGACGGGGGGAACTGGCAGACCGCGTCGTGGCACTACGGCATCGGCGACGAGCTGGCCGCCCTGGCGACAGGCAACGTGATCGTGGTGAGCTCCGCGGGCAACAGCTACGGCACCCTGGGCGGCGCCACGGGCCTGGCCTATCCCGCGGCCGACCCCGCGGTCATCGCCGTCGGAGCCGTGTGGGATGCCGACCGCGGCGGCCCGTGGGAGTTCGCCCCCCGCACCATCGACTACTCCACCGCCCCTGACCGCATCGCAAGCTTCAGCCAGCGCGACGGCGGCCTGACCGCCGTGTTCGCCCCCGGCGCCCTCATCACCGGCGCCAATGCCACAGGCGGCATCGCCGCGATGCGCGGCACCAGCCAAGCCGCTCCCTACGTGACTGGGGCCGCCGTGCTCGCCCAGCAGATCGCCATCGAGCAGCTCGGCCGGGCCATCACGCCCTACGAGTTCCGCACGCTCCTCGCCGACACCGGCGTGACCATCGTCGATGGCGACGACGAGGACGACAGCGTACCCAACACCGGCCTGACCTTCCCCCGCCTCGACGTGGCCGCCCTCGCCGAGGGCATCGCCACCCTCGACCCCCTCAACCCCGACCCCGGCCCCGGCTACGACGGCGGCTCGGGCCAGTGGGGCGGCGACGGCGGCACACAGGTCCACGCGCTGCCCTTCGCCCACACCATCGCCCTCGCCTCCGGCGACGCCAGGGGCGACGTCCACTTCGGCAACCAGCGCGTCATCGCTCCGCCCGCCGACCTGGCCATCGTGCCGGACACCGGCCTGAGCGATAGCGATGGCGTGACCAACCAGGGCACCCTCGCCCTCACCGGCGCCCTCGGAGAGACCGGCCTCAGCGTCCACCTCTACGACGAGACCACCGGCACCGATCTGGGCGACGGCTTCGTGGTCGGAGCCGCCTTCGGCGCGCCGCTCAGCCTGGCAGCAGGCGACCACCACATCCGCGCCATCGCCGACGACGGCCAGGGCAACACCTCCGAGCCCGCCTGGCTCGACGTGGTCGTGGACCTCGCGGCGCCCGCCTGCATGCTCGACGCGCCCCTGGCCGGCTCCATCGTCCTCGCCGACCCCGGCTGTATCGACATCCTGTGGGCCGATCCGAACGCCAGCGGCCTCGACGAGAGCACGTTCGGCATCGACGACCTGACGATCACCACCGCCGGCCAGCCCCTGAGCGTCGACCGCATCGAGCACCTCGGCGGCGGACTCGTCCGCTACATCTACGCCGACGACAGCGACGCCCTCGTGCCTGGCCAGGTGGACGTGACCATGCGGCCCGACGCCGTGAGCGACGTGGCCGGCAACACCAGCCAGCAGCACACCGAATCGTTCGCCTTCGCCCCCCCCGGCGGCGAAGGCCCCATCGTCGTCTCCACGGTCCTCGACGACGGCACTCCCCAGCGCTCGATGGTCCGCAGCATCACCGTGGCCTTCGACGCGGACGTGACCATCTTCACGGATGGCGTCGACGATTTCGCAGCGGGTGCCGAACTCCTGCTCATCGGCCCCGCAGGCGTGGCCACGCAGCTCGTCGCCTACGACCCCGCCACCGCGACGGCCACCTGGGCCTTCGACGCCGACGGCGACAGCATCTTCGGCGACTCGCTCCCCGATGGCGACTGGACCGCCATTCTCGACTGCTCCCTCATCACCAACGAGGCGGGGGACCCGCTCCAGGACACCGATGGCAACCCCGGCGACGGCCTCCTCACCATCGCCACGTTCCACCGCCTCTTTGGCGATTCGGACGGCGACCGCGACGCCGACGGCTCGGACTACAGCCGCTTCCGAGCCGCCTACTTCGCCTGGAGCCAGTCCGGGACGCTCGACTCCATCCTCGACTTCGATCAGGACGGCGACGTGGACGGCGACGACTTCGCCGCCCTCCGAGGCAATCTAGGCCGCATCCTCTGAGCCGTGGAGCGGGCGAGGCAGTCCACCCGCAGGGCCGCGCCCCCAGGTGCCAACTTCCGTCTCGCTCCACAGAAATCTCTCTTGCCGCTTGCAGGCCAGAGCAAGCGGCAGGAATATCCCCTTGACACGCATGCCTGCGCAACGGTATACTCCCCCGCAAGCCGGAAGTTGACCTGAAGGCGGGCGCCGGCGGACCGGGGCGACCGATCCGTCTGGTGCGGGGAGGAGGGTGGACCCTGACCATCAATCCCATGCAACCATCTTCTGAGGCGTAGGCCGCCGAGAGCTGCGCTACGCTCAGTTGCAGCATGGGTGTCCAGCCGCGCGCCACTTCCGCGTGCCGCAGCAAACGCCTTCTGCAAGCTGTGTGCATTGCATCTCTTATGGGGCGGCGCTGCCGCAATCCCGTGTGCACCCCGAGCGCCTCGATGGGGCGTCCACACTTCTGTCTGGGAGCCGGTCATGTCCTTGCTTCGCCGCAGTAGTGGGAGCGATCGCGCAGGCCGCGGCGCCAGGCTCAGCCTCGAGCCGCTCGAGCCGCGCGTCCTGCTGTCGGGCCTCACCTGGTACGTGGACGATACCGCCGCCGGTGCCAACAACGGCACAAGCTGGGCGGATGCGTTCACCGACCTCCAGGCTGCCCTCACGGCTGCCAACGACGATCAGGTCTGGGTGGCCGCCGGCACGTATACCCCGACGTCGGGGACGGATCGCACTGTCTCGTTTGAACTTACGAACGGGGTGGAGATCTACGGCGGCTTCCCGGACGGCGGCGGGGCGTGGGGCGACCGCGACTGGAACACGCACGTCGCGACGCTCTCGGGCGACCTGAACGGCGACGATGCCGCCGACTTCGCGAACCGCGACGACAACAGCTACCACGTGGTCTACACGGATGGCCAGGATGCCACAGCGGTTCTCGACGGCTTCACGATCAGCGGCGGCAGCGCCTACGGTCCATCCAGCGGCTACCACAAGCGTGGCGGCGGCGTCAAGATCATTGCCAGCGACGCGACGCTGCGGAACCTCACGCTGACCGGCAATCAGAGCGAGGGGTTTGGCGGCGGCATTTACCTTTTCAACTCCAATGCCGCGATCATCGACTGCACGTTCAGCGGCAACCAGTCCGAGCGTGGCGGTGCGATCTACTGCCCGAGCACCCTGACCATCACGGGCTGCACGTTCACAGGTAACTCGGCGCTTCACGGCGGAGCCGTCTTCGTCTCCAGCAACCATCCGACCCTGAGCGATGCGCTCTTCGAGGACAACACGGCCACTGGCATGGGCGGGGGGATATACGTCGAGTACAGCGGCGTGACGGTGACGGATTCCCGCTTCGTAGGCAACGAGGCGGCCGGGGGCGGCGGGATCGGCAGCCTCAGCGGCGACGTCGATCTCGTGGACGTCAGCTTCGTCGGCAACGCGGCCACGTACAACGGCGGCGGGCTCATGGTCGAGGGCAGCGGCGTCGTGTCCGTCGTGAACGCCAGCTTCCTGGGCAACGAGTCGGGGGGCGGTGGCGGGGTGTACTTGAACAACCAGGACGCGGTGGGCCTCACGAACGTCGTCTTCAGCGGCAACGAGGTCACAGGGGGCGGAGGCGCCCTGGTGGCCAACTCGTGCCCCATCACCGTGTCGAACGTCACGGCGAGCGCCAACACCGCCCAGTTCGGAGGGGGCTTCTACTTCTCCTCCGCCACCGTGGACTTGCGCAACAGCATCCTCTGGGGCAACACGGCCACGGCGAACTACGACCAGGTGTACACGTCGGGTGGCACTCTCACCATCCAGTACTCCGACGTCGAGGGCGGCTGGGCCGGGACGGGCAACATCGATGCCGACCCGCTCTTCGTGGACGCGGACGGTGCGGACAACGACGTAGGCACCGCTGATGACGACCTGCGCACGGGGCCTACCTCGCCGGCGATTGGCACTGGCAGCAACGCCCTGGTGCCTGCCGACGTGGCCGATCTGGACGGCGATCTCGATACGGCCGAGGTGCTCCCCTACGACCTGGACGACAACGCGCGTGTGTTCGATGCCACCGTGGACATGGGCGCCTACGAGAACCAGGACCCCAACCACGCCCCCGTCCTCGACACCTCGGGTGCTCCTGCCCTCGACGGGCTGGCCGAAGACCCCGTCGCGAACGACGGCATCCTGGTCTCCGACCTGATCGCACGGCTCGGCGGAACGGGTATCACCGATGCTGATGCCGGCGCTCTTGAAGGGATCGCGATCACCGGGGCCGAGGGCGTCGGTGGGGTCTGGCAGTACTCCACCAACGGGGCCACGACGTGGACGAGCATCTACGGGGTCTCCGACGCTTCCGCCATCGTCCTCGGCGACGGCGCCGACGACCGCATCCGCTTCAGCCCCTACGCCGACTGGAACGGCGCCTCCACGGTCACCTTCCGTGCCTGGGACCGGGCCGAGGGCCGCGCCTCCGGCACGGCCGACGTGGATGTCTCGCGCAACGGGGGTGCCACGCCCTTCAGTGCCGAGGCGGAGACGGCGTCGATCACCGTGACCCCCGTGGAAGATGCTCCCACCGCCGGCTTCGGCAAAGCCCTGGCGTTCGACCCTGCCACCAACGATGCGGTGAGCACCGGCAGCCGGTCCGGCATTGCGTTCGCAGGGGACGAGGACTTCACGGTCGCGATGTGGGTCCATCACGCCGGCACGGGGAGCCAGGGGCTCTACGACCAGGACCGCAACGGGAACGGCGAGTTCGGATACGGCATCTTCCTGAACGCCGATGGCCGGCTCACACAATCGGTCGACGTCGGCGGCATGAACGTTCAGTGGGGCAGCACGGTCATCCCCACCGGGCAGTGGACCCACATCGCGTGGGTCAAGGAGGGCAGTACCTTCCGCCTCTACGTCGACGGAGAGCTGGCCGAGTCGGGCGGCGGGCCGAGCCCGGCAGGCAGAGCCCCCACCGCGTCGCTGAGGCTTGGGAGCAGCTCGGGCAGCACCCTGGACGGGCAGATGGACGAGGTGAGCGTATGGGCCACCGCCTTCGACGCCTCGGACATCCAGACCCTGCTCTATCAGCGCCCCGACGCGAGCCACCCCGAGTATGCAAGCCTCCGCGCCCACTGGGCCTTCGACGACGGCAGCGGGACGACGGCGGTCGACTCCGCCGGCGGCGACAACAACGGCACGCTGCTAGGGGCCACGACCGGGCCTGCATGGGTCGACTCCACCATCCGCACGTGGCCTGGGCAGGAGAACCTGGAGATTGACGGGCAGGCCATTGGCGGCGACGCCGATGGCGACACGCTTACCTTCGCTAAAGCCTCCGATCCCGCCCACGGCTCCGTGACCGTCAATCCCGACGGCACCTTCACCTACACTCCGGGCCTCAACTGGACCGGCGACGACAGCTTCACGTACACCGTGGACGATGGCCACGGCAGCCCAGCCACCGGCACAACGTGGGTGACCGTTGCCCCCCGCTTCCACATCGCCGCCACCGACCCCGCCGACGGCGCGAACGTGACCCTCGACGGCGACCTGGTGCTGACGGTGGACTTCAACCACGATGTGGACCCGACGACGATCGGCACCGACGACCTGACCGTCTCCACAGGCACCGTGACCAACGCCGTCGCCTCCGACGCCGACACCGCGGTCTACACCATCTCGGGGCTGGCCAGCGAAGGCGCCGTGACCTACGACTTCGCGGCGGCTGCTCTGGCCGACACGGGTGCCCTTGCGATGGACGCTTACAGCGGCAGCGTCACCACCGAGTTTGGCACCCTGGCCTACCCGACGCCGCTGGCGGCGGAGCGGCCCTTGGGCAGCCTCATCTACGATCCCTCGGTAGACGCCAGCCTGCTGGACGGCGCCGACACCGATGCCTTCACCCTCGTGCTCGACCCCGGCCAGACCCTCACCGTAGTCCTCGAGGCCGGCGACCCGGGCCTCCAGGCCCACCTCGACGTGGCCGGTCCGGGCGGCGCGCTGGCGACTGGCCAGGCGGATGCGGCCGGTGAGAACATCGTGGTCAATGGCGTGCCCGTGGCCACGGCCGGCACGTACACCGTCACGGTGAGCTCTCTGGCCGGCAGCGGCGACTACCAGCTCCGCGTCATCCTGAACGCCGACCAGGAACTCGAGGACGTGGCCGACGCCGCCAACAGCAACGACGCCCTGGCGACCGCGCAGGACATCGACGCCTCGTTCCTCGAACTCGGCGGCGGAATGGGCCGCGGCGGCGTGCTCGGGACGTTCGACACCGACACGGCGGTCATCAGCTACTCCGCCGAGGCCGTCGCCTACACCTTCGAGGACATCTCGGGCACGGGCACGGTGACGCTGGAGGACGAGGACGACGAGTATGCCGAGCTGACCAGCGGCGACCTCGGCGACTTCGAGTTCCCCTTCTACGGCACCACCTACACGAGCCTCTACTTCAGCAGCAACGGCCTGATCACCTTCATGTACGACTGCACCGACACCGGAGGCTACGACCTGACGGACGAGCCCGACTACCCGTCGATCGCCGTCCTCTGGGACGATCTGTACGTCGAGAACGACACCTCGCCCTACGGCGTGTACTGGGAAGTGCGCGGCTCGGGCGACGACGAGCGGCTCATCATCCAGTGGCACAACGTGCGCTTCTATTCAGGGCCGTCCGACGACCCGCTCGTCTTCCAGGCCGTCCTCTACGGGAACGGCAACATCCAGCTCAACTACGCGGACCTGACCGGCGGCAACACCGACTACGACGAGGGTGCCGATGCCACGGTGGGCATCAAGGATGCCGACGACCAGGGCCCCGACCGTCTGCTCCTGGCCTATGAGGACGGGCCGAACGCCTACGTCGGCTCGGGCCAGAGCACGCTCATCTCCCTGATCCCGCCCACCCTCGGCGTCGACTGCTACGCCCTCACGCTCGAGGCCGGCGAGCCCGCCACCCTCGCGCTCACTGCCTCCGGGAGCACGTATGGCGCGACGCTCGAACTCCTCGACCCCGCGGGCACGGTGGTGGCCACGGGCGCGACTGGCCCGACGAACGTGGGGTGGGTCATCGACCGCTATGCGCCGGCAACGGACGGCGCCTACACCGCGCGGGTGAGCGGCATTGGGGTCGGTTACTCGCTCGTCGCAGTGACGGGCGGGGCGCTCGATCAGGAGCCCAATGGCGATCTGGCCAATGCACAGGACATCTCCGGCTCCGTCCTTCCCGTCCTGGGGATTGTGGACCCCGGCGCGGCGCCGCTGGACGCTGAATTCGAGGCCAACGACGACGGGGTGCTCGAAGGGGACGTCATGTCCGCCGCCGATGCCGCCGCCGCCAACAGCCTCGTCGGCGACTTTGTGGATGCAGGCGGCGGCGTGTGGCAGTCCGAGGTGGATGCCTATCTCGAAGCGGGCGGCGAGGACTTCTTCTGGTTCTACGCGCCCGACGGCACTGTTGCCACCATCGAGGTCCAGCCCAGAGACGGGAGTGACTGGGACAGCTATCTGGAGGTCTTCGACTCCACGTTCTCGGAGATCGCCACGAATGACGACGGCGGGGTCGACGCCTTCTCGAAGCTCACGGACGAGACGCTCACCGGCTCGCCCGACGAGATCTACTACGTGAAGGTGGAAGGCTACGACGCCTCGGAGGAGGGCGAGTACACGCTGGCCGTCACGCTCGACGCGGCGCAGCCAGTTGTGCCCCCTGGCTCCGACTTCTATGCCTTCACGGTGGCTGAGGGCGACGAGATTACGCTGTGGACGCAGCTCCCCGGCGGCGGGGCCGGCCAGTTCGTCAACAATCTCGACCCCTACCTGCGCCTCTATGACCCCGCCGGCACCCTCATCGCGGAAGACGACAACTCGGGCGAGGGCGCGAACGCGCAGATCCAGAGAACCGTCGCCGGCGGCGAGGAAGGCGTGTGGACCGTCGAGGTGTCGGCCGTCGGCAACGAGGGCGGCGAGTATGTGCTCCTCGTCGACCAGGTGGCTGCCGGCCCGCTCGAGGTCGCGCGGCTCGCCGATGGGCAGGTCATCCTCTACGACGCCGATGCAACCAGCGAGCTCGATGCCGACGTGGCCGCTGCCGATGTGCGGATCACGCTGGACTCCAATGGGGCGGTCAAGCACGTGCGCATCGTCGGCAACTCCACGGGCTTCGGCATGCTCGTGATGCCCCACGGCGATCGCCGCGTGAAGGTCGACGACCGGCGCGACGCATCGGCCGGCCCTCTCGAGCCCCTCGCGTTCGTCTGCACGTCAGGCCCTGCGGCGTACATCCGCCTCGACAGCGTGGTCGCGGGCGCGGCGATGGGCACGACCCTCGAGACCGAGGGGGTGGTGGCCGATCCCGACCTCGACGGCGACGGAGCCACCAACGACCCCACCGCCGTCTACACCGGCGGCCCCGTGGACCAGTTGAGGATCGAGGGCGCCGTGGGCGGCGACCTGGTGGTTCTCGGAGCCAAGGCAAACGGGAAGGCCATCGGCAAGCTCCGCGTGGCGGGGGGCGACCTGCTCGCCGGCCTCGTCACGCCAGGCGGCGGCGTGGGCCGGCTCACGGTCCACGACGGCGTGTTCCGTGGCAACGCGGCGATCAACGGCAGCGTGGCCCGCGTGCGGCTCCTGGGCGGCGCGAACGATGCCGTGCTCGACATCGCCGGTGACCTGAACCACTTCCGTTCCTACGGCCCGTTCGACAGTTCGGAGCTCCTCGTTGGCGGGGATGCTGGGACCGTCCGCTTCGATGGCGCCCTCACCCCCGGCTCGAATGTGGGTCTGGGCGGACAGGCACGGCGCCTTGATTTCCGAGGCCCCGTGGCGGCGGGCGCCCAGGTGGCAGTGGGCAACGTGGGTAAGGCGCACTTCCGCGGCCCCGTGCTCGCCGACGTGGCGTTCGCCAACGACCTGACGGGCACCGTGTGGTTCCACGAGGGCATGGGTGCGGCCGGCAGCCTCGCGCTGGCGGGCGACCTGGCGGGTCGTGTGGTGTGTGAAGCCCCGCTCGAGGCTCCCGTGCAGGTCGACGGCGACCTGACCGGCCTGCTCACCGCCCCGCTGTTCAACGACGACGTGACCGTGTCTGGCGACTTCACGGGGGCCGTCGGCCTGAGGCCGCTCAACGGCAGGATGCTGCGCAGCAACCTGCGGTTGAGTGCCAGCGTGCTGGGGGTGGCCCGCCGCCGCTTCCTGACGGAGAACGGCCCCGCCACGCTCTTCCTCACCTCGGCGGGTCAGGTCGTGGACGGCTGGGTCGCGCGTGACCCTGGCAGCTACGTGCACGTTGTGGCCGAGGATCTCGGCTTCGGCGGCGCGTTCGCCGCGATCGACGACCTGAGCGTGTGAGCCCACAGGCCCACATGCGTGAAGCTCCGCTTGGCGTGCGCCATGCACCCTGGCGGGCAAGCCAACACACGACGCGAGGCCGCGCCCCGGCGCGGTCTCGCCCATGTCCGGAACCTCACGAGTTTGTGGGAGTGGCGCGTCGCTTGTGTCAGGAACTCGCGAACGTCGCTGCCCCATGGCTCAGGCTGGGTACTCGATGCCCTCGCACCCGCTCCATCGCAGACAGCGTGCGTCGGGGTCGAAGGCGGGGGCCAGGCGTCGGCAGTTGGCGGCGAATGCCTCGAAGCCTCCGGCGTCGGCGAGGCTCCCGCACAGGCACAGCCATGCGGCGCGTCGGCCCCGGGCGATCAGCTCGCGGCCGGTGAGCACCTCGTTGCGGCGGCCGAGCGGCTGGCTGCACCAGAGGGCCACCGCGCCCGTGCCGCACGCCCCGATCGCCCAGTGCTCGTCCGTCTCCTCGTGCTCGAAGGCGTCCGAGGGCCAGTGGGCGTGGGTGAAATGGATGGGATGCTGCTCGGGGATGTCGAAGATCTCTGCCACGAGGTTCCCGCGCTGGGCGAGGCGCGGGAGGATGCCGTTGCCGTACCAGTAGCCGGGTCGCGAGTGGCTCTGGTCGAACGTGCAGCCGGGGTGGTTGACGAACACGTGACAGCCGCGTCCCAGGGTGGCGTGCCAGAGGTGCTGCTGATAGCCGCGGCTGCCGGGGAAGAGGCCCGCTCGGACGTTCGGCGCCGCCGCGCTCTCGGGGTCGGCGCGGTCGAACGACGCGGGGATGGCCAGCGAAGTGAGCAGGTAGTCTGCGGTCTTCGCCAGGGCCACCTCCACGCCGTTCTCGCGATAGGTGGTGGCGGCGGGGCGGCGCATCGTGTCGCCCAGGGTCTCGGGTGGGCTGTAGGTGGGCGACGAGGCGACGAAGGCGAGCCAGTCCGTGAACGCCACGACGGCGTCGGGCGAGCCATAGGATAGGATGGCCTGGGTGCCGGACGTGTGGGGGTAGAGGACGTTGCGATAGACTCGGCCCTGGGGCGCGATGGTCACGCCGTCGAAGGCGTGGAGGGCGGCTTGCTCGAAGATGCGGTCGACGAGTGCGGCGGCGCGGCGGGCGAGCGCCTCGTCGCCCGAGAAGTCGGCGACGTTCATCAGGGCGGCCATGGTGAGGGGCATGTAGGTGCTGCTGTGGTATTCGCGGAAGCCGTGGGCCTCGGTGGCATCGAGCCACAGGCGGCAGCGCTGGAGGCCGATGGCGGCCTGTTCTGCGCCCGTGCGGCCGCTGTTGGTGAAGCACTCGTTGGGATAGAGGCGCCCTGCGATGGCCTGGCAGCCGTGGAAGAGGAGGGCGTGGTTCTCGCTGCCGAAGCACATGGCGTCGGTGCCCGGCTCGTCGGGCCAGTAGCGGAAGCCGCGGGCCACGCGGCGGATCTGTTCGGCCTCGGCGGGGGTGGCCAGGTCGAGTGCCACAAGGCGCAGGAGCATGGCGAGGGTGAAGTCCGCGCAGTCGTTCCGCTGCTCGATGCCGGCGAGGGAGTTGGCGACGGTGGGCTCGCCGGCGGGCTTGCCGCCGAGGAGGCGGTGTGCGAGGAGGCCGGTCACGCGCTGGTCCTTGCCCGCCGCGATGTGGAGGGCGTGGTGCCGGCGGTTCGCGTCGGGTGCCGGGGCAGCGGTGGGCGGCTGAGGCAGGTTCGCGGGGATCTCGAAGCTCCGCGTCAGGCTCTGCCCCGCGACGCGCAGGGCGACCGAGAGGCCGAAGGCGGCGGCGGGATTGAAGCCGAAGCGGGGCTCGCCCGTGGGCCACGGCGTTGTGGTGTCGGCCACGGTCACCTCGGCGGGCACGGGTGGAGGCGCGCTCGCGATGAGGGCATCGCGTCCGTCCGCCGCCACGCTCTCGAGCCAGGCCTCGGCCTCGGCCAGGGCGGCCGTGGTCTCGGGCGCGCCGGGCAGGCGAACCGCCAGGTTGCCCCCGCCGTCCGCCACCTGGAGGCCGAAGAGGTAGCGCGTGTCGCGCACGCCCAGGCCCTGGAGGCGGACGGCCAGCCGGTTGGCCCCGCTCCTGAGCGGCAGGTCGAGCCTGAGCGCGTCGGGGTACATGTAGCGCGGCACATCGTGGCGGGCCAGGTGCTCGCCGTTGAGCCACAGGTCGGCCGTGCCGCAGGCCCACAGGCGCACCGGGACGATGCCGTCGGCATCCGCCAACAGGTCCGTCGCGGCATAGAGGTCGAGCACGGTGAGCTGGTGGAAGAAGGCGCTGCGCTCGACGAAGATGTTCGCGCCGGGCGCGGTGAAGCCCCAGGGCTGGCCGAAGGGGCCTTCCTCGCCGAGGGCGGCGGCATCGGGTGGCCGAGCGATGTGTGGCCCGATGGCGGCGCGGCGCATCGCGTCGTCCGTGCCGCTCGGCCCGCCGTAGGGCGACCGCTGGGGGCCTGTGGTGATCCAGTGGCGCACGTAGCCCTGCGGGTCGGGCGCGAAACACGCGGGAGCGGAGGTCATTGGGGCAACTCCTGATGGACGCTCTGGGCGTGTGCGCGAAGCGCCGCACGTTCTAGCGTATCGTCCGCGCGCGGTCAAGCGAGGGAAGTTCGCGGGGAGCATGCAGGCAGCCCGGCAGCCTAGAGCCCGTTTCAGAATGGGGGATGCCGTGGGAGGGCGAGGCTCCCGCCGAGCCGCCAGGGTCGCAGAAGCGGCTCAGCAGGAGCTTCGCCCTCCCTTGACCAGCCAATCACGCCATTCTGAAACGGGCTCTCACTTCTGTGCGACGTCGTAGCAGAACAGTGTGTCGTGGTATCGCAGGTAGAGACGTCGGTCCAGGATGACGGGGTGGGGCCAGGCGTCGTTGCGGCGGCGGTCGGTGATGCGGAAGCGGCCTTTGGTCTCGAACCCCGCGTCGGTGGGCTTCAGCAGAAGCATATCGCCCGTTTCGCTGAGGGCGTAGAGGCGCCCGTCGGCGTGGAGCACGGAGCCCTTCACCAGGTCGTTCTTGCTGTAGAGCACCTTGCCGGTGGCGGCGTCGATGCAGGCCCAGTGGCGGAAGCGTCGGTAGCCGGCGCCGTAGAGGCGGTCGCCCAGGCACACGAGCGCCCCGTGGCAGTTGTCCACGGGCGTTTCCCAGAGCTGCTCGAAGCTCACCTTGTCCGGGCGGGCGTGGACGCGGAACATGCGGCCGCCGTACACGTCGGGCACGGTGAAGAAGACGCAGTCGCGCCAGAGGGCGGGCGTGGCGCCGATGACCTCCCAGCGGGCGACGACCTTGTGGGTCCAGAGCAGCTTGCCGGAATCCGCCTCGACGCAGAAGAAGTGTCGGGCGGAGCAGCCTGCGACGAGGCGGCGCCCGCCGACCTCGAAGAGGATGGGCGGCGAGTAGCCCGCCTTGTCCGTATCCGCCACGGGGGGATCGATCACCTTGCCGCCGAAACGGCGCGAGCGCTGGAACCGCAGCGGCTCGCTCGCCCACACCGTGGCGCCCGTCTTCGTGTCGAGTGCGGCCATCAGCGCCTTCTTCCCGCCCGGTGTCACGAGCACGCGGCCGCCATCGACGAGCAGGCACTCGCTGATGCCCCACTGGATGGTGCTCCCCTGGAAGCGCTCGAGCACGTTCACCGTCCAGATCTCGCGGCCATCGGCGGGGTCCAGGCACACCGCGCGGCCGTGGGCGTTCATATGGTAGAGCCGCCCGCCGGCATAGGTGCAACTCGCCCGCGAGCCCCGCCACTGGCGCTTCCACGCCTTGCCGTTGGTCGTCTTCCACTTGAGCCTGCCATCGAGGTCGAAGGCGAAGATCAGGAGGTCGGCCCCCACGTCGCCCGTGATGTAGAGGGTGGCGCGGGTGATGATGGGGGCGGAGTAGCCCCGGCCGAGCCCCGAGGCGCTCCACAGCAGCTTCGGCCCGCCCTCGGGCCACTCCCCGAGCAGGCCCGTCTCGGTGCACAGGCCGTCGCGGCGTGGGCCGCGGAACTGCGGCCACCCCGGCTCCTCCAACGCAACCATGCGCGCCATCGGCTCCGCGGCCGCCACGGAGCCCGCAAGGCCCAGGAGAAGGAGCAAACCGGCGGCGGGCTGGCATCGGGCCATCATTTGACTCGCGGTCATACGCACTGCCTCCAGGGCGATAGACAGGGGACGCAACGGCCCGCGACTGACTCATGCGTGCTTCGGCCTCCCGGCCCTGTCCGCGCCGGATCGTAATGCCGCGCGGACGGGATGTCAACCCTCCGCCGCGCGAGGAGGCATGCTTGACAGTCGGTGGCGGGCACGATAGGGTCTTCCCCAAGCCGGCCGGAAGCGACGCTGGGACGGTCGCGACAGGAGACTCAGTATGATGCCATGCACGTTCATTTCCCGCCGATCACTGCTCGTGGCAGGGGCAGCGGGTGCAGCGGCTGGGCTCGCCGCGGGGGCCGAGGCTCCCCGCGCGCGGCCTGCCGGTGAGCCGTTCGGCTACTGCCTCAACACGAGCACCGTGCGGGGGCATCGTCTCGATCTGGTCAAGGAGGTCGAGCTTGCCGCCAAGGCTGGGTATGGCGCCATCGAGCCGTGGGTCGGCTCCGTGCGTCGCTTCCAGCAGGGGGGCGGGTCGCTGAACGACCTGCGGAAGAAGATCGCCGATCTTGGCCTCGCCGTGCCCAGCGCCATCGGCTTCTGCCGCTGGATCGCCGCCGACGCGACGCAGCGCCAGAAGGCCCTCGAGCAGGGGAAGGCGGACATGGAGCTGCTCCTCCAGATCGGCGGCACCGGCATTGCCGCCCCGCCCGCGGGCGCCCGCCGCCCGCTCGACCTGCTCGCCGCAGCGGAGCGCTACGGGGCGCTCCTGGACGTGGGCAAGGAGATCGGCATCGTGCCCCAGCTCGAGCTCTGGGGGCCGTCGGCACTCCACCGCATCGGCCAAGCCGTCCTTATCGCCATCGAGAGCGGCCGCCCGAACGCCCGTCTCCTCCTCGATATCTACCATATCTACAAGGGCGGCTCGAGCTTCGCCGGCCTCGCGATGCTCGGCCCGAAGGCCATGAACGTCTTCCACGTCAACGACTACCCCGCCGACCCGCCCCGCGAGACAATCCGCGACAGCCATCGCGTCTTCCCCGGCGACGGCGTCGCTCCCACGAAGAGCATCCTGCGCACGCTCCGCGACATCGGGTTCCGCGGCTGGCTTTCGCTCGAGCTCTTCAACAACGAATACTACAAGCGCCCCGCAGCCGAGGTGGCCAAGACCGGCCTGGAGAAGATGAAAGCGGCCGTGCGGGCTGCCTTGGCCTAGCGGGCGAACCGCGCTGGCATCGCCCCGCCAGACCGCTATACTGACCCTCTCCGTCCCCCTATTGGGCTGCGGACCCAAACCCTTCCACCGATGCTGCATCGAGAGACGCCACGTGTCCCACCGTCCCCATCTCCCTCTTCGCGACCTTGCGGGCCGCCTCCGCGAGGCGGGCCGAGCCTGCACCCTGCTGGGAGTCGGCCCCGTGTCCCAGATTGCCGTGCGGGCGGCGTTCGACGCCTGCGCCGCCTATGACTGTCCCGCCGTGTTCATCGCCTCGCGCAACCAGGTCGACCTGCACGATCTCGGCGGCGGCTACCTGATGGGCGGCATGGACCAGGGGGCGTTCGTCTGCCTGCTCCGCGAGGCGGGCGATGCCGCGGGATACCGCGGCCCCGTCTACGTCTGCCGCGACCACGGCGGCCCCTGGCAGCGCAACGCCGAGCTCGACTCCCGCCTGCCCGTCGCCGAGGCGATGGCTATCGCACGCCGCTCGTTCGCTGCCGACATCGAGGCGGGCTTCAACTATCTGCACATCGACCCCACCAAGTGCCCCCACCCCTACACCCAGGACGACCTGGTGGGCTGGACGGCCGGCCTCGTGGCCTTCTGCGAGGCGACCCGCAACGGCCTGGCGGCGGAGCCCATCGACTACGAGGTGGGCACGGAGGACATCCGCGGCGGCCTCACCACGCCCGACGCCTGCGAGGACTTCCTCCAGAAGCTCACGGCCCGACTCGCCGCCGACGGCCTGCCGCTGCCCACCTGCGTGGTCGGCCAGACCGGCACCCTGTGCCGCACCGACCGCAACGTCGGACGGTTCGACGTCGATGGCACCCGCCGCCTCGTCGCCATCGCCGCTGCCCACGGCATTGGCTTCAAGGAGCACAACGGCGACTACCTCTCCGCCGCATCGTGCCGCGTCCACCCCGACCTGGGGGTCACGGGCATGAACGTCGCCCCCGAGTTCGGCCTCGTCGAGACCGACGCGCTCCTGGCCCTGGCCGACCTCGAGGCGAAGCTCGTCCGCGAGGGCTGGCTGCCCGACGCCCAGGCCTCCCACCTCCGTGAGCTGTGCCGCGCGAAGACCTTTGCCCACAGCCCCTGGCCGAAGTGGATGACCGACGAGGTGAAAATCCTGCCCCGCGAGCGCGTCGAGCCCGACGCCGCGCTCCGCCGTCTCATCGCCCGCGTGTGCGGCCACTACGTCTACGACGACCCCGAGGTGAAGCGTGCCCGGGCCCGCCTGTGCGCCAACGTCGATCGCTTCGAGCTCGTCGAGTCCGCCGAGGCATTCGTCCTTGGCAGGGTGCGCGCCGCCATCGAGTTCTATCTCCGCCACTTCCGCCTGCACGGCGTGAACGAGCTCGCGCGCGGCTGAATCCCACCGTTGGTATCACTGCCCCGGCCTCTGTAGAATGAGCCGTGGCACCGGACAGCGTGCACGCTGCTTCGGAGCCCTCTGTGCCCGGCGGAACGGCAGGTCGAGGCCCCGCTCCCTCTCAGCCGCCCGGCGTCAGCTCCACCTGCACCACCTCTTCGGGCACCGTGATGGTCTTCGTCTGCTCCGGCTTGCCCGGGAATCTCCATCGGAGCGTGCAGCGGCCCAGGTGGCGCAGGCACAGGAGGGCCGGCGGCGAGTGGCCCGCTACGCTGGCTGCTCCCGTGCAGAAGCGGGGATCCTCGCCCTGCCACGCGCTCACGGTCACGGGGCCTGTGACTCCCTTGGGCAGGCGGGCGGTCACCACAGGCACGTCGCACAGGTCGTTGTAGTAGCACCAGACCTGGCCGCCGGCGAACGCGACGGCGAGGTCCACGCCGCAGTCGGCATTGAAATCGGCCACGGCGCAGGCGACCACTCCGCCCGGCGGCGGGCCGCCGGCGGCGAGAGCCGCTTCGTGGAGCCGCAGCCCGCCCTCCTCGCCCAGGCACCGGTAGCCGCGGTTGAAGTGGTAAACGAACCCCGTGTCCGCATAGGCCAGTGCCAGGTCGGGACGCCCGTCGTGGTTGAGATCGGGCGCCCCACACCAGGAGGCGCCAGGGGGCGTCTTGTAGCTGAGGCTGCCCGAGCGGCGGGTCACCGTGCGGAAGCCTGCCTTGCCGTCGTTCTCCCACAGCTCGTTGCTCCTGGCATCGCTCACGAAGAGGTCGAGGAAGCCGTCGCCGTCGAAGTCGCCGACTGCGAACGGTGCGCGGCCCGCCGCCTTCACAGGCGAAGCCACGGGCTTCTCGAAGCCGTCCGCTCGGCCGCGCCAGAGCACGGCTCCCGGCGCTCGGGGCTGGAGCACGTCTGCGAAGCCATCGTTGTCCAGGTCGGCCACCACGCAGGCGGTCGCGGCCGGGCCAGCTCTGGCGATGGCCGGGCCATCGGGCAGCTCGCGGCGCTCGCCGGTCATCAGGAGCACAAAGGGCCGGGCGGCCGTGCTCACCACGAGCGCCGGACGGCCCGAGGCGGCAACGGGAGCGAGGCCCAGGCAGGCACCGTGCACCGCGAATTGCGCCTTCTCATTGCGGGGGCCGAACGTGCCGTCGCCCCGCAGGGGTCGGATCTCGACGCTCGCCCCATCGCAACTCGCTAGGTCGGCCAGTCCGTCGCCGTCGGCATCGAGCCACGTGGCGTGCTTCGAGCGCGTGTCGAGCTTTGCCGCGGCGGTCGCCTCGGCGAACGCCTCGTCGTCGGGCTTCGGGCGGAAGAGCCGATCACCCTGGGGCGAGGCGACGAAGAGGTGGGCCGGGCCACGGGGCGCAAGCTCCACGGCGTGCATCGCCGCCACGCCGCCCACGGTGGCCAGCCGGCTCTGCCCGATCCAGCGCGTGCCCACCACCGTCGGCACCCTCGCGTCGGGGCAGGCCTGGATGTAGCGGGCCATGCGGACCAGCGCGTCCGTGCCGCCGGCATACACGCCGCTCATCTGTGGGTCCACCCCCGTCACCGTCCAGCGGCCCGGCCCCGCTGCGGCGAGCGCCACCCAGTGGTCGCCCACGTGGAGGAAGGCCTGCTTCGCCTTCGCGGCGTCGGCCGCGAAGAGAATGGCGGGAGCCTTCCCTGTGCGCGAGAACAGCGGCGCAGCGGAGTTCTTCGATGCCTCCCCGCCGAGGCGGAGTGCCGCCCCCGCCTTGCTCTTGCCCTTCACCACACTTGTGGGCACGAGACGCCACACCCCGGAGCCGGCCGCAGGCTCCACCGTGCCCGCCACGATCGTGGCCGACTGGCGCACCAGATGCACCGGCGTGAACTTCGGGTTGATGTAGGCGACGGCCTGGCCCTCCAGCAGGACAACGAGGCCCAGGGCACATGCGCACGTGGCCCTCCTGGCCGCGCGTGAGACCATCTTCATCCCCTGTTGGTGCTTGAGCTCACTTCGCCTTCACGTCGTAGCAGGCCAACTCGTCGCCGTGGCGCAGGTAGAGCCTGCCGTCGCAGATCACGGGGTGTGCCCAGGTGGGGCCTCGGCCGCCAGACTGCGGCTTCCACGTGCTCTTGGGCCGGTAGCCCTCCGGCGTGGCTTCCACCAGCGCCATCGTGCCGCCTTCATAGCGGTAGTAGAGATGGCCGTCCGCGTAGAGCGTGGCACACGAGAGCCTGCCGAACGACTTGGACTTCCAGACGACCTTCCCCGTGAGGAACTCGATGCAGATGGGCTCGTGGTTATACTTGTGGCCCTTCATGCTGTAGAGGTGGTCGCCGACGAGCACGACGCCGCCGTGAATGTTCTCGAAGACGTTTGGCGGAAGGAAGTAGACCTCGCGGGCGTCCACGCCGTCGCCCTTGCGGCTGAGTTCGAGGAGCACGGCGCCCGTGCCGTAGGAGGTGGTGCAGAAGACGTGGTTGCCGCGCACGATGGGCGTGGGGATGTTGGCCGTGGAATTGGCGATGCGGTTGTAGCTCCAGAGCAGCTTGCCGTCGCTGGCCCGCACGCCGATCAGGCCCTTGCCCACGAGCTGGACGTAGGTGCGGAGGCCATCGACGTCGGCGACCATGGCCGAGGCGTAGGCAGCGCCGGGCCGGCCCCTGCGGCCGAGGTCGGGCACGGCGCACTTCCAGACCGTCTCGCCCGCCTTCTTGTTCAGCGCGACGACTTGTGCCGCGTCGGCGCCCGGCGTGCAGATGACCTTGTCGCCGTCGACGAGCGGGGATTCGCTGAAGCGCCACATCGTGCTCATCTTCCCCCCGAAGTCGCGGCCGAAGTTCTTTGCCCACACCCGCTTGCCCGTGGCCGTCTCCACGCACACGATGTCGCCGCTGGTGCCGATGGCATAGGTGAGGGCGCCGTCCACGGTGGGGGTGCAGCGGGGTCCGTCGCGGTGCCCCGACCCCACCTCGGCCGTCCACACAGGTTTCTGGGTCTTGAGGTCGATGGCGAGGATGCACTGGCGCTTCGCCTGTCGGCCGCGGCTGTCCCTGCGACCAGGGATGGGCAGGTCGCCCATCGTGTAGAGGCGGTCGCCCACGATGGCCACCGCCGAGTAGCCCATGCCGATGCCCTTCATCTTCCAGAGCAGCGGCGGGCCGCCGGCGGGCCACTTCTCGAGCAGGCCCGTCTCGGTGCACACGGCGTCGCGCTTCGGGCCGCGCCACTGCGGCCAGTCGGCGGCGGCCGAGATCCCCGCAACCGCGAGCAGGCTCAGCACGATGGCCCCCCGACCCCATGTCCTTTGCATCGTGTTCTCCTTCCTCACGTGTGGCATGCCGACCCA
>Ga0272442_10001935_pt1 | contig 30633 bp, 26 predicted proteins | sample SSMForm2O_FD_200262 | JGI IMG/M metagenome (GOLD analysis project Ga0272442, IMG submission 200262) | Marine sediment archaeal communities from Little Sippewissett salt marsh, Falmouth, MA, United States - SSM-Form-2O | ecosystem: Environmental > Aquatic > Marine > Wetlands > Sediment ...
CAACAAGATCAAGGTGATGCTGCGCAAACACTATGGTCTTCGAGACCCGCTATATCTTGATCTCAAACTCCTTAACATCAGAAACGCAAAGCACCAATTAACCGGATGAACCAAAATATTTTCTGCCTTAACCTGTTGCAATATATAGACTTACGCAAATCAGGAAAGTTTTTTTGAAATTTTTAGATTTTTTCTGCTTGTTGCCCCCCCTAAAACAGCGTCTATATATATAGAGAGATATTACATCTCTGACCGCCGGTGGCTATCGCAGAGAATAGCGCTGAAAAGCGGCAAAACCACAATCCCACGGGAGATTTTATTTCCGGTTGTATATGCATTAGGGATGATGTTTTTAGAGGAGAAAGCAACCAAATGTCATTACGAGGAGCGAAGCGACGTGGTAATCTAATCGCGAGCATGGCGAGCAATAATGATTTCCTTATTTTATCAGATTGCTTCGCTACGCTCGCAATGACAGAAGAGAAAATATCATGTGTAATTTGAAAGAACAAGAAATATTTAAATTTGACGGCAAATATACCCACGCAAATATGACAGAAAACCCTGTAATATCTGTAAAATTATGTCGTAACTCCTTGCCAGGCAACAAGTTAAGTTTACAAATGGGAATTTCGGGGCGCGGATGCAAAATGTTTCGTTTTTCGAGCCTGATTGATAATTGTGGACCCGGATATATAAATTTCTTTTGGCGGTGAAAGGTGGAGTCGTATAATGAGGGTTTGTCTCAAAAGGGAAAGCACCTATGGATAAGCTACAAAAAAAGAATAGTGCGAATAGACGAAGCTGCGACGAAGTCCGCTATATCGCGGGTTTCTCGAGTTTCGATGTCCCGCAGCGCCTGTCGGACGTGCTCGTAGTCGGCTCCGGTGCTGCCGGGCTCCGAGCCGCCCTCGAGGCCGCAAAGTACGGGCGCGTGATGGTCGTGACAAAAGCTTCCATCGAAGAGACGAATACCGAGTATGCGCAAGGCGGGATTGCCGCGCCCCTGTCGGAAAAAGACTCGGTCGAAAAGCACATGGCGGACACGCTCGACGCAGCCCAGGGGATTGCGGACGAAGATATCGTAAAGACAATCGTCGCGGAAGGCCCCAAAGCTATCCGGGAATTCGTCGAGTGGGGCGCAAACTTCGATAAAACGGGCGATTCCTACGCACTCGCAATGGAAGGCGGCCACAAGGCACCGAGAATTGTCCGGGCGAACGGCGACTCGACCGGCAGGGAAATCGAGCGCGTGCTCGTCGATGCCGTATTGGCAAATCCCAACATACGCGTGCTCGAAAACACCTTCATGGTCGACCTCATCACCGAGGGCGGGAACTGCCTCGGCGCGCTCGTCTTCGACCAGGCCAACGGCAAGCAGATTGTATGGGCGAGACAGACGGTTCTCGCGACCGGAGGCGCCGGACAAGTCTACCGCGAAACGACGAATCCCGAAATTGCGAGCGGCGACGGGCTTGCGGCCGCTTACCGGGCCGGGGCCATCATGCAGGACATGGAATTCGTGCAGTTCCACCCGACGACGCTTTATATAGCCGGTGCGATAAGGGCGCTTATTTCCGAGGCGGTAAGAGGCGAGGGCGCGCACCTGATAAACGGCGAGGGCGAGAGGTTCATGCCGGGCTACCATCCCGACGGCGAGCTCGCACCGCGCGATGTCGTCTCGCAAGCCATCGTCGAAGAGCTCAAACGAACCCGCTCAACGAAAGTATTCCTCGACCTGCGCCACCTCGACGCCACCAAGGTGCATGCACGCTTCCCCGGCCTTACCGAGCTATGCGCGTCGTTCGACCTCGACCTGGCGCAAGACCTCATTCCCGTTCGGCCGAGCGCACACTACATGATAGGCGGAGTAAAAACCGACCTCTACGGCAGGACCAGCATCTCGAACCTCCTTGCCTGCGGCGAAGTGGCATGCACGGGCTTTCACGGCGCAAACAGGCTGGCCTCGAACTCGCTTCTCGAAGTGGCGGTGATGGGGCGTCGCGCCGGCGAGACTGCGGGCAAGGTGCTGGCTGACACGCCCTCGCCCGGCCCGAAACCGGTCGAAAACGCGCCCTCGCCCCACAAACACAGGATACTGCTCCGAGACATGGAAGACAGCTTGCGCGCCCTGATGTGGCGAAACGTCGGCATTGAGCGCGATGCAACGGGGCTGGCCGAAGCGCTCGAACTCCTGGATTTCTGGTGCCGCTACGTCCTCGACCGCAACTTCGAAACGCCCGAAGGATGGCGTCTGCAAAACATGTTGCAGGTGGGCAGGCTTATCGCGATTTGCGCGCTCCGCAGAAACGAATCGAGGGGCGTCCACCTGCGAACCGACGTCCCCGGACGCGACGACGCGAACTGGAAGCACCATAGCAAAATAAGCGTTGGCGCCGAATCATGCGGCGAGGTCACTTGAGATGCTTTATGCGGACCTTGCGAATGAGAACTTGGGAATCATTGACGATGAAGAAACAAATCGGGCCTTTCGAATACCCCGGTTCGGCCTTTTGCGTGAAGGTCTGCGCGGATCCTTCGGGCCGGATAGTGTACACATCGGCCCTGACTTCGACCGTGACCTTGTGGAACTTGCCGGGCGGGAAGTTGTCGGTGCCGAACGTTATCTGGTCGAAAACCGACCGGCCATCCTCGTTCTTGCCGCGAATTCCCAGCACGAGATATTCGCCTTTGACAATCTTGAATTCGAGTTCGAGAATGAAATTGTCCCACGGCGCGGACTCGGTGCCGCAGTATATGAATCCTTGGGAATCCCCAAGGCACTCGCCGAATATAAGCTCGTCTTCCAGCCTCCATTCGCCGGCCTGGGCCGACCATCGCTCCATGCTCCCGCCTGAAAAAAGCTCGTCCCAGGGCAGATTCTCCTCTATGCGGCGCTTCTCCTCCAGGTCGCTTACCTCCATCGACAATTCCCTATGCCGCTTTTCCCACTCCGTTTTTCGCGGTCCCGTTCTCATGGACTCGGGATATTTCTTGACGATTTCGAGCGCAGCCTCGGGGTTGCGGGCTTCGAGCGCCTCGTTCACCCTCTCGGTCATTATGTCGAATTTCCTGTCCGCCTCGGCTTCCTGCTCGATGGGTGCGGAGAGTTCGTCTATCTTCTTTTGCCATTCGGTCGAGTTGAACTCGGCCGGATACTCGCCGAGCACCTCGAGCGCCTCTCGCGCCCTTCCGGCTGTGAGCGCGCCCTGCGCCTGCTCTTTCAATTTCTCGTAAGTGTTTCGCGCATCCTCGTCGAACCTTTCCTGCGCTTTCGCCGCAAGGTCCTCGGCCTTTTTCTCAAAGTTCGTTCCTTCAGCCTGCGGTTTGAAGCTATCAAGCTGGGTAATAATCATCTGCAGCTCGCGCGGGTGCGAAGCGGCGTACGATTCTATCCGTTCGTATTGGGCCTTGAGGTCGTCGAGCCGCATATCATTGGCGGTTGCGGGCTTCTTTTCCGTAGCTGCATTATCCGAAGGCGCCGGCTTATTTTCAGCCGGACGCTCGTCCGAAGAACAACTTGCAAGAAGAATAATAACACAGAAAATATACGAAAACTTTGACAAAGAGAACATGACCACCCTCCCGAAATTTATTTGCGATTTTATTATGATAGCTTCACGAGGCTTCGGATACAAGAGCATAAATGCGAACAATGTCGGCGGCGTTGCCAGCAAGTTAATTGCGAAAAATACAAACGGGGTTCTTGACAGCGTGCAAACCGGCATTATAATGGGGGCTACAATTGCGGGGTGGAGCAGTCTGGAAGCTCGTCGGGCTCATAACCCGAAGGTCGTTGGTTCAAATCCAACCCCCGCTACCAGTTTGAATAACAGGCCCTTCGGCGAGTACGTCGAAGGGCTTTCATTTTCGGCATGCATAACATAATTCCCATCCATCCATTACATGCCATGCCCATTTAACACGCAGCAAAAAATAATGATGTTGACAGAAAAGAGTGCGTCATCAATAATACGAATATAATAATCGTAATACGGAGGGTCGGGAATGGCAAACCTCGTCCGGTTCAGCACGTCTATCGAGAAACCTCTTTACAAGCTGATGCAGAAGCTTGTCGAGAAGAGCGGGTATGCGAATCGCTCCGAGTTTATTCGGGACCTTATTCGAAAGCTTCTGGTTGAAGAGGAATGGAAGTCAAACGAAGAGGCAATCGGGACCGTGACAATGATATTCGACCATCACAAGCGCCAGCTCTCGGAGCGCCTGCTGGACCTCCAGCACGACCATCATCAGAACATCCTGGCATCGACGCACGTTCACCTCGACCACGACATGTGCGTGGAAACGATAATGATAAAAGGCAGGGCCAAGGAAATAGAAGAATTCACCAATATGCTCAGAAGGGAAAAAGGAGTGCTTCACGCCTCGCTCTCGCTCGGCTCCACGGGAAAAAGACTCGCATGAAACAAGCAAATGAAATCCTGTCGCCCGAATTCTGGATTAAGGAGTGGAACAACCACGGCCGGCAATTTGCCAAGGAGCCATGGTCAGCCTGCCGGAGCGTCGGAACATGGAACAGGATGGCAAAAACGTATCACAATGACGACAAATCAAATTCCGAGGTGCGGGAGCGGCGCAGAGCCGGCCGGGAACAGATAATCGAATTGATGGAGAAACGCGGGATGCTACGGCCGGGGATTCGAGTGCTCGACGTGGGCTGCGGAACCGGGACATGGGCGTTTGCATTCGCCGAGCGCGGCGCCGAGGTGGTAGGCATAGATTTCTCAAACGCAATGACCGAACGGATGAAGCAAGAAACTCCACCCGAGCTAAGAGACAGAATCACCTGCATCGAGGGGAACTGGCACGATTTCGATGTTGAAAAAGAAGGGTTCGCAGGGTCTTTCGACCTCGTCTTTGCGAACATGACGCCGGCGGTTAACGGGCCGGAAAACTTTCTCAAGCTTATAAAAACCAGCAGGGAGTGGTGCTTTTTCGCGGGATGGGCCGGGCGGCGCAGCGAGCCGTTGCTCGAAGGCCTATGGTTGCATCTAACGGGCCGGGAGAAACCATCTTTCCGGAGTGATATCATATTTCCGCTCAATCTCGCCTATTCAATGGGGTTCAGCCCTTCCCTCCAACTCCGAGACGTCAAATGGGAAAACGAGATGAAGCTCGATGAGGCAGAAGACTTCTTCGGCGAATTCCTTTCCAGGTCTCTGGGGGAACCTGCCGGGCAGATAAAACCACGAATCCGGGAGTATCTCTCCAAGCGGGCGGAAAACGGCAGGATAATGAAGAGCACCACGGGTCGCACGGGTTTCATTATTTGGAAGGTGGCATAAGTTGTCGAGGCGCGGACTTACATTTTGCCTTTTCGGATTCCTCTTGCTCGTTATCGCCCCGTTTATCCTGCTTACGATACGCGAGTACGGCATTTCCAGGAAGTACGCGAAAAGCGGGCGAAGCATCCGTTTTGCCGGCGAGGACTGGGGCGCGCCAAATCCATTCCTTTTCTATCCGCGCGGCCTTTATATTTTTTGGCGCTGGGTAATATAAATATGAAATTTTTAATACGAAAACCGGGCAGCATTTACATCCAGGAGGACCTGCCGACATGAAAGAACGCGGTCGCCGCATTGTCATGATTGCAGTTCTTCCGGTTGCCATTATTCTTGTTGCGATTGTTCTGTGGTTTTTCCCCGGAACACGAAAACTCTCAGTTAAAGGGCGTACTGTTACTGATCTCGCTGGAAGAAAAGTTACTGTCCCCAACAAGATTGAACGTCTTATCGCGCTCGGTCCGGGCAGCCTGAGGCTCGTGGCATATCTCAATGCAATGAATCGGATTGTAGGAATAGAGAATTTCGAGAAACGCATGGAGGCCAACATCTACGTGCGGCCGTATGCAAGCGCGTTCGATGATAAATTCCTGAACCTGCCAGTGGTGGGGACGGGAGGGCCCGGGGCAATTCCCGACCCGGAAAATTTGCTTATGTGCCACCCAGACCTTATCGTCGCGGTCGGCATCGAGCCTGCCCAATTGGAAAATCTGCAGGCCAAAACCGGTGTGCCAGTAGCTTACCTCTCGTACGGTGAACTCGGCGTTTGGCGGGAAGAAGCGCGCCGCTCCCTTTCGCTTCTCGGCGAAATTCTCGGTACGACCGAGCGCGCCTCAAGACTAAACGAGTATATTTCGTCTCTGGAGGAAGACCTGAAGAGAAGAACTTCCGACATTGGCGAAGAGAAAAAGCCCTCCGCCTATTTCGGAGGAATTTCCTATAAGGGCTCTCACGGGTTGACCAGCACTCAGGGAGAGTACCCTCCGGCTATTATGGTAGGCGCGCGCAATCTGGCCGATGAACTGCACAAGAGTGGACACTTCTTCGTGGACAAAGAGCAGATACTTGCCTGGAACCCGGACTTTATATTCGCTGATGCCGGGAGCCGGCTCATCCTGAACCAGGACTTTGAAGACAACAGGGATTTCTACCGCCTGCTCAAAGCTGCCGATTCCGGCAGGATGTTATCGCTCCTGCCCTACAATTATTACAACACCAACATGGAACTGGCCCTGCTGAATGCGTACTTCATAGGCAAGTCTTTATATCCGGAAAAGTTCGAAGACATCGAAATGAAGGATAAGGCTGACGAAATCATGGAGATGTTTCTTGGTATCCAGCCGGATGCAGAGATACCGCCCTATCGGGCCTTACACTTCCCCGAAACCGGTCCGGTTGAGTGGAGGTAACATGCCCGAAACGGAACTGAAGGAACGGTATGCACAACACATAAGAAAAAAGCTCCTGCTGGGCGGTGTGATTCTTGCTTTGATTACTGGTGCGACCGCTCTTTCGCTGCGGACCGGCGCTTATCCCATCCATTTCCGTGACATTGCCGGCGCGCTTACGGGACGGGCCGACCAGACAGTGCTTCACATTTTCTGGAACATACGCATGCCTCAGGTGCTGGCGGCGATTCTTGCGGGCGCCTGTCTTGGCCTGGCCGGCACTGCCATGCAGAATGTACTTAGAAATCCGCTTGCATCGCCTTTTACGCTCGGCATTTCCCAGGGAGCCGTCTTCGGGGCTGTTTTCGCAATCGTTGCGCTGGGAGCGGGATCCGTCGCGGTAACCGGCACAGAGCGCTCTATCGCCTCGTCACCGCATATCATAGCTCTCTGTGCTTTTACAGGCTCTCTTGTCACAGTTACGGCGCTGGTGCTGCTTTCTTCCCTGCGCAATCTATCGCCAGCCGCTCTGATTCTTGCCGGAGTCGCGCTCAGCGCTTTCTTCGGGTCGGCGACCATGCTCCTGCAGTACTTTGCCTCAGACATCGAGATAGCTTCCGCGGTGTTCTGGACGTTCGGCGATCTTAAGAAGGCACAATGGCGGGAACTCGCCGTGATTGCCCTGGCAATGCTGCCCCCGGCGATGTTCTTCATCTGGAAAGGCTGGCATTTCAACGCGATGATTTGGGGAGACGATACGGCCAAAAGCCTTGGAGTCAACGTATATTCGCTTCGACTTGCATCGCTGGTGCTGGCCGCCCTGACGGCGTCCGTCACCACTGCATTCATGGGAATAATCGGATTCGTCGGGCTGATTGCTCCCCATATTGTGAAAATGTTAATAGGGCAGGATCATCGCTTCTTGTTTCCATATGCGGCTCTGGTCGGTGGCCTGCTGCTTCTTGTCTCAGACCTGCTGGCGCGAACAGTGGTTGCCCCCATCGTCCTGCCGGTAGGTATTCTAACTTCTTTCGCCGGCGCCCCTCTCTTTCTATATTTTCTTATGAAGCACGGGGATATAAAGTCATGACTCTTGAAATAAGAGACCTGCATTTTTCCTACGTGGACAAAGATGTCCTGCATGGGCTGACGTTCGACCTCCCGTCGGGGTGCCTTGCGGCTATATTGGGAGAAAACGGTTCCGGCAAGTCAACCCTTCTCAAGAACATCAACCGCCTGTTGAAGCCACGAACCGGTGTTGTGCTGATCGACGGCGCAGCGGTGGGGAACATGAGCGGGCGAGAAATCGCCAGGCATTTCGGCTACATGCCCCAGCGGCAGGAAGCGGCGCATTGCACGGTGTTTGAGGCGGTACTGTTGGGGAGAAAAGCCCGTGAAGGCGGATGGACGACAAAGAGAGACATGGACAAAGTCGAGGAAATACTGCGGCTTGTCCGTCTGGAGAACATGGCGATGAGACCAACCGTTGAACTCAGCGGCGGAGAGCTGCAGAAGGTGATTCTGGCCCGCGCGCTGGCGCAGGAGCCAAAGGTCCTTCTTCTCGACGAACCAATCAACCATCTGGACCCGGTCAACCAGATAGAGGTAATGAGCCTCCTGCACGCCATCACGCGCCACCTGGGCATTGCCTCTCTCGTGGTCACTCACAACCTGAACAACGCCCTGCGCTTCGCGGACCGCTTCATCCTGCTCAAGCAGGGCAGGATACTCGCCGCCGGTGGAAAGGACATTATCACGGCCGACACTATTCGAGAGGCTTTTCAGATCGACGCAACTATCGGAGAAGTTGGTGGAGTCACCGTGGTAGTGCCTATGTTACGCGGGGTCCGCTCCCACTGGCACCTTGCCGAATCGGGCCATTTTCACAAACATGAGCATGCAGTAGAGGACCACGTCTACGACCATGAACACGAGAAGGAAGGAACCAATGATGGACATCGAAGGTCCGAGGGAAGAGATCAGGACACTTCTGCGGAACGGTAAATTCACCGATGCAGACACAGCTGCCGTGTGCATCCGAATCGTTATAACGCACAATGGAGAGCCGATAGAGACAGGAATGGCCGAAGATATTATCCAGTCGCCATCTCATGAAGAGACCCGGCGGCTCATTAAAGCGGCAAGGCAGCGAGAACTTGCTCTAACGCATATAGAATAGACTATCGGAAATTAGTGCTCCGAAGCATTGTCCATTGCCAGAAGGCATCAGGCCGTAAAACAGGAAAAGTATTTTTGTATGAAGGAGGCAATGGGATGCATAAGCTGACAATTTTATTCTGCTTCGCGTTCGCGATTTTCTGGATGCAGGCAGACATGGCCCTGGCGCAGGAAGAAGAAACTTCGGGAAAAGAAACTCCCCGGGTGGAGCTTCCGGAAGTGACGGTCAAGGGCGAGAAAGACGAGAAAACAAATGATACAAGCGAAATAACTCCTGAAGAAGTGATTCGTCCGCGCATCGGCGTTTCTCTCGAAAACATCCTCCAGGATGCGCCGGGAATTGATATGACGCGCCGTTCGTTTTCCGGCTCGCAAAGCCACAAAGTCTATCTGCGCGGATTCGAAGAAAAGCAATTCCTCGTTACGATGGACGGGCGCAGCCTCTACGGCTCCGGAGTCATGGGCGGCTACTACGTCGACTGGTCGAGCCTTCTGCTCGACGATGTCGAACGCGTCGAAGTCATTCGGGGTGCGCGTTCGGCCAAGTACGGCAATACGCTCGGTGGCGTTATCAACGTTATTACCCGCGAGCAGACCGCGGAGCCCAAGCTGTTTCTGAAATCCACGCTGGCCAGTTTCAATACGGAAAGCTTCATAGGCAGGCACAGCATTGGGACAGGGCCGTGGAGATTTTCGCTTGCCACGACGCTATTTTCGTCGGACGGCTATCTTAGGAACAACTACTCGGTTCGCGAGGGCGTGGGAACAAAACTTGCTTACGTCTACGCAAATAAATCTTCCGTCGGATTCCGCTTCTGGCGAGTCTCGGGGGAAACCGGCTTCCCGGTGAAAAACGCACCCGGCGAAACATACTATGACCCGGATTACCCATTCTCGGACGAAGCGACTCTGGCGGGCCCCGGAATTCGTTTTGTCGGCGGCAACCTGACATGGGGAGACGGAACTTACATGCAGGACACGCGCGACCAGTTGGACCTCTCATGGGAACATGCATACAATAAGCTACTCAGAAGCAAAACTGTTGTCTTTCTCACCGACCAGGTCAGAATAGAAAAGTTTTTCTCCATTAGCCTTCCTTACCAGGTTATTCTCGAGCGTCATGCCGAGCCGGAAAGCGACACCTGGGGCTGGCGTTCCGACTGGACTTATAAGCCTGACAAACACAAGCTTGAATTCGGCGCCGAAGGCCATTATCTCGGGTATAAAAGCTCGGATACCGTTTACTATGACCCGGCATATCTCGTGGCTCCGCCTGACAATAGCGATGCCAACAAGCAGCAGAGGCCCGTCAAGCGAACGGCCGCTTATATACAGGACAAGTGGCGTGCAATCGAAAAGCTTGATATACATTTGGGGCTTCGCTTCGACCAGTACTGGACCCGAAACGAGGCCAGCGGCAGGGAAAACAAAATTGACAAGGGGTATTTAAGCCCTAAGCTTGGCGCGACATACCGCGGCTTGTGGAAGGGAGGCGAGCTCGGAAGCTACGTTTCTCATGCATACCGCTTCCCCACGGCACCCGAGTCATACTGGTACGTCGGCGGCTACCAGCCCCCCGACCGCGACAAGCTCAAGCCCGAGCAAGCTATCCAATATGAACTTGAGCTTGCGCACAAGTGGTCGAAAAAAAACAAGGTATTCCTCTGCGGATATTACTATGAAGTAAAGGATTACCTGCGATGGATATTCGGCTACAAACCGAGCCGGGTCGTCTATAATATTGACAACGTCAAGTTCTATGGCATCGAACTCGGCGGGAAATGGGAAGTGGCGAACAAGTTTTATCTTTCCTGCAATTACACGTACCAGCAGACAAGGAAGAAAGGCGACATCCTCGACATGTCGAACGACCTTCTTGATGAGCTTGGCGAACTCCCTGAAAATAAAGCGAACCTGGGATTTCACTGCCAGTTGGATGAAAAGACAAAAGCCGGTTTTTCTGCCCGCTACCGCGACCATCGCAAAGTCATAACGGGCAACCAGGCGATGACCGGCGCGAGCGAGTTGATGAAGCTCGATTCCAGTTTTACTATGGATGCGGTCTTCGAGTACATGCTCGGGACTGATAGCTCGGTAAAGAAAAAACCTGAAAAGAAGAAAACGACGGGCAAGCTTGTCGTTGCGATAGAAAATCTTACGAAAGAGCAATACGAGGAAACGGTCGGCTTCCCGATGCCCGGCAGAACTCTTGCATTCAGTCTGATACTCGACTTCTAAGTCCTTGCCAGAGTTGAAGCGAAATTCTTGACTTATCGCGACCATTCAATACAATTGCTTGATTATGATTTCAGAACATGTAAAAAAGAAATTGGATGACAAATTTGATTCTACCAATAGAGAGCTTTGGCGTTTTTATCACAGTCGAAAACACTGGCTTGGTGGCACTAATCTATTTAAAGGAGTTATAGAGAAATACGCCACGGGCCATGCGGTTATGGACCTCGGCGCAAGTAAAATAAATCCAATAACCGAATTCCTGAAAGAAAAATATAAAACCGTAATAGGATTGGATATCGACCACAGAATAACTGCCAACGAAGATTGTTTTCCAGTTCTATATGATGGTAAGGGCTTTCCTTTTAAAGACAGCTCCTTTGATACTATAGTTGCCAATTATGTTCTGGAGCATATTCCAGAACCGGCAGAATTATTCAAGGAGATTTCAAGAGTACTTCAACCAGATGGCAGATTTATATTCCGTGCTCCAAATAGATGGTACTACCTTTCTTTCATGGGCCTTCTTTTGCCTGAGACAATTCGAGAATTAGTTTCCGCGCGCCTGAGAAATGTCAAGCTTGAACAAGTATATAAATCCTATTACCGTGCAAACACATTTACTAAAATACACAGGTTGTGTAATAACACAAATCTGGATATTGATAAGATTATTATGTGCGAAGCAGAGCCGATGTATTTAAGGCGGAATCCATTGCTTTTTTCATTGGGAGTGCTTATAGAAAGATTTCTTAATTCAAGTGAACTGTTTGAACCTTTCCGTTCAGGTATTATAGGCGTTTTAAGAAAAAGACATTATATACCTTCCAAATCGGCTTGAGGTGTTTGAATTAGCAACAATAAAATTAGTATCAAGCAAAACAAATCATCTATGGGACGCGCGGCTCTTGTTGTCATGTTTCTGAATGGAATCGCGATTATTGCTGCATTTGGTAGAGAAATGCTTATTGCTTACTATTTTGGTACTTCTGCCGAGTTGGATGCATTTCTCGTGGCATATTCCGTGCCTCGCTTCGTTGGAGAATCACTTGCAATCGCCTCAGTAACAGCGCTTATCCCTGTTTTTGCGAAAATACGTTCTGAAGAAGGCGATGGAGCAATGGTTTCAAAAATATCCAATATTGCAATCATCAACTTTACTGCGTTGACGTTATTTACGCTACTATATATTCTTGTTGCACCATTTATTATAAGGCTTCTGGCTCCTGGATTTGAGGAAGAACGCTATAATCTTGCGGTTAAACTGACAATTTACTTGGCTCCCACTACTATACTCTGGGGTTTGTTTGGAGTCTTGAAAGCTGTTCAGAACTCTTTCAGAAGATTCACATTTCCAGAGCTTGCCAGACCCTTGGTATCGTTGGTAATAATTACAACACTTATAGTATTTGCTCGCCCTTATGGGGATTACTTACCAGGAAAATTATCTGTTTCTCCGCCACCCTAAATTCCTTCACTTTGTATAATTCATGGAAACTCTTCAGAGCCCGTATATTCACTTCTGTTTTCGGCAGAGTCTTTCACGCATGGTTCTCCGTAAGCAGGAAATGCAGGGAATGGTTAGACATGGCTCATGTTCCAGCTTCCAGGATATTCGACGCTCCTATTTCCGCTGAAACTGACTCCGCACTTGCTGCCTCGCGTAAGCTGCGTCAAAATCGCAATGCTCTCAGAGCCTCCCTTAATCTCAAGCCCTTTACGCTTCTCTCCGTATGCAGGCTTATAAAGCAAAAAGATATTCAGAGAGTGATTACCGCCCTTTCCCTGCTTGCTCTGGAAGAGCGAAACGCTATCAGTTACCTGATTGTGGGGGAAGGCCCGTTGAGAAAAAACTTGGAGAAATTGGCTGCAAAGTTAGTACCGGATATGGATATCAGGTTTATCGGATATAAATTGCCGCCTGAACTATGGGAGTATTATTGCGTTGCCGATTGTTTTATTCTTCCATCTCTGGGTGACAAGTGGGGATATGTCGTTCATGAGGCTGCAGTGTCCGGCCTTCCTCTACTTCTAAGTGACAAGGTGGGTGCTGCAGCCGATTTGCTTGAAGACGGCGTTAATGGTTTTATTTTCCCGGCAGGCAACTCGGCAGCCATTGTACATACGCTAAAAAAAGCTATGCACCCCGATTTCTTTGCCAATGCAGGAAGTATTTCTCTTCAGAAATCTTTAAAACGAAACGAAAAAAAGACTGCGTTATCGATTTATTCGATAATAACGTCAATGCTCCGTTCTCAACGCCAGCAACTCCAGAATATCTCTTTACCCTGAGTCCATGTGGCACAAGCAACATCAGTAGTATAAAGGAGAGAACCGTAACCTGCGCTCGATCCACCCAAAGGCGAAATATACCTTGATGACCAGGCATTTGAAACTCCGTCGGTAAATGCTCCGGCTATACGATTGTTTAGTGTCATGGCTATGATGGCAAATTCATCGTTTGAGGTGGCATATGGCACGCTTGCAACAACCGCTATGATATCTTTGGGAGAAGTCCAGCCAGAACCATTTTTTAAGGTCCATCTTATGCGTGACCTGTCATTATTCCACCATACGGCTAAGGTCCTTGAGTCGAGCATTAAAACGCAACCGGTCGAGCAGTTTTCGTCCGGTTCCTCGAGACAAACTCCATCAGCCCATGACCCGAACGTGTTTGACGTATAATATGGACCCTTGTCCGTGACAGTCGTTCCACGTTCGCACCAGACTGCATGCGCAAAATTATTGCTATCAAGAGCCATCACACGAGGATCAAGTCCTTTCTCCGATGACACACTCCCGGTTTTGTATGATATCTGTTCCCTCGTAGTCCAGAAGCCCGCAAAGCCACTCAGATAATATGGAGCCTGCTCTCCAGTTCCGCGGCGCCCTTTATAAGTGATATGGACAATATCCGTCGAATCGATGGCAATTCCAGGCCAGACAGCATAAGTATGGGAGGCAGAAAGGTTCTCCGTATAAAACGCTCCCGGGATGGTAACATCGTAGTTGCCGTAATATACAAACTGGTCGGTTGTCGAAGGATTGTATTCGTACCAGGTAAAATGCGGCTTGCCGGCCGTGTCAAGCGCAGATGCCACGTGCCATGACCAATTGCCAGCCGTATTGCTTACATTCTGAGGCGGCGTCCAACTGGTTCCGCTATTCATCGAAAACATTACTTCCCAGCTGTTTGCATCCGTCGTCACGGTAAGCTCCGACCAGAGCGCATAAAACGTTCCGTTGGACGCTTTCGTCATAGTTGGCCAGCGTCTTTCATTGCCGTTCGAGGGAATCTGCTCGGGATAGCTCCAGGCATGAAGCGAGTAGCTGCACCACTGAATAGTGCCGCCGCTGCCGAAATCGCTTTCAAGCAGCATTACAGCCTCGCTCTCGGTAAAATCAGAGGAACGAACCGTCAAAACGGCAGCCGTCGTATCCACGCTTTCCAACCCCGTCGTATAGTTGGCCAAAGAATCTTCCGTTATTACCACTCCGTCGCGAATCTGCTTCCAGTACGGCAGCCAGTTCGAACCGTCCGAGCGGAGAAAAACGAGATAAATATCATCTCCCGCTTCGGAACCGCTGATACGGGGCAAGTTCCCTTCGCCCAGGTCAATGGCCGCATTGGTAAATGCACTTTCAGAAAATTGTCTCATGAAAACATGGTCATCGCCCGAAACATCTTCCTGCCATACGACCGTCGTCACTCCGTTTGCAATATGAATGTCCGGATTCGATCCGTCTGAAGAAACCGTATATTGCTGCCATGAAGCGCCGCTTTGTACGAAAAGGTCTATACTGCTCGCTTCGCAAACCACGGATATCATATTGCCTGAACGTGCAGCAGCTTTCGGATTGTAGCAAGTCCCTGCCAATATCTGCGCAGGCGCCGTACCGGGTTCCCAGAAGTAAAGTCCGTCGGTTGTACCGTTTCTGACGGAGTAGACCACGTTCCAGTCGTTGGTATAGACTATGTCGCACTCGGCGCTTGCGCCGTTGCCAATCGATTGTTGTTGAAGGCTTGTCGCCCAGTCGTACGAAGTGGCGAATTTGATGTCGGTCGAAGAGCCTGTACTTGATATCCATGCCACGCCGGCTACCTCCGAGCCGGTATCTTCGCCGATTGTTACTGCAGCTTGAGAAACATTTTCGGCACTGGCGGAGGTCAGTTCGGTCGTCGAAAAAAGCGGCGTTTCGACCGAGTTTCCATACACGAGAATATTTGCCGAGTTGCCGGAATCAAACTTGAGCCATGCCCCGTGCGTCCCGCCTTCGCTATCGACCGCGATATCGGGGTTTGTGCACAGGCTTGTGCTGCCCGTTATTTTCCGAGCCCATTCAAAGGTATTTACGTTCAAGACATAGGTTTTTGAATTATTATCAGTAATAAAAGGCATTGTCTTTTCGCGTGCGTTCAAAGTAATGACATATCTTCCGCTAAGGTTCGGAGTTCCCTGAATTACGCCCGATTCGAGAAGGGTCATGCCGAGAGGTAAAGTGCCTTCCACAAGAGTCCACTCGTAATCTTCGCCCGCTCCGCCATCCGCCTCAAGCTGAAGTGAATATGATTTTCCCGCAATAGCTCCTGCCAGCTCTTCCGTTGCAATAGACACTGGCTTGACATACTTGTCCTTTGTATCTCCGCACCCAAAAACACAAACAATAACTGCAAAAAGGATAAGTACTGCGAATAACTTCCTCATGCTTTTCATCGAACATTCTCCAAATAAGAGATAACAATATCTATATTAAAGTAATTTATCCCCAATTATTCAATACGGATTATAAAAATATCGTAATAACTATTTTGACGCCTGCCATAAAAAACCAACTATTTGTCTTTTGCGCAAATAGTAACTTGACGCCTTTGTGCTATGACCTATATTAGTAATATGTCTCAGAGATTTGTTTTAACTCAATAGATATACGAGTCGCCAAGGCGGGATAATGGCAAGACAAACCCAGCTTAGAGACGGATTTTTGAAGCCTTCCCGATGCGGACGAACAGCCTGGTCGCTCCTGCTCGTGCTTCTTCCCGCTTCGCTTTTGCTTTGCTCCTGCATCTCAAAAAATCTCCGCCAGGCGCGGCAGATGATGGCCGAAAACCATTTCGACAAAGCCTGTTACTGGTATGACGAAGCCATCGCCGAGCTTGTCCCCACGAACAGCTTGAAACTCGAGCGTCGAAAAGCCTATACAGCCGCAAGTAAATATCACATAACAGCCGCCTACCAGAAACTTTCGAAGAAAAAAATCCCGGAGGCCCTGGCCGAAGCAAAGGCAGCCAAGCGTTGTGCCGCCGAAACTTCAGGATTCGACGATGAGATTCGCAAGCTCTTCGATGCCTGCGCAGAATCCTACGCCCAAAGGGCCGCTCTCAAGACTCCGGAAAAAGAAAACGATTTCAAACAGTCCATATCGGACTTCGCGGAGGCTCTTAAGCTTACGCGCGACTCTGTGAAAACGCAGCAATACTCGGCCGATATGAACAACTTGAAAATGCGCTTTGCCGGCTGGCTGAAGAACCAGGGCAGGCTTTCGGAAGCGGCAAGTTACCTCGCAGACGCCCGCTCCCATACTTCAGACCCGGCCGATCGCTCCGCCATAGATAAGTCCACTCGCGAATTGGAGCAAATCGAAGAAGAAATTGAAAAGCGCCTGCACGACGCCGAGACCCGGCTTACGCAGGCGGAAAAACTGCTTCAGAAAGGCGAATGGGAAAAGGCTATCTCGAGTTTTAGGGAAGTGCGAGAGATGAATCGAACGCTCGAGAAAAAAGCGAAATACGGTGAGAGGAGAGCGCGCGAAGGCCAGGCTAAAGAAAATATTCAGGAAGCCATCCGCGAGAGAAAATGGGATGAAACCCAGAAATGGCTGAAGCAGTGGCGCGACAACGGAGGAAGAAGCAAAGCCGCGAAAACCGCCTTGTTTATTGAGGGCGGCAGAAAATCGGACGCGTTGCTTGCGCAGGCGAGCGAGCAGATTCGCCAGGCGATGCTCGGCAAGGCGGAAGAGCTGCTGAAACAGGCGAGAGAGTTCGAAGCTTTCGACCTCCCGAAAACGGCCGAAATGTATATTGAAATAGAAAACCTCAAGAACGAAGCGCTCAAAGCCGCCGACGACGCGAGAGAGCTTGCCCTGCAGGCACGGATTGGAGATGCCAAATCACAAATGGCCCTCGGTGAAGACGCCTGGAAAGATTGGAGCGGATGGGCCATTATCGGAAAGTTCGTCAGCAACGAGGAGTCGAGAATATATATACTCGGGGCGGCGCAGGAAGATTTTGAAAATGCTCGATACGGAAAAGCTTGCGAAGGGTTCCGGAAAGCTATCGGGATAAGATACGACGTAAAAACGGACGGCCTGGCTAAAACCTGCGAAGCATGGGTTTCTTCGAATAGCCTGCTCTCCGAAGCACGGGCCGAGATGGAAAAGAAAAACCTCTGGCGTGCGGTCAATCTCGCCGAAAAAGCCGTCAGGCTCAAACCCGAAAATACCGAGGCGACCGCCTTGCTTGACAAGGCGAAACACCAGCGCTCAAATACGGGACGCCTCTTCAAGGAAGCGAACGGCTTTTTTCAGAACAAAGACTGGCGGGAAGCCGTCAGGCTGCTCGAACAATGCGTATCCATGGACGCCAGCCATCACAAAGCAGCCGAAATGCTCAAGCAGGCGAAGGAAAACCTCCTGGACGAATGGGGTATCAGTTACAACCCGGACGCCGCGCCGGCCCATGTACTCTTGCGCCATTGGCTGACGTGGCTCCTTATCTTCGGCATGATGGCAACCATGGTAGCGCTCAGGAAGAGCGCTTATGTCCGCTTCGGCATGTCAGGAAGCAAACAACTCGGCTTGAGGAAGCATCTCCTCGAACAAAAATGGTGGCGAAACGCAAGGATTGCGGCCAGCGCAATTTTCGTCGTCTGCGCCGTTTCGATAATCGTAGTATGGATTGTTTACGAGTCCGGGGCGGCGCGCCTGTCCGCAGAGGCCCACGAGCTCGAGCTTTCCGGCGAACTTCAGAAAGCCCGCGAAACGCACCAGTTCCTGCTCGAAACAAAACCGCTTTCTCATCGACTTCCTTCTTCCCGCCTTGCAGTCTACGAGATTTCAAGCAGGCTGCCCGAGCCTGAGCGCGTGCCGGTCCAGAACCGTCAGACCGGATTGCAGAACTGGTTCCACGGAAGCCGTCGCGCCGTCAGCCCATATAGCATAGACTACGGTCCGATGCTCATCGCGCTGGCATCGCTGGCCATTATCGCCTTCCTGATATCTTTCAGGCTTAAAAAACGGCTCTTGCCCCGCTTCTTCCTCGTTGTCTTCGCCATTCCGCCGTTTATGGTATTAATGATAGAGTTCTTTTCAACCCAGTCGGTTGGAACGGGCTCGCTCGCCCTGCCATTGTCGGCATTCAGCCGTTATATCCCGTTTATCGCCGCAAACGCAAGCTTCGCGGCGGCGGTGGTTCTTTGCTTTCTCGGTTCGGACTCGCCCGCCGCAAGCATGTTGTTTCTTTCAAAACGAAAAGAGGACAGGATTGCCGCCAGAGAGGAAAAGAGCAGTCCCCTCGTGGTCGGCAAGACAAGAGAAGCGCTTCTCAAAGAAGAGTTGCCCTGGCTTCCCGCGTCGAAACCGCCCGTTGAAGACCGGCCCGAAACCGAAAAAAAGGATGAGAGTATTGTCGACAAGCCATCACGAAAAAAAGGCCAAGAGGAGCATACGGGCGAAGAAAGAATGAAAGAGCACGAAGAGCAGCAGGAGGTCTCTCCTCCCGAACCCGCTCCGGAGCCGTTTCTTTCCGAAGACGGGTCCGTTATGGCGGCGGACGACGTCGGGAAGATTCTCAGGGACCCGGAGCCGCAGCGTCGAATCGACGCGGCAAAGGCGCTCGGCGCGCTCGGCGATGCGAGAGCGCTCGAGCCGCTCATAGACGCCCTGAACGACTCGGATGAAAGAGTCCGCGAAGCTGCAGGCAAATCGCTTGAAAAAGTGGGCAAGCTGGACATAGACCTGCTGAAAATCGCCCATAAGAAGGAAAAGGACGCGGAGAAAAAAAGCGTCCTGCAAACGATTATCGCCAACATCACAGGTAGAACGGAATGACAGAGAATCATAGCAACCCTCCTGCATTCTCCCCTGCAAGGAACCCCGTCGAGAATGCCGCCTGAAGGTTGTAGCCGCCCGTCGCGCCATCTATGTCGACTATCTCGCCGCAGAAGAAAAGGCCTTTGACCTTTTTCGACTCCATCGTGCGCGGGTCGATTTCGTCGAGGGCAATTCCGCCGCGCGTGACTATCGCCTCATCAATCGGGCGTGGTTTTTTCACCTGCAGCCTGAAATCCGTCAGAAGCTCAAGAATTCGGTTTCTTTCGGCCGCGGTAACCTGGCTGCATTTCTTGTTTCCCTCGATTCCGGCCAATTCCACGAATATCGGAGCAAGCTTCTGCGGCAGCAGGTTCTTGATAACGGTGCTGAGCGCCTTTCGCCCGGACGCCTTGAATTCGCGAAGAAGCCGGCCGGTCAGCGTACCCTGGTCGAGCGCGGGCTTGAAGTTAATTGATATTAAGACCTCCGCACCGCTTTCGAGATACTCGCATACGAGGCCGCTCAGTTTCAGGATAATCGGCCCTGAGATGCCGAAGTGGGTAAACAACATCTCGCCGAACTCCGAAGCAACTTTCTTTTTATTGACCAGAATACTGGCTTCGACGTTTTTCAGCGAAAGCCCCTGCAACTCCTTGACGAAATTTCTCTTAGTCTCCAGCGGCACGAGCGCCGGCCGAAGCGGAGCAATCGTATGGCCAAGCCTGTGCGCCATCTCATAGCCATCTCCAGAGGAACCTGTCAGGGGATATGAAAGTCCTCCGGTCGCAAGAACGACCCTGCCAGACTCGACGATATCGCCGCCCTTGAGTTTTATGCCTTTTACTTCGAGCTTGGTATTCTTCTTGTCCGAACCGGTACGTTCAGAAACGACGATTTCCGCAACCCGCGAATCGTATCTGACTGCTGCTCCGTTGTCAGCGAGATACTTTTGCAGGGCCGTCAGTACGGTTTGCGAATTATCCGTCGCGGGAAAGACCCTGCCGCCTCTTTCCACCTTGGTTTCGACGCCGTAACGCTCGAAAAACGATATCAGGTCCTGATTAAAAAACTCGGAGAACGCCCGATAGAGGAATTTCCCGTTTTTACCGTAGTTCTCTATGAAGTCGGCTATTTCGCCGATGTTTGTTATATTGCATCGGCCTTTCCCGGTAATAAGCAGCTTTTTACCGAGGCTCCTGTTTCTTTCAAGCAGGAGAACCTTTGCTCCGCCTTGTGCCGCACGTCCTGCGGCAACGATGCCGGCCGCCCCGCCGCCTATTACGACAACGTCATAACTCATCAGAAACTCCGATAATTTATCTTCAGCCTCGATGCAGCTTCAGATGTATGGATATGATTACAATTATAACATAAAACTTGACTTCGCGCGCTGGTGGAATTAGGATTCTGCGTACCCGCGAGGGTGGCGGAACTGGCAGACGCGCTGGACTTAGGATCCAGTGTCTTCGGACATGGGGGTTCGAATCCCCCCCTTCGCATTTCAATTTCTTGACGCCTCGAATCATCGCGCGCCAATAAAAAAGTACACCGGCGAGGGCTCGAACCTCGGACCCGCTGATTAAGAGTCAGGAGGTGTTTCGACTTAAGTCCTTATACGGTAAAATGTTACAAGGTGTTCAAAAAATATTGTACCGTATTTTGTCCGTCATAAAATAAATTTGGCAAGAAATAGCAAGGTAACGCAATTGAGATGATTTTATGAATAGCTTGCTGTCTAATATATAAACTTCAACAGCATCTATGAAATTAGTTATGTAAAATATCAGTTGCATAGATAGTACTACTGTATTTTGTCTAATTGCAGGGCGATTTTGCTGTTGTTTCTTGTTGTGACTTTGACTGTGCCTTCGTGCAAATGTTCGATTTTGGCATTGATTATGTGGTCGTGCGCAGCGAGGTCTTTGTCCCATACCTCGACAGTCAAATCATCGCCTTTGGCCCACATGATATCCGCAGATACGACATGTGAAGCTTGCCACGAATCCTGAAAGGCTTTTTCGAAAGTATTCAGAATCTTTTGCTTGTTGTGGAAGATAATAACATATATTTCGGGAGCAGCGTGAGGGCCCATGCCGTCATCATTCCCCTTGAAATCTCCCTTACTCACCGATATGGTTACATTCAGAAGTCTGTACAGACCATCCTCTGTTATTTCTTCCTTCTGCTCCGGCCACATCGCATAGATGATAACAAGAACAATCGCAATCACTATAATAGTGAATATAATAACCATTGTCTTTACTGACCGAGATTGACTTTGATTGTACTTTTTGCCGCAATGTGGGCATTCATACGCCTTGTCGGAAATCTCTTTTCCACACTCGCATTTTATAAGCGCCATATCAAACTCCTAATTATTTCGGAGACTTGCTTTCCAGATTTCAAAAAGCGTCTGCTGCTTATCATCACCGCAATATGGACAATTCATGACAGCCCTTGAAAAACTGTTGCATGAAGGACAGGCTCTTAAAGGAACAAAAAAAACAAAAGCCAAAAATGCTATAAGAAATATCAAAGCCACCAGGCAGCCGAGTGATTTTCGAATCCTTTTAGTCTCAGATGTTTTTACTTCGGTATTGTCTTCCTGCGAAAACATCTGCTCTCTTCGGAGAAGGAATTCCGTCAACGCCTCATCGTCGTCAAATGGCCTGCCACAGTTTCTGCAGATACTCGCTTCGTCTCGAGACCAATAACCGCACGTAGGGCAAGGGAAATGTGTGTCACGGAATTTTTGTTCCTTTGCCAACATTTCCTGTTTGCGAACTTTCTTTTTTTCCCGTCGCAGACGCCACCGTTGTAATAAGAGCCGGAGCCCTTCGCGTATCCTGCTGACTTCCTGCTTTATCAGCTTCCAGAAAGCCGCAATCAACGAATTGCCCGGCTTCACAGGCTTGAATGGATATCCGCATTCAGAACATGAGGCTACGTCGTCCGGTATCTGTTTTTTACACTCGGGGCATTCCATGAGCGCCACTGCATACTCCTTCGCCCCTAATAATAAGGGGCTTCAAATCTCCACCGGTCACCCCTACGTGAACCCGGCAAAAGACTGTCGCCCCTTCAGGCGGAGTCTTTTCCTACGTAGGGGTGAGATGGCCGAAACCATCTTTAGGAAAAGGACCGCGATTATTTTATTCCAGATTTATATGCTTGTTAGACCTGCTCTCCTTTGCTCATATGTTCCAGAATAACTATAACGTCGATATCAGCAATGTCAATTGGTGTTTACCTATCCGTTTACAGGAAGCTCTCTTAGACCATCAAGCAACACTCTTGTTGCCCGGCAATCATCCTCGTTATACTCAAGAATACGAGTCTTGATTTCTTCGTTCTGGGTCTCTACCCATCGATTATACCATTCAATCGACGCTGCTCCCGAAGGGCTTTCATCCCGCCAGTCAAAACCCAGATAGGAAGCCAGAGTTTTTATCGAATGGTTTATCGTAGGCCACATCGTTTGTTTTGTCACAACACCATAGTAGAGGTCAACCATATTGCTATTGTTGAACAGTTCCTCAATTTCTTCCTCAGAAGCCACATCTGGATATTTCCTCGCCAGTTTTTTCCATTGAGTCTTCTCATACGAGGAATAGTAATAAACTGCACACGGCATTTTTTCATTGATATAGGCAAGGGCTTGTGAGAAGGCTTCTCTTTCCTGTTCATCCACAGGCTGGTCTGCGAAAAACTGGATATACTGTTCCGAATTATTATCACCGTTATTGCGCTCAACAAAACCATGAAGATAGCAGATATCACGCATAGGATCGGTTTCGATGTCGAAAAACAGCTCGGTTTCAAGTTGATTCAACTCCAACTCTGACGTAAGGTAGGGCTGTCCTTGAGAACACTGCAGCCGGGCACGTTCCTGCAGTTTTTCTAAGGTTCCAATCCCTATACCTTTGAAAATAGTCTTTCTACCCTCAATAAACTCATTGATATCTGCATTTACCAGCACTTCAACTGTCGGTATCCTGTCAATCATTGTGTCGCGTTTGGATCGTCCCAGATTGGGGATAAGCGTAAGGTCGTTTAATTCAACTATTACCCGATTACAAGCTGTATACCAGTGGCACAATTTACAATCCGAACTCAACGCAGGTCTTACAGAATCCCGCCCATTCAATATGTTTCTTACATCGTCTAACGCTTCCTGATACACATTCCAGAGGCTTGCAGGTGTTTTCGATCCCTGAGGGGCATCAAGATCATAGACGATTTCTTCGCCATGAATATCCCAGACAAAAGGATATCGCCCGGAAGATATGCCTTTTCGCTCCAAAATATCTGTATAAAAGGCAAGCTGGACACCATAGTGCTTTTTTGGCTTACCATCCTCTATATCGCTACCACCCTCGAGTCCAGCTCCGCTTTTAATATCCCCTGCTACATATCCTCCATTTTGAAAGCGAAGCAGGTCCGGCTCTCCAAGCAAGTCTTCATAACAGATTCTTCCCCCATAGATAAGCCTGTCCTGCCGGGCAATCGCTTCATGAGTTGCATTTTCTTTTTGATCCGGCGGAATTGTTTTCAAATCCGTGTATTCCTCTTCCAGAGCATCTATGACCTCCTGTTCGAACAACGTACCTTTTTCCCACAGCAGTTGGACGAACGGACTGACGGGATCTCTGTCGCCAGGATCATGAAAGGCATCCATTCCAGGGCGTCCGGGACATCGAATATAGTCATAGAGCATTGAAGCTGTTATTGGAGTACTCATATTACACCACCTGTATAAAAACCAGAGGCTTTGTAAACCTATTCATTATCTTGCAGCTGCTGGAGGGACCAGAGGAGTTTCTGGCGGATTGCGGGAGAGAGGTCGGATGTTTCCGAGAGTTTCTGCAAGAGAGGCTTATATTCGGTCTTTTTGGCCGCTACAACGGCGTTTATGGCGGCGAGGCAGACAGGTTCGTTCGGAGAGTCTTCAAGCATTCCTGAGAACGATTTCTTCGCTTCCGGGCAAGTCATCCGGCAAAGTGCAGAAACCGCGGCAGGGGCGAGCGTTTTATCAGGCAGGCCGGTCTTACCGGCAATCAGAATAAGCAAAGATGCCGCTTCTGAGTCATCCTGCTTCTCAAGTTGCTTTATGCCTTCATGTGAAAGGTACAAGTCAAGCTGTTTGGCCTGATACCAGTTGTTCCATTTCGAGTGGAGCTTGTCTGGGGCATCGAAATCGTTTTCGGTGGTTTCGATTTTCGCGTGAGTTACCGAGAGCAGTGCCTGGTGGGCGTGTTTGCGGACTGCGAGGGAGTTGTCCCTTGTAGCGGTGAGGAGAGGTGGAACGCAGGTAGAGGTGTTTATTGTCCGGAGGGCTTCGACGGCGATAAGGCGGACGGAATCTTTGGAGTCGTTTTCCAGTACTTCGGTGAGGTGTGGGATGAGGCGTTCGTCTTTGAGCTGGCCGAGAAACTGGATAGTTCCAGCGCGGACGGAGGAGTCGGGGTCTTTGAGGATTGGGAGGAGGGAGTCGATTTCCTCCATGCCGGCGGTATCTATGATGGCTTTTGCGGCGGCGTGGCGGACGAGGGGGGATTCGCTTTCAAGGTGTTTTTTCAGAACGGGGAGATTGTTTTTTTCCCGCTTCGCAGAAAGCGAGCGGATTTCAGTGATGATTTTCTGTTCATGGTTTGTTGCTGGTTCTATATTATTCTCAACTACTTCTTCCTGAAGGTTTTTCTTATCCTCTGGAAGGGAGGTATGGATAATGTAAACTCCAAGTGCAATTACGATTGCTACAAGCAGCATTGTTGTTATTCTTTTCATGCTTTTATCTTACTTGACGCAAGTAGCTATAAGTCACAAGAAAATGTTTTTGAAAAACGAAATCCATGTCTTCTTTGGATAGAATATTATTTTCATATTTAGAGATTACATTATTTTCTCAAAATACATCCATTTAGTGTTTCAAAACTCCATGTTTATTTATTACTAATATTTAAAGGGTTTGATAGCTTTATTATCAGTTTTCGCTTTTGAATCCAATACAACTTTATTTTCATCATTATCCCAATACCAATAACCCCAATTTGAGAAAAAATAATCTTTTTCAGAATGGAATTTTTTGATTTTTACCTCTTCAATGCTTTTAGTTTCATCTTCAAAAAGAAATGGTTTATCAAGTGTAGTCATTCGCCAAAGATAAAACAAACCACGCTTAATAATATCTGGTTTTTCTGAAGAATAGGTAAGTGAATATATCTTACATACTACTTCTGATAAATCATACTTGAATTTTCCAAGCCAGAAAAGGACATATATTTTCAATTGTACATTATTTGATGAAAGTATTTTGTTAAGAACATCTCTATTTTCCCCCTCAATTTTCTTTGAACTTAGAATATAAATAGCAGTTTCTCGGGTTGAATCCATATAATATTCAGATACAGCTATGTTTTGTATTTCCCCCCAGTATTCTTTATCATGCAACCACCACAGTATTTCACTATCTTCCCCACAAATTCCACTTCCTTTTTCTTTCATTTCACAAGTCCATCTATTTAACACATATAAATGATAATATTTTAATGCAATTGGATATATTACAATAGAAAGAATCAATATAAATAGAACCGAAACAAATAAATATATCTTTGTTTTTCGTTTCATGCTAACTCCCCTTATTGTTATTCTCTATTCATCCTCATTTTTAGAAGGGAATGGAACCGTGTAATCAGCTTTTACTCCTTCACCCAATTCCACCCAAGGCTGTGCATTTGTTTTATTCTTTGCTTCAATTAAGCAACCTTCTTTTTCAGCTATCCTCAATGCTTTAAATGGATTCTTTCCTTCGAGTAAAGCCAGCGTAAATTTTAATGTTACCACAGCAATACATTCTTGACAAAGTTCTTCAGTAAAGCAAAAAACTACTTTTGCACCATTATCCAAGAAAATATCTTTTAAATCACAAGACTTACATCCTGCCAATATAACAACTTCGGGAGATCCTTTTCCTTCAGGAGATTTGTCTCTTTTCACCCATCTTTCAAGTTTTCTTCTATAAATTGGATCGTCAAAAGAAATAATATCTGATTCAAAAAGACCCACTATCTCATCACTATCTTCTGCTTGCTTAGTATGTCCATAGTATATCCATATATCTCCAGCTCCTAAATTAACTAAATGCTGTCTAATTTCATCTCTATCTGCCCAATCATTACTTCTTGTTGTAAAGCCTTTTTCTTCTGCTTTGGCAACAATTTGTTCCGCCGGATCTTGTCCGAATACATTCCAATATGAAAAATAACTTCCAAATCCATAAGTTTCATCAATAACTAACTTACCCTTTTCACCAAAGGGATCTACTGCAATACAAGGATTATTGAATACATATTGATATAAATTGATTTGACTATTTACCGGATCCCTCTGCAGAAATCTCCCGGTCTCGGGGTTGTACGCCCTTGCGCGGTAGTGGTAGAGCTTCGTGCGAAAGTCCCAACGCCGGCCGGTGAACATATAGTAATTGTTGACAACAGATTCGGTCAAAACGTTCCCGCTCGCATCCCTTATCGTCGGCTTGCCGTAAGCATCGTACTCGTATCTCTCCTCAATATCCCCATCCGAATCCGTGAGACACATGACCGAGCCGAGATGGTTGAAGTGGTAGTAGCTCCAGTAATCTTCACCCGGCCTGACCATCGCCAGCGGTTCGTCTATCCCAAGTCCATAAATAAATAGTCTTTGAACGACGCTTCCAGTTTCATCTGTTTTTGTAATAATCTGCTGCCCGTCATAGAAGTAATTCATCTTTTCGGGCAGTCCATTGCTAACTATCAGCTGCACCCTTCTTCCAAGCGCGTCATAACGCCAGCAGAGCTTATCAATCGCCGGAAGGAGCCAGTCAACTTCCATCTGCACAAGCCGGTTGGTATAGTCGTAGAACATCTCACGCTCGCCGTCTTCGATTAGGTTCCCGCAGCGGTCGTGCTCCTGCCCAACCGGAACCGAGCCTGTTTTTATCGACTCGTACTGGTTGAGGTCGTTGGGGAAGTACTCCGTAGTTACAATACCCTGCAGGTGGGGATAATAATGCATCTTCTCCCTGTTGCCCGCATCGTCAAGCTCGTAGGTCATCTGAGAATCGAACGTGAGGTCGTGTCTTTCCCACAAACGGTTTTCGTAATTGTTGTTGTCCTGCGCGCCGGGTTCGAAGTTCCCGTACCCGTACCGCGCCATCTTCAGCCGGTAAATATCGTCGTACATATATTTAGTTCGGTTTTTCTGGAACATAAATAGATGGTTCCAGAAAAACTGAACTAAATCGCGATCGCAAAAACGTGTTGAAGTCTGGTTCTGAACAGTCTTATGCCAACTTCTGGAGCGTTTCATCAACATCAAATGACCCTTATAAGGTTGTCAGGGCATAAAATCCCTTTTACCGCTTTGTGCGGCCAATGTCCATCACAATTCCTGAGCTTCTCTCAGGTTCTCCTATTAACCATACTTCTGCCTCCTTGATCTCTGGAACGGCAACTTGATATCCGGCAGCAATTCCACCACCTTATCAACCATATCTTTTATCGGATGCTTCTCAGCAGCCTCGCGAAGATCCTCCGCCGTGGTGTGCAGGTAGACCTGCGTGCTCGTAACCAGGCGGTGGCCCAAGAGCTTCGAGATTGTTACTATGCCTACGCCCTTGCGCACGAGGTGCGTCGCGAAGGTATGGCGCAGCACGTGCGGGGACACACGCTTCTGGACTTTTGCCAACTGACCATACTTCCGAACACGCTCGTATACCGCACCGCGGCTCATAATCCTGCCTCTGCGGCTCCGGAAGAAGCCTCCGGTGTGCTTTATATCTCCACGCACCCTCCTGTAAAGCGCCAGGGCCTGAGCCACCTCTTTACTGAGCGGTATCGTGCGCTCGTGGCCTCCCTTACCAACAACAAAGATGGTTCGGTTGCTGAAATCTATATCGCACTCGCGCAGCCTTGCACACTCGCTGGCGCGTATGCCGGTACCGTATATCAGCAAGAGTATTGCTCGATCACGCAAACCCAGCACCGTGTCGTCAGGAGGCGCAGAGAGTATGCGCTTTACTTCATCTTCGGACAGGTAGACTGGGATCTTACGTGGCGCAGCCTTCACCTTCGGAAAGTGTGCCATGGGATTGTCGGAAGGCTCCATGTGCCCCATCGCTACTATCGCCCGGTAGAAGTTTTTTAGAATCGTCACCTGCCGGTTGACAGCCGAATCACCGTTGTCGCGCTCTCTTCGCAGGTACTCAACATACCCGAGAGCATCGGCAGCAGTAATCCTGTCGGGGCTCTTGTCCTCCAGGCGAAAGCGCACGTAATCTCTGAACCCTTCAAGGGTGGCGCGGTACGCCGCTATCGTCGAAGATCTCAGGCCCCTGGCTGCCGAGTGTGTCTCGAGATATAGTGTCAGCCAGTAATCCCACATCATTGCTCGTTCCTCCCTGTTCCTGTAAGTTTATCTACTGCTTCTTCGCACCTGCCGTGCAGGGCGTGAAGATAGACACCTGTCTCTCTCGGAGAACGGTGTCCCATCAGCACCGATATTACTCCAAGGTCTACACCCCGGTCCATAAGGTGCGTGGCAAATGAGTGTCTCAGGGTCTTGGCCGTGATTTTGCCTTCAATCCCGGCCTGAAGCGCCGCTTGTTTTACCACGCGGCTAATCTCGTGGTCTGTAATGCGCTTCTTCTTGGCGTGTGTTTTAAGGAGCGGACCGCGCTTTAGCTTGCGCTTGAGCAGATACTCCACGATCTCGACCCATACACCGCCCGGTACAGGTATCCTGCGCTCCCTGTCGCCCTTGCCGTGTGCTATAAACAGTTCCTGTCGCTCCCTGTCTATATCCTGGACGTTGAGGTCGCGCAGTTCTCCTGTCCTCAGGCCGCATCCATATAAAATAAGGATGACGAGGCGGTCACGACGCTGCTTCATGGTTCCCTTCGGAAACACATCTACAAGGCGCCTGGCTTCCTCCAGCTCGAGCACACGCGGCGCGCGCCTGTTGTTCTTACCGTCCTCGACACTGAATCCGTCGAGCACGTTACGCTCGGCGCGCCCGCTGCGCCACGCGTAGTTGAGCAATCCGCGCAGGTGGCTCAGGTCCTTTGCAATCGAACCGCCCGAGCGTTCACCCTCACGCTCTATCTCCAGCCACTTGAGGTAATCCTCGAAAGAAAGCTTCCACAGAGGAGCGCCAGGCTGCAGCTCGCCCATAATCCTCGTTATCCTTCGCAGTGTGCAGCGAACATCTGCTACCGTCCTGTGAGCCGCCCTGCGTATATCCTTGAGATATGCAAGGTAACCCTCTATCCAGGGATCAAGTCTTACCAGCTCCGGTTTATCCATCCTTGCTTCCCTCCATGCCAAGCATCTCGTTTATGGGGTGACGCTCCATAGCCTTCCTCCTCTGCGGATCCGCGATATGCAGGTAGCGCATCGTTGAGCTGATGTTCGCATGGCCCAGTATCTTCTGGACGTCCGTAAGGTTTATACCGCCTTCAAGAAGGTCTGAGGCGCACGTATGCCTAAACTGGTGAATAGTCACAAGCGGTACTTCCGCACGGTGCGCAAGCTTGTGAAGACTTACCCCGATGCTTGCACCCTTCATGCGACTACCATACTTGTTGATAAAGAACGCTTCCTCTTCGAGATTGCTGCGCATCTCAAGCAGGTTATGACGCCTGACAAGATAAGCCTCGATAGCGCCGCATACGCTCTCGGGAACCGGGACTCTGCGCTCCCTCCCCGTCTTGCGTCCGTCTATCTTGATCATGTTCTCATTACGATCCCAATCAGAGATATCCAGCCGCTCCAGCTCACCGCGGCGCAGTCCAGTCGAGTACAGCAGCATAAGGACTGCTACCCACATATACCTGTAATACTTCAAGTGGCTTCTTGCTGCTGTTAAAAGCAGCTTCTCCAGATGAACCTTCTTGATCCGCCGGGGAGTGCGGGCCCTCCTGTCAAGCTTCGGCCCGCGTATCCACTTGAGGTGGTTCTGACGCCAGATGCCTTCCCTTACAAGTAGGTCGCCCATGCCACGCAGCTTACTAACCAGTCCGTACACCGTAGCCTTCGCTCGAAATGCCGTGCGGCCCCTGATGTACCTTATGATCATCTCCGAACCTATATCCTCAAGCCTGGGCCTGGGCCTCCTGCGCTTCAGCCACGCTCCCCAGCGGTCCAGCTCCCTGCCTGTGTTTTTAATATAATCTTCGCTCAGACCCCTCCTACTGAACTCAATCAGATGTTTATCCACAAGCACTTCCCATCTCCTCATGCGTTCCCTCCCTAAAGCAATGTTTTTGTTTTTAATATCTTCACAGGAAACGCTCCAGATGATATGCTTTTACCACTTACTTCGGAACTATACTTAACCAGACAATATGATTTACAATATGACGATTTTGAAACTTCCGATGTGCCGTGAATTGAACTAAA
>Ga0272442_10001936_pt1 | contig 30629 bp, 17 predicted proteins | sample SSMForm2O_FD_200262 | JGI IMG/M metagenome (GOLD analysis project Ga0272442, IMG submission 200262) | Marine sediment archaeal communities from Little Sippewissett salt marsh, Falmouth, MA, United States - SSM-Form-2O | ecosystem: Environmental > Aquatic > Marine > Wetlands > Sediment ...
ACGACCATCCCCAGTATCATAATGATACACGCGGCGATGCGCGATATTATACACAGACACTGCTTCAGGGCGATGGCACAGCCGCAGTCCATTGGAATAATCTGACAGATGTGCCCGCCGGTTTTGCCGATGACATCGACAATGTTGACGATGCTGATAGTGTTGTCGGCAATGAGGTTATCACTGCATTTTCATGGGATGATGTAAGAGACAGCTTGAGTATCAGCGAAGCGGGAACGGATAGATTTGTTACAATCGACAATGAAGCTGACGACCTAACAGATAACACTATACATGACCTTGTGGATGTAGATACCTCGGGAGTTTCGGATAATCAAGTTCTTAAGTGGAACAGCGGTTTGGGGAACTGGGAGCCTGCCAATGATGATACCGGTTCTGGAGGCGGGCAGTGGACTGCAACAGCCGGATATATCTATCCGGACAGCGTTGGCGATGCCGCTGGACAATATGTCAGGATTTACAATGAGGGCAGAATTGAAGCTAACGCCACCACCGGCATTACTGATGGTGAGGGAGCAATTACAGGAATCGCAAACGCTACCGTATGGGGAGCGGTTGGCTATCGCACGGGGGGAAGTTATTTTGCAGGTCATTTCGATGGTAATGTCAATATTAACGGTGCACTTTACGATGGCGACCTCTCGGACCCGGATGTGAATATCGGTGAAGATTTATCCGTTGCGGGGGATATTACCGGTGATGCAGACCTGACAATAGATGGCTCTGCATCGATTTGCGATGGTGGATTCGGTTTCCTTAACATGAATTCCAATCGCATCGTAAATGTCGCAGACCCAACAGCGGCGCAGGATGCAGCAACAAAAAACTATGTCGATAATAATTTCTCAGGGATTGGGCACAACCATAACCATGATGACCTTAATAACATAGATGGCGGAGCGGTAGGGGAATATTACCACCTGACGAATGCGCAATTTGATGCTCTCACATTCGATGACGGTTCATCCGATGATGCCACCGGGCAGCATCACCATGATGGACATTATTATACTCAAACGCAGCTTAATACAGGCGATGGCTCCGCTCCAAATATTGGGAATAATTATGTTAGCTGGGAAAATCTCTCTGATGTTCCTCTCGATTTCGCCGATGGCACAGATGATGGAAACACATATATTGCCGGCGATGGTATCGACCTTGTTGCTACGACTTTCAGCGCAGATGTGTCGGATTTCGCGGGAACAGGTTTGCAGGATGACGGCTCGAATAATCTCGAAATTATATTTGGAGGAACGGGTGCTGCTAACACAGCAGCCCGAAGTGACCACAACCATTCAGGCACTTATGATAATTATGACAATTGGAAACTTCAGGCAAATGCCGGTGCAACAGTCGATATAACTTCCGGTTCGACTGTTACCTTTGCCGAAGCGGGTTTCACAACGATTACACGAGCAGGAAACACGATAACCGTTTCATCCGCCGGTGACGGCACCGGTGTAACATCGATAACAGCGTCTTCTCCACTTGCCTCGTCAGGTGGTGCAGCACCGGATATATCTCTATCCGGCATCGTACCAATTACAAACGGCGGAACTTTCAGCAATGCCGGGCAACTTGGAACTGCCAATGAATTTCTTGTTTATAATGGCACGAGAATAACAGCCAGCGGATACGACTGGAACGATTTTGCAGTCACCGGTCATACGCATTCTACATTAACTAATGGAACCGGCTTAAGCGGAAATAACTATAATGGAAGTGTAGCCACTACATGGGCGGTAAATGCCGGCAATGGTCTTGGTATCAGCGGGGACGATGTTATTGTTAATGTCGGAACCGGTCTTCAGATATCTACCGATGTGGTCGAGTTGACAAGCACCGGAGTATCGGCAGGCAGCTATACAAATGCTGATATCACGGTCGATGCGCAGGGTAGGATTACTGCGGCAAGCGATGGCACAACCGGAGGTGTTACTGCGGTAACGGCGTCTTCTCCACTTGCATCATCTGGTGGCGCAATACCGGATATATCTCTATCCGGTATCGTGCCAATTGCAAACGGCGGTACAAATAGTAATGCCGGTCAACTCGGAATAACTAGCGAATTCTTGATATATAACGGCACGAGAATTACTGCAAGCGGTTACGATTGGCTAGATTTTGCAACTGCAAGTCATACACACCAATCGCATACCGATGGCAATGGTTTATCCGGTGGTGTCTACAATGGCGGCACCGCAAGGACATGGGCTGTAAACGCCGGCAATGGTCTTGGTATCAGCGGAGACGATGTCATCGTGAATGTTGGTACCGGTCTTCAGATTTCTGCGGATGCGGTCGGATTGACAAGCACCGGTGTGTCGGCAGGCAGCTACACAAACGCAAATATCACAGTGGATGCGCAGGGTAGGCTCACCGCCGCAAGCAGTGGCGCCGGCGGTGGCGTTAGTGGTTCAGGAACCGCCGGGCGTGCTGCACGGTGGACTGCCGCTACTACACTGGGAAATTCTGCGATTTACGATGATGGCGTTGATAATATTGGAGTGGGTGCAAACTACAATACAAGTTATCGGATTTATGGTTATTATGATGCGAGTAATTACGGTTATTTGGGTAGTACCTCGGCAGGGGTATATGGATATAATAATTCGGCTTCTGGCAACGGAGTTTATGGGTACAATGCTAGCTCATCGGGTGATGCCTTGCGGGGATATAGCTCCAGCAGTTCCGGTGATGCACTCTATCTATATGGTGATTTTGAAAACCAGGAGATGGGCTGGAATCAAACTTCCCCGACTGACTATATGGTTACTCCGACTGACTTGAGAACTGTTACAATCACAACACATGGCACCGGAACAAATAACAGTGCAGTTTTGATAAATGCTTATGTTTCAATCGGCAGCGATACTGACGGTGGGTCCGATAATTACGGTTTTTTTGCAATTAGATTAACTCGTGACGGCACTTTCCTTGCAACTGCCAGCGTTACAGTTGGTCAACTTACATGGGATGATTTATGGGGTTATGAATATTATGGCGGAGATGAGACTGTTTCTTTGACATGGGTAGATGAGCCATCGGCAGGTTCACACACTTATAGAATTCAATGGGAATCGAGCGCAAATATTACTACATGGTATGGCAGTTCACTGACCGTAACAGAAATCAAGAGATAGATAATATCGAGATAACATAAAGCAGTATATTCACAATGAAGATATACAAATAGTAGAACCGCTAAGATTCCTATTATGCTTTTTCGGGTTATTCAATTCTCGAACATCGATTTGCCTCTTGACCACACCACATTTTCTGTTATTATTCAGACTTAAATTATTTTTATAAGGAGTCTGTTATGACTAAGAAAAGAATAGTTGTGCTTTCCGGTATGCAGCCCACCGGTATGCTGCATCTTGGAAATTACGAGGGTGCACTCAAGAACTGGGTGAATCTTCAGAACAGCGGGAAATATGAAATGTATTTCTGCATAGTCGATTGGCATGCATTAACAACGGCATACGAGGATACTTCCGGGCTTGTCGATAATATCTATCATCTTGCTGCTGACTACATAGCCGCCGGACTCGACCCCGACAAGGTAACTATATTCGTGCAATCCGATGTGAAAGAACATGCGGAACTTCACTTGCTGCTTTCGATGATAGCGCCGATACCATGGCTGGAACGAGTGCCGTCATACAAAGAGAAGTTCGAGCTTCTCGGACTCGATTCTTATGGCTTTTTGGGCTATCCGGTTCTGCAAACTTCAGATATTATTATCTATCGCGCCGGCGCTGTGCCTGTCGGGAAAGACCAGCTTCCGCATCTCGAACTTGCAAGAGAGATTGTGAGAAGATTCAACTATTTTTTCGGGGATGTTTTCCCCGAACCTCGAGCGCTATTATCGCAGGCTCCGTATATCCCCGGAACGGACCGCCGAAAAATGAGTAAATCTTACGATAATGACATCTGTATGGGTCATGCCCCGGATGTGATAAAAAAGCGTGTTATGAGCTATTATACCGATGAGACAAAACTCCGTCGCGGTGATATCGGACATCCCGATAAATGTTCGATTCATGCGCTTCTGCAAATTTATGCCACCGCGGAAACCGCACATATCAAAGATGAATGCGAGACTGGAAGCGCTGAGTGGGGCTGTGTGAAATGCAAGAAGCTTCTGCTGGAAAGACTTATCGAGACATTCACACCTTTTCGGGCAAAGCGCGAGGAACTTCTCGATGACCGTGAGCAATTACGTACGATTCTTGAAGATGGAGCAAATCGTGCCAGACAGCGTGCAAGCGATACAATGAAAATCGTTAATAAAGCGATGAAAATGTTTAATTCATAATCTGGATATTTTACAAATCTATCGAATTGATGTGTAACCATTTGCAACTCTGATACTTACACTTAACACAATCTTGACCAAGATGGTCAAGTTGTCAATCTCTCTTTTTTTACACCTACAGGAAAGTCGAAGCATCTTGCTTTGAGAATACAATTCAAATATTTAAGAAATATACAGGTTAGTTGTATCAAATCACATCAACTACGCATTGCGGTGTTACAATTGAATTGAAATAGTTTTGCGGGGATAGGATACTGTCATCCCAGATAACCGAGTTGCATATATTTGCACCTGCGGGAATTTCGGCTCTTTTTCCAATTGCTGCAAAACCAACAATTTTCGCTTCAGAGCTTACTCGTGCATTTTCGGCAATCCATACTTTTTTCCCGGCGGAATCGTGAGGGAAAATCCCTTTGTATAGTATCCTTCTATGAAGCTCAAGATATGCACCCGGACTACCGAAATCGTGCCAGAAACCATCGTCCAGCCATGCGCCGACAAGATTGCGCTCAATCCATGGTTCGATGTATTCGATCAGTGAAGCGAAACTATCGGTGGGAAATGTGGCAAGAACTTCGGGTTCCAAAAACGCCACTCCGGAATATGTTTTCCTGGAAACGGCTCCGGTTTTTAACCTGTTATAATTGCCGAATCCGCGAACCTTTTCATTTGTAACTATCACGCTGTTAATTCTGGGTTCATCTGTGAGAATCAATGTTGCGGCAAAATCTTTCGACCGGTGAAAATTGAGAGCGCTTTCGATGTCGAAATTCTCGATAATGTCTCCGTTGTGAACAAGAATTGTCTCGTTAGGTTTATTGATTCCAGCAAAAATATTGCCCAGTCCTCCTGCCGTGCCAAGAATTTTATTCTCTTCCAAAACTATTTCGATTTTCACATTCTCGATACAGAAATCCTGAGCTTGCTTCTGGATTTTTTCCGGTAGATGATGTGCATTGATATAAAAGTTACGCACGCCGATCCGGGAAAGACTCTCGAGAACGATTTCAAGCGCCGGTTTCCCGACAATGGGGAACAGCGGTTTGGGAACAAAGGTGGTGAGTGGGGCAAGTCGAGTGCCAAAACCTGCCGCAAGTATGAAAGCGTTTTCTATCATATCACACCATTTTGAATTTCTGATTTTAGACTGCAGATTGCGGATTATTAGGTGAAAGATACGAAAAGATTATCTAACCAGCATCAACCTGGTTTTTACCTTTTCATTACCACTCCGCAAAATGGCGAGATAAATACCCGATGGCAGGTTTTGTTCAGGGGTCCATACAAATTTGTGTTCTCCCCACGAGTATTCTCGAGAATCAAGCATGTGACCGGCAATATTAAAAATAGCAAGTTCTGCAACACTGTCAAAGGGAATGTTCATGTCTAGTGTAACCGACGAGTTAAATGGATTTGGATATCCTCGAATCATAATCTCGGATGGAAGTTTGCTCGGTTGCTCACGAACCAAGAGTCCGTGAAGGTCTTCGTATGAAGCTGTAATCAGTCTTACAATGCTGTCTTGAGTTGCAGTAAGGTCCTCGATATTGGCGGGTTCCTTTGACCAGATAATCTGTGATTCTTCATAAAAAACACCAACTGTTTCCATAAGCGGTTTGAAATATTCAAAAATGCTCTGGGCATCGAATGTGTTCATCATAGTTATTGGACCGCAATCATAGACCTGCTGCCATGCAAACCTGCTTTCCGAGCAAAGATAATTGTCACTGTCGGTAACTTCTAACGGAACGGAACCGGCATCTACCCATAATGGAAACGCAACATTGAAATATGGCTGCCCAAATCCGCCCCAGACAACAGGATATTCATATCCATCGTAAGAATTGCTGCCTATTATTACCTGATACGATGTTGTCAGGAAACGATTGATTGTGTTCTCGGTTGAAATGTAACCGTATGGCAGTGAATCGAAAGTGGAATCGAATGGCAGCGGATTCGGATTGAGTTCTTCGGTAACAAGGTCGCTCATAACAGAGATGATTTCATAAACCGAGAGGACCGCTAATGTATCATACAGCGCTCTGGCTCTCATATATCTATCGTAGCCGCGTCTGTCATCGCCGAGACCGACTATTGCAAAATTCGTTCGCACAAGATATTTGTCCTCAGCGGAATTAGCACTGAAATAGGCGAAACTTGTGCAGCTTGCCTCAAAAATACCGGCGTTACCGTGCATATCGATAACTCCATAGCAATGTGTGGAACGAATTCCTGCGCTTGTGTCGGCGTAAAGCGAATCGAGAAGCGATGCAAAATCCCAGACTGTCTCGCATTGCGAAAGCGCAAGGAACATCACCTCTCCATCAGAAAGCCCGCTCGGAAAATTCGGTCCATGATTGTAGGTATCGGTATTAACTATACCGAAACCGGCATCATTGACACCACTATAAATTTTGTTATAGACTTCTTGATATGTTATTCCAACAAATGCATGTTCGGCTTCAACATAAATATATTGCTGGCGATAATTTGGAACATCGCGATTCTTACATAGCATCGGGCGACCATATTCCGATGCTTCGGGCGCAAAAACTGCTATCGTGCACCCGAAAGACAATGAAAAAAGCAGTAGAATGGCAAGAATATGTTCAGATTTGTTCCCTGACATTAGTGCCTCGGTTTTGCTGTTATTTGCAATACAATTATGCCTTCGATTCTATCGAGCCAGCTATTGCTTTCCGGCGTGGTGAGTGCAAGATGTAAATAGAAGCTTCGCTCGGCGCTCAGTGAGTCAACCACAATGCCTTTAAGATTAAGTCCCAATGAATCGATGGTGGGGATTGGATCCCATCCAAAGATATCTCCACTGTAAAACTGTTTTACTAATGTATCACTGCCGAAAATGACCGATGAGTCCTTTATCATCAAAGGATTATCACAATTATGCACGACAAAATTATATGCCTGATTAGGAGGAAACTGAAAATTCAAGGTGTCCCACCAGTTTAACCACGGTGTTCCAATACCTGTTGCAATAGCCTGAAGTAGATATACATTTCTCTCATTATAATTTGTATCACTCGGCTGCCACCAGGTTGTGCTGCTGCCGGGAAGTTCATAGGCATAAGTGCAAAGCTCAAAATCCAGAAGAATACAACCATCGTTGAATATCCGAATAGCTTGAAAGGTTGGGATTTCGTAAGTGCCACGCATAGTTGCAATAAGATATATTTTATCCCAGTCCAATGAATCACGGTATTCGAATAACTCATAATTCCTATATATATGCGCAAGGAAAAATGTATCCTGCCTAACCTCGCCAATGGAATCCGGATGAGGGAAAAGACTATCTATTCTGAAAACCATTGGACAGGTAGAGACTCTTAGCTTTATTCGCACGCTATCATCGATGGCTTGCTGGGCATTAGTTATTGTCGGTAATGCCAGTATAAATAAAATCAAAATGAATATGCCGGGCGATACTCTGTTTCCGTTACTTATCAAAACTCCCCCCAGAAAATTCTAATGTAATCTCCATAACCATTACCATCTACAAAATATAATTTGCCCTTGCCGGGAAAAGCAAGAGGTTTAATGAATATTTTCTTTTTCCCTCCCGGTTTAATCAATATCGTATCCGGGACCGGGATGTATGTATTCATGAATCTTTCAAGAAGCATTATCGCATCTTGCCATCCCTCGAGTGTGGGGCGATTCCAGCCTATCGCAAGTTTTATTGTATCTGCGCTCCAATTGACAAGCATTACAGAATCGAGCATAGAAACAAGTTCGAGCTTATTAGGATAGGCTATCAGTCCGCAATCGGGGCAACCGGTATGTGGCTTTCGCAATGGATTGGTATCCACAAAAACCGGAATCGCCAGTCCGGCGGAATAAAACCCGGCATTGCTCATTCTAAAGGACAATTCGAAAGTAAATCGCCGGTTTGCATATTTAGAGCTATCCGGGAATGCTATTTTTATTCCAATAGGTTCACTTTTGGATTTTGCTGGAATACTTATTGTTTCTGGTAAAAACTCTATCCACTCAAGCTTTGGAAACGGCATATAAAAATCTTCACCGGCACAGTTTCGAGCAAGCATCGAAACCGATTTGCTCCCGCCATCGGGATTTATAAGCCGGAGCCTTTTATCTAAAGATTCATCACCGGTGACGGCGGAAATTGAAATTTTACTGAGTGTAGTTCCCAACCCGACAGCAAATACAGAATTTAATATAACTGCCAATATTGCAAGAAGCCATATTATTTTAATCAGTTTCATGTTCATTTTTCATGCCTTCTGCCTTGTTCCTCGCTCCGTGTTGGAGCGCTTTGTTCGGCGTTTTGCGCCATCCCCACTGACGCGAAGCGTCTTACTTTTCGCTACGACCCAGAGCATCGTAGCAAGAAAGCAAACATTTTTCTTTACGCGTTTACTGTCTTAGCGGTGAATTCTTTTTTTAAGTATTTTTCTCTGTGTTCTCTTTAGTTTGTTTTTACATTCCACCGCTATCTGATAACAGTCAGCGAACCACTGCACACGACCTCGCCCTCGACAGTAACAGTATATAGATAAAGCCCCGATAGAACAATGCTGCCTGTCGATGACCGGCAATCCCAGATAACAGCGCCGTGCTCGGATTCCCATATCCCCTCACCCTCGAGGTCGAATATATTAATTATGCCATCGCCAAATATCATCTTCGGGTATTGAAAATAGACAATATCGTTTATGCCGTCCCCATTGGGAGTCAGTATTTGCGGGCGCGCATCGCAGGTTGTGATGGAAAATATGAAACAAATCTCGTATTGTTCCATCTGATTGGGTTCGCCATAATCGGGCGGCGAATCGGAACAGGTTATAACAACACAAGTGGTCTCACCGTTAGGGAAAGTTACTGCAGGGTCGGCATTCTCGGGCTTCAGTCGAATAGTCTGCGTTTCAAAATCCCAGTACATACCGTCATCACCGAAACGGAATTCTCTTTCGCTGGCTTCAATCAGAATCGAACTCGAATCAACCAGTCGCCAGACATCATCGAGATTAAATACCATATCATAACTTCTGTCCTCGATAATTTGCCCTTCGACTGGATCGGAATTTTCGACAAACGGGGGTGTAAGGTCGATAAAGAATTTCCAGTTATACGAGCCGCGCAAATGATTCCCGGCATTATCATCTGCAGCAAGAAGCTCGACTTCGACACTATCGCCGTCGGAAAAATATCCAGATACCGGAGGCACGAAAAACATTGTATCGGCAATGAAATTGAAATCGGCACCGTAATAATAAATTGTTCCGTCAACAAACAGCTCGACTGTGGTCGGGTCAACACCGCCGTCGTCGTCATATATCCTCATCACGATGCGCTGGTCTTCATTGGTAGAGACAGTCGCCGGGAATGGTTCGATAATCTCAGCCTCGGGACCGAAACCGATATAGAGAATCATTTCCTCCGAGCAGCAACATTCCGTATCCGATGAATCGCCGTTATCGGTATCGGCATCACAGGCGCAAATTTGATAGACAAAATCGGCAAATTCCGATTGTCCTTCGATATCGGCACCGAATGTATCGCCAAAGAGCGGTACCATATCGGTTATCTGGAAAGTGCCGTCATCGAGACTGCCGTCATCGTCCCATTCCACCCAGGCATACCATACTCCCGATGGATCCATAATTCGTGCCGTAATTGTAAATGGAATGTTCGCGGGTAAAAGTGTATCGGAATCAGGTGTCAGGTCGAAAAACTCGGGGCACAGAGTGTCGTCATCGGGAATCCTGAAACACCATCGCTGCAACGAATCGGGCAACTCGTTGGGTTCGCCGTAGTCGGGGCTGTCGAATGCGCGAAGAATCGTTACACACACGGTATCGTTATCCGGGAATGAGTATCCTTCAACCGCAGGGTTCCAACAGAAACAATTCCCGGCAATCGAAACACCGGGACTCGATTGGTCGAGTGTAACAAGCAGTGGGGGCCATTGCGTGCGGCTTTCATGGCAGTCTATCGAGACAAGCAGACCATCCCAGCTAAGTCCCGATTCATCATCCCAGATATCGAAACAAATGCGAGGCTGGTGTTCGAGTATTATATCGCCGTCATCAGGATTTCTGTTACCCAGTTTTGGCGGAGCAAGGTCAACCCGGAAATACCAGTGTATGGGTCCCGAGAAAGGAAGATTGCCCTGTGAATCCATAACACGCACAAGCTCGGCATCGACACGTTGTCCATTGTAAAAAGGAATAACATGATTCCATCTCAGAAGAGGGTCGGCATAGGTCAATAGTGGTGAAGTGAGCGGATTATAAACAGTCCCATCTACCATGAACATTATTGAATTGGGATTTATCGAATCCTCAATTTCGGCAAAGGTCATAATAATCGTTTGAAATGTATCCGATGTCCATTTTTGTGGTAGCGGTTCAACTATCGCTGCTATAGGCGAACATGGAGCGAGGTATTCGTCCTCATCCTCATCAGATAAGCCAAATTCTTCGGCACGAATGCGGGCATCTCGAATCGTGCAATCGGGAAGCGGATTCGATGAAGACCATGAGACCATATATCCACCTCGAACCGCCTCCGCTATCAGGGGCAGTATAAGGTCGAAATCTCCCGCTCCCGACCATGAGAAAAATGCGCCGCCGGTGCCTTCGGTAAGCGGATAAAAGTCTTCACCTTCGTATGGCGGCGAATACCATGTCCAACCGAATGTATCCGCCACAATGAAGCACAATGCCCGGTTAGCCAATAAATTGGTAAGAACTATATCGCATGTAACATCGGAATAAACCGTTCCATCACCAATTTCGTGAGGAGGAGCATCGGTAACCATTATTATCACAATTGTCGCACCGGGACGGAACGACATTAAGTCAAGAGCATCGTTAATCGCATCGAGCGAGACCTCGGGACCATCACCCCCGCCGCCGCTGGTCAATGAGGAAACCCAGCCGGTAAAAATACCGATATCACCGGTAAGGTCGTAACCGAACGGGAAATAAACCGTATCACCGAAAGTATTCAAGCCAAGGCGATATGAAATACCTGCCACAGCAAGCGATTCGGCAAAATCGGAGAGACCTGTTACAACATCGTCTATCATGCCATACATACTTCCTGTGATATCCACACAAAAAACAATATCCGCCATCCCACCACCACCGCGAAGATATGCTATAATAGGATTTTGCTCGGTCCAACCACCTCCATGGTCTTCCCAGACCGTGAAATTACTCTCATCGAGACCCTCGATAGTATTGTCATATTCATCGAGCAAAAGGCAGAAACCCGAAACCAGGGGGAATTGGTCGGTATATATTCTATCGAGTATGAGGTCCATGTCCATTGGGGGCGGTACATGGAAATAAATATGCCAGCAAGTGTCCATGTAGTTGGGTCCACATCCATCGGCATCGATTAGGTCTTCGGCGCTAATGCAAATCCAGATTGTCTCATCCTCTGCAAAACTCAAGCCTGCAATCGATGCCTCCCACGAGAGAGTATCTCTATCCCATCTCAATGTTGAAGAACCCCACGGGAAAAGAAGCGTATCGCCTTCGGGTGTAATAATAGTAACAACAAAACTCGAGCTGTCCACACCGGCGCCGGCATCGGATATAGGAAATAGTATTGTCGGTGTAAGGTCTCGGCAGCTTGCACCCATTGGGGGAACAGGTTCGGTCAATTCGGGCGGCATAGTGTCAACAGTGAAACTGCAAATCAAAGGCATTGTCGCTATGTTGCCGAACGAATCAGCAACCTGAATTACAGAAAAATTCACTGTGTCGCCGTCATCGAACCAGGTGAAAGGGATGAAATATACAAGCGTGTCGCCCACCAGAATAACTTCAGGGTCACTTATAGTATAGATTGTTCCATCGACATCGAGTTGCAAAGTAGCATCATCTATGCCGTTTTCATCGAAAAGCTCGATGATAATCATAGTATCGATACAAGAAGAAAACATTCCGCATGTTGGCGGGAAAACAACATTTACTATGGGAGGGTCCGTTTCGGGAAGGACCTGAAAACCGTCGAATAGTGTGTCGGCTTCACCCATTGGATTGGTTACAATTACATCGTGTGGTCCGAGCGGTGCGGTTGGCGAAATCGAAATATCAACATTCATTATGCTGGATGTAATAAAGATAATCCCGGTGGTCGAAATACCGGTGCCGAAATCGACTGTCGGTGTCGATACAAAGTCCGTTCCGAAACATGTTAGCATAAGGTTTTCACCTTGCGAGCCTGTGGTTATAGAGATACTGCCAAGCACGGGTACCTGACCGAAACTCACAATAGAAGCACAAAGAATAAATAAAATACACTTTCTCATAATTTATCTCCTTCCCAATTTATCATAAGCAATTATATAATATAAACACATCTGGTTTAATGTCAACAAAATGAATAATATAAATGGAAAAAACTTGTTTTTTATTAAAAAAGGTTTAATTTCAAATTATTATGAAAACGATTGGATTATTAATTTCCGGTATTGGTTTCGAGGAGGGAACATCGGTTTGGGATGTTGCCTATATCCTAAAAGAAATCGAGCGTTGCAACTGCAAGCCTTTGCCGATGGTTCCGCGTGAGAGTGTCGAACGAAAGATTTCGGGACCAAGAAGGAAAAATGCACCGATGAGGAATTTTGCAGTCGAAGCAGATTTGCTTGTTCGCGGCAATGTGTTCTATATCGATGAAATTGATCATAAAGCGCTCGATGCACTCATTATTCCCGGTGGAAAAGGTTCTATCACAATTCTGTCATCGATTCTTCGCGATGGCACTGAGGCACAGGTTCTTCCCGAGGTCAGGGAGCTTATTGCCGGGATTTTTGCTACAAAGAAAGCGATAGGAACAATGGGATATAGCGCAACATTAGTAACATTCGTCCTACGAGCAAGAATCGAACCTATCGTTACTGTTGGCGATGATGCCCAAATGGTTGAGTTAATCAAGCGTATGGGCGCCGATGCGGTGAAAGTTCAGGCACATGAAGTAATTTTCGACGAAAGCAACAGAATTATTTCCACTCCCGGAACAAGCCCGAAAGCAAGCCTTTATAGAGCTTCGCTGGGAATTGAAACACTTATGAATGAGATTCTAGAATGTGAAAAACAAATAAAAAATCCTTGAAATCTAAATTAAAATCCCAAAGTAGAAATGATTTTTTAAATCCTTTTTTACCAAACAGGAGGTATAAAATGAGAGAGATTGCGGTAGATGCAATCACAGAATCGGTAGCAAAGCTTTGCATGGATGCCGGCTTTTACATTCCCGACGATGTTCGAAAGAGCATTATCGATGCGCGCGAAACCGAGGAATCACCTGTGGGGAAAGCTATTCTCGGGCAAATATTAAAGAGTCAAGATATTTCCGCTGAAGAGCGTATGCCGTTGTGTCAGGATTGCGGTTTCGCTGTAATCTTCATTGAAATAGGACAGGATGTCCAGATTATTGGCGGGGATATTAAGGATTCCGTAAACAAGGGTGTAGCAAAGGGATACACCGACGGTTATCTTCGTAAATCGATTCTTATCGACCCGTTAAAAAGAAGTCCCAACAGCGGCGACAACACCCCACCTGTTATCTGGTTCGACATTGTACCGGGAGATAAATTAAAAATAACCATCGCTCCCAAGGGCGGCGGCAGCGAAAATATGAGCCGCACCAAGATGTTAAAACCATCTGATGGCGTCGAGGGGTTTAAACAATTCGTTATCGATTCTGTTGTTGAAGCTGGCGGTAATCCATGCCCGCCTGTTGTTGTCGGGGTAGGTGTTGGCGGAACTTTCGACAAATGTGCATGGCTTGCAAAAAAAGCTCTATTAAGAGATATCGGTCAGCGAAATGCGGATCCATTCTATGCTGAACTCGAGACCGAACTTTTGGAAACAATAAATAAATGCGGGGTCGGTCCGATGGGGCTTGGTGGAAATACCACCGCTCTCGATGTTTTCATAGAACAGCATCCGCTTCATATCGCTACTTTCCCGGCGGCGGTGAATCTTAACTGTCACGCGGCAAGGCACAAATCGGTTACAATTTGATTGCGGATTTCCGAGTTAATGATTGTGGATTGAGAATTAAGAGTTACTCCACAGCACTGTGGGATGTGGGGCATTCAAATTCTTGTGCCATTGAATCCTTGAACACTTTTTCTTTTCATTTAAAGTATGAATGGTAATGTAAAATATAATCGTCTTCGAGATTATATGCTTTTTATAGGCTGTCTTGCGTTTTTTTCACTCGTGATTCGTCCCGGACTGGGACTTAGCGATAGATGGCAGACTTTCTGGAATATACTGGATATTGCCGTAGTTGTTTCTTTTTTCATGAATGTGATTCTACGCTTTTCATGGGCGCCAAAAAAGAAGAAATTCATAAAATCTAATACATTCGAGTTTGCGATTATTTTCATATTTATTGCCCAATTCATAATAACTACATTATTTTTGCGTCAGCCCGAAATCCGCACTACAATTCAGCAAATTGGGATAGTCTCCGTAGCAAAAATATATATTGTTATGGCTCAGATTTTCATTTTTTTTGAACTTATCGGGCAACTGGGCAAAATTAACGCCCGAATTGCAAATTTACCATTATCCCCCGCGTTGCTTTTCCTTGTGAGCTTTCTAATAGTAATTTTTTCCGGCACATTACTTTTAATGCTTCCCGGAGCAACCGGCGAAGGCGGTATCAGCCTAATTAATGCTCTATTTACCTCAACTTCGGCAACATGCGTTACAGGATTGATTGTGGTGTCAACAGAAACTTGTTTCACTCGTTATGGACATACCGTTATTCTTGTGTTAATCCAAATCGGCGGTCTCGGTCTGATGACTTTTGCGACTTTTTCGGCGCTTATTCTTCGTGGTGAACTCGGCATCAAAGAACGTGTTGTTCTCGGAGATGTCTTGAACCTGCGGGTTATGAGCAAGGTGAAATCGCTTCTCGCTGCAATTATCGGCTTCACGGTAACACTGGAAATAATTGGTGCAATAGCGCTTTTTTATGCTACAAGAGGATACTCAAATCTGCCCGAGGGACGGCTTTATTTCTCAATATTTCATTCCGTGAGTGCGTTTTGCAATGCAGGTTTTTCACTGTGGAAACAAAATCTTCTACCTTTTGTTTCGAATACTCTCGGGTCGCTTTCGATAATGGCATTAATTGTTTTTGGTGGGATAGGATTCGTTGTATTAGCCGATTGGTGGATGTATTTTAAACTACCGATGGGTAAAAAGAGATTGGCTATGCCTCATCTAAGCCTTCACACCAAATTTGTAATGCTTTTAACCGCAACTCTAATTATTGCGGGCGCACTGCTGTTTTATGCCTCCGAACGACAGGGACAGCTTCAGCCGTTAAGTGAGGGCTATCGCTGGCTGGCATCTTTTTTTCAAGCAATAACACCGAGAACGGCTGGATTTAATACACTGAACACAGGTGCTCTGGCGCCGGCAACTTTGTTTATGCTGGCAATTCTTATGTTTATTGGCGCATCTCCGGGCTCGACAGGCGGAGGTATAAAAACCACTACTTTCGGAGCGCTCATTCTGATGATACTATCCCGACTTCGCGGGCAAAACCAGATGACTCTTTTCGGCAGGAATGTGCCGGTTGTGGTTGCACAGCGTGCGGCAATGGTTCTTTTCCTGGGGTTCACAGTCGTCTCGATGGGGCTTTTTCTACTGCTGATTTTCGAGAATGACAAAACACTTATGCAGCTTCTATTCGAGCAGATATCGGCATTCGGCACAGTAGGATTATCCAAAGGTATCACCGAAGAGCTTTCAGTAGGTGGCAAAATCGTTATCATGATAACTATGTTTCTTGGCAGGATAGGTCCGCTTACATTTCTGGTGGCGGTTATGTTCCGAGGACGAGCTGCAAAGATACAATACCCACGTGAAGATATTATGATAGGCTGATGTTTCAATAAGAATTGTTTGTAATTTTAATTTTTTAAGTGTAAATTATAAATTCAATGTAATGAGGTTCTGCAAAAGAAGGCATTCTACCATTGCGAGCGCAGCGAAGTAATCTCATTTCGTTGTGTAGCAATAGATTACGGAGATTTTTTTATCACTGCGTTTTTCGCAATGACATCGTTTTGTTAATTTTGAATAGGTTTAAATATTTCAAAAAAAGGAGTTTTTAAATCGATGAGGTATCTTGTATTTGGCGCCGGGGTTTTTGGTAAAAGCGTTTCGGTCAAGCTTGTCGAGCTTGGTGCCGAAGTTTTTCTGATAGACCATAATGAAGAAGCTCTCGAGTGCGTTCGAGACCAGGTAACAGGTGTTCTTGTGGCTGAATCGACAGACAAAGATACGGTGCGCGAAATTGTTGAGCGCAAAAAATCTGATGGCGCTTTTATCTGTTTTGGCGACAGCTTCGATGCTTCGCTTTTGGTAGTTATATATCTTAAGGAATTTGGAATCGAACAAATAATTGCCCGAGCATCCAATCAGATGCAGGCGGATATTCTCAATAGACTCGGTATCGACCAGGTTATTCTACCGGAAATTATGATGGGTGAAATGATGGGAGAATATATAATTATCGGTGAAAGCGAGCAACTAAAAATTGACAGGGAAATCTCGATAATTCGTGTAAAACTACCCAAATCAGCTTCCGGAAAAAAGCTCTCCGAACTCGAGGCAAAAAAAATGGGCATCGAGGTTTTGTTTGTTCACAGGATATATCTTTCACCGAGAGTTACAAAACTAATAAAGCCCGAGGAAGATCCAAAATTAGAGGATGGCGATAATCTTGTGCTTATGGGGCTACCGCGAAGAATCGTAAAATTTATCGAGCATACCAGAAGAGAGTTAAGAATTGAGAGTTGAGAGTTAAGAGTTGAGAGTTAAGAGTTGAGAGTTGTCCCGCCGCGCAAATGAAAAGTGAAGGAATAAAAGGATATCGGTCATCTGGCAATCAGGTGATACCTGATATTTCCCATTTGGACACCTCCTTTGAAAGGCAATATAACACCTTTCGCTGTGTTCGTCAAATTGGGAAAAGACCAGTATTGTCTGGCAGCTCGATGAATCAATAACCAGCGGAATATATTCAGTGCGAACGAAGGTGGGAGAAAAAACGGTGAGTAAGAAGATTGTGGTTTTGAGATGAAGGAGGCTTTAATGAAGTATGCAACAATAATAACAATTGCCTTTGTATTAGCCATTTTCGCACAGACCGCAATAACAACAGAAACTTTTGAAAACACCGGCGGAGCCGAATCGGCAACGACAACACTGCAATTCGCAATCGGGCAGCCCGCTGCCGGGGCGGGAAGCAAAGAAACAATCACCGGGATATGTTCTTGTCCGCCGGGGCGTATCGGATACGCTCTCGACCGAAACGGACGATAATGGGAACAAGCCCGATGAGATTGCACTCAAATCGATTTCACCGAATCCATTTAATGCAGCTTGTGCTATCGAATTCACAATCGGCGGGGAAACTGCGGTAAATCTCGAAATTGTGGATATTTCGGGAAGAATTGTGGATACAATTATCGATGGCGAATTCCTTCAGCCCGGGCGATACGAATTGAAATGGAGTGGGAATGATTTTGCAAGCGGGACATATTTCGTGCGGCTCTCTGCTGATGAAAGGACAGCCACAAAACAGATGATGCTGGTTAGGTAAGGTTTATTATTTCAAAGTTATGATAGGGGCGACCAATCGGGCGCCCTTTTTTATGTTTTAATCCGAATGTTTCACAAATATTTTTGTCAATTTATCGAAACAGGATGCTTCGACTATTAATAAATACTGGGCGAAACGAAATATTAGCAGCCTGACTGTCCCGGTCGGGGATTAGCGATCAACTATTGCGTGTTTGTGAAATCTAATATGAAAAAAATAATAATCATGTTGCCACCGGTATTGACTTTTTGGAAAATATTAGTATTTTTATATTTATGAGATGCAAAGGCTTAAAAATAGTTATTGTGGTATCCCTTATTTCTGTTGCCATGGGAGACTGGTTTTCGGTCCAACTCGGTGTCCAGAATTCCGATATTACATTACTCGATTGGTATAGCTATTTCGGAATCATGCCCGATGCATCCAATGAATGGGATTACCATGACGGTTTTAACATGGATTATACTATTGAACCATACATAGACCTTTTTTTTCCACATGATGACCCCGATAGACCGCAGTATTGGGAACCTCCCCGTAACGACAGGTATGCTCTCGATTACCGAAGCGACGATTTTGATGAGCATATTTTTTATTTTGATATCTTTTCTACATCCGGTATAGTTGAAAATGTCGCCATTTTTTGGTTTGAAGAAGTCCCGGTTCCTCCGTCTTATTTGATTGAAATTGCGCCACTGCATGAAAATGGTGTCAATATTTTTACTCAAGACACTTTGAGGGAGGTTCTTCCACCAGGGATAAGTTATTTCACTATCACTATTAAAAAGGATGCCTATGAAAAGCTGGAAATTAAACCCGATATTATTTTCTTGAGGATTGGAGAAAGAATATGGGCGGATGCTATGCTTGTCGGTTTTGAAGATTCCGTTAAAATCTCGCCGGAATGGGAGATTTACGGAGAATCGGCAATTCTCGATGGCGATGCAATAGTTGGTGTTGCTGAGGGAGTCTCAATTATCGAATCCGGTTTCAAGGGCTGGTGCGATTCTACTATTGTGATTGTTTCGACCGGAGGAATCACTGCACAAATACCGATAAAAACCGGATGGAATCTTATTTCTCTTCCAACAATGCCATCGAATAGAGCAGCTTCACATATTTTTGGGGACCTTTTTTCTTATGTTTATGAATATGACGAAATTGAAACGAATTTCTTTACACCGGAGAGCATCAAAGCCGGAGAAGGCTATTTTGTATTGACCTTTGTCGATACGGTTCTTGAATTTGTCGGGGAACCTGTTTTGTCGATTGAAATCGATGCCGTCGAAGGTTGGAATGTAATAGGCGCTCCGGTATTTCCTATCAATTGGGATGAAATCATTTCAGATATTCCGGATGTTTATTTCTCCGATTTATTCAGCCTTGACGAAAGCATTTATTTTTGTGAAGATACACTAAACCCAAAATATGGATACTGGGTTTTTTCTTCTGAAGAAACAATTATTTCAACTTCTCCATAGGAGGTTAAAATGTTTAGGATATTGAAAATTTTTGGAGTACTATTTTTCGTATGGGTAATTACGGTTATGATTAGCTCGACATCTTTTCTGCCGAAATTGCTTTTTTCACCTGTAATGGCAACTACTTTTGTTGAGAACTTCAACGACCTTTCGAACTGCGATGCTGTAAGAACAAATGGCGGCTGGAGAATCGATACGACCACATTTGGCTTTCATCGGACAAAGCCGCCACCGGAACGCTCGACAAACGGCTGGGTGAATCCCACGGCACAGCCGCAAAAAATTGCACCATCGGGTAATTATGCCTATTGTGCCAACATCGATGGCATTTGCGAAATAGATGTATTTAACGGCATAACCAGCAGTAATAGTCTATCGGGTGGTAATTGTGTCGATATTGCGCTTTCTGGGGGTTATGCATTTGTAGCCGCTACGAATGGGCTTGTATCGGTCAAACTCAGCACTCTTACCCAAGTACAGTATTATACCGGAGCAACTGCTCTGGGTGTTGCCACAAGAGGTGAAGCTTATGTTGGCGCGGGAAGTTCGGGACTTAGATGTGTTGATATTTCCGACCCTTCCTCAATGAGCATACTCAGCACAGCAACATGGACTAATGACGCCGCAATGGGCGTGGCGTTCTATGACACATTTGCAATTGTTGCCGATACAAACAGCGGAATTGCAGTTGTTGGAATATCCGATTCAACAGCTATCAACCATAAATATACTACAACCACTATCGAGGGCGGTTACTTTGTTGCAGTCTCGGGGACACTTGCAGCGCTTGCTGCAGGTGATAGCGTATATCTCCTTGGGCTTACAGAAGTGAGTGACGGCGATGCCGATTTCACTCCAAATGTCCTCGCCCGGCTTGGCTCAAAAAGCTTTGCGTACGATTGTGAATTCTATGGCGATAGACTGCTTGTTGCCGATGGCGACATCGGAGTGTCAGTCTATAATATCACCGACCCGACTAAAGCCTATCTTATGACAACTCTTGCATTAAACGCTTCCGGAGTATCCGCAAAGGGTGTAAAAATTGTCGGTTCCGGTCTCATTGCTGTTGCCGATTCGCAAGGTGTTCAATTTTTCGAGGTCGCCGGTCTCAATGCGGGCTCTTCATGGCTGGATACATATTCAACCGGCGCCGGCGATTGCGCTGTATCGGCCGATTATTGCGGCGACTATTGCTTTGCCGGCATACAAGGACTCGGGCTGGTGTCTATCGATATCAGCGATCTGGAAAGCATTTCAGCAAAGGATACATTGGAGTTTGATGGCATTCTGTCAATCGATTATTGTAATAATAATGTATATGTATGCTCATGGAGTAGCGGTCAATCCTATTTAAGAATAGTGGATGTAAGTGATCCCACAAGCATAACCCAAACAAATTGCAGTACTTACACAGAGCTTCTCTATGATGTCGATATAGTCGGGAATCATGCTTTTGGCGCCTTTAATAATAGCGTTAAGCAAATCGACCTGACCGATTGGAGTGTAGATGCTTCATATAGCAGCAGTTCACCATGCAATTATATTCAGGTCGATGGCGATTATGTTTATGTTGGAACCTCGGGGGATGGACTCGTAATTCTTAACAAATCGGACCTAACGCTTAAGGGAAGCTATTCTGATGTAAATGTAGTTTGGGGTTTAGCAAAAAGAGGGGATTACTGCTATCTGGCTTGCGATGTAGAAGGAATTTGCAAGGTTGATGTATCTGACCCGGCTAATCCTACTCTTACAGGTGGATGGCAGCAAACTACCGCTTTTTTTACTCCTAGCGGTGGACAACCTTATACAGTCGATGTTTTTGGCAATTATGTTCTGGTAGGTCTTTATGAACATGATGATAACGACTTATGGATTTTAAATTCATCCGATGGTTCCCAGGCATCGATTTGTCCAGCCGGCACAGAATTTGTCAATTTTATTAAAGCATCCGACCAATTTGCTATTGTCAGCGACAGCTACAATGGTGTGAAGATATGGTGGCTGGGGGGTGAAATCTCCGACAGTCTCGACCAGAATACTGAACTACATTCTTTAAAGTTCACCACTGGAACATTTAAATTTGTGCATTGGCAGGCTTGGAATGTTTATGATAAATCCGATAGTATAGCTGCCGCAATGAAGGATACAGTAACTTATCGGCTTATTCATTATCGGTCTGGTTCACCTGAAACATTGCAAATTATGAACATAAACGAAGACCCACCCCCGGCGCCACCTTTGGGAAGAGGGTATTTTAATCTTGGTGCACCAAGCGATAGTATGCTTTGGGCGTCTTCCATTAGCGAGCATTATGAAGTGTCAAATCCATCTGCCGCTGATAGTGTATGGCGTGTTGACTCGATAGAAATCGAATATCGTCAGAACAGGGGGGGGCTTTTGCGTATGGCTGGCGATATTGACAATGATGTTAGTATCGAGCCGATAAGAGTTGTCTTTGACACTGCGGCATCGCTTGAACTCGATTCGCTCGATGTTCCAGCTTCGGGTGGAGAACCAATATACTGGGAATACAATGGCGAGCATTTTACAACGGTTAGTCTGCAATATCATCAGCCGGTCCCAAAATTGGAACTTGTGGTAACCGGGAATATCACAATAGAACCGCCTATTGAACCGGGTGTTTTCTACATCATAGCGGGAGATACATTTATAATCCCGCGTGTTCTTTCCTCCGGGGAATACGAGGTTTCACCTATACCGGCGGGAGACATGCGATTTCCATATAGGTTAATATCGGGATGGAACATGGTATCGACTCCGGCAACCGTTCCGGTGGATATTTCCGATTGGGGAATAGGACCTGCATTCTGCTATAACGGTGTTGACTATGATACTACATCTATTATGGAACCGGGACGAGGATATTTTGTTGCCAGTGTGGGTGAATATCGATTTGTTGACGGTATCGATAATTGGAAAACAACGATGCCGCTCAATCGAGGATGGAACCTGATTGGCGGGCTTTCGGAACCCGCATCTGTTTATTCGCTAACAACACAGCCCGAAAATTCCATTCCGGTATATTGCATATTTACTATACCCCGCGGGATGAGAACCTATGACATTGCCGAAAGTATCTCACCGCGTAAAGCATATTGGGTTTTTGCATTTCAGCCATGCACATTAACGATTGATATCAGCGAAGGATTGTTTCGCAAAGCTGCTCCCAAATATCCCGAGAAAACAGCGCAAATATTATTGGTAAGCAATGATAACACACAGACTTTGAAAATCGGCATCTCGTCGGGAGCATCTGCTGAATTCGATGAAGAACTCGATATCATAATGCCTCCTTATATTCCCGGTGAAAACACATTCGGCTATCTGCGATATCCGGGACCCGGTAGTAAGCTTTTGCGTGACATAAGGAAAAAGCAGGATTCATGGGAGCTTGTAATCGAGCAAAATTGCCGTGTTATGTTTGCAGTCAATTTAAAATTCGGCGCACTTTCTATCTCGCGCGGCGAAATGAGTCGTGTGCTGTATGGTGGTGAATCTATCGACCTGACACCGGGTGTATATAAACTTGTCTGGGACACGGAGGCTCTTTCCAGAATTCCTGAAATTACCCGGCTGACAAAAGTTTCACCTAATCCATTTAATGCCGCTGTCCAGATTTCTGTTGAACTTGCCGAATCTAAAGGGAAACTCAATATTTTCGACCTTGCGGGAAGGAAAGTAAATTGCTTTAATCTTTCCGGTGCGGGAAAGCACTCGATAATATGGAAAGGCAATGATGCACATGGAAACAATACCGCATCGGGCGTATATTTTGCAGTAATCCAAACTGATTCCGGAGCGGCTGTATCCAGAAAGCTTTTATTAATAAGATAGGTTCTTCATTTACACGCTGAAAAGACCAACCTCCCGGAAGTTTTAAAATTTTCGGGAGGTTTGAAGCATGTTAGTTTGCAATTAATTACCCATATTGGTAACACAATGCAAAAATTATTTTGCCGGCAAAAACATCCAATCGTAAAGGCTTTGGGACTCCTCTTCATTGTGGGAGTTCTTTTTGTTATCAATACTCCCTGTCATGCAACAAGGCTCGATTCCCTCGAATATTGGGCATTTAGAACATTTCATAAAGCGCCTATTCAATTAAACGATTTGAAAGCGCAGTATTATATCGCTCTTGCGCAGAACGATTGGTCGGTTGCAATGGGTATCGGCGCGGGTATTTCATATATTCAATATACGACTATCGATTCGGCGTTGATGGACATTGCGTATTGCAGTATTCGCAACGGCGATTTTTCTTTTGCTGGCGATGTTCTCGATAAGCTTGAAAAAATCTACCCGAACCATTCGCAGGTTATTTATCTCAGTGCAATGTATGAGCTTTATATAGGCAGCGCCGACAAAGCGGAGAAGATTTTAGTCGAGGCGCTCGAGGAAAAGGAAAATGCGGAAGAAAGCGCTCCCTTTTTTGAGGAGAATTTCCTGCTAACATCACTCGGGATTGTCGAGGTTCTCGAGGGTAAAATAAAAAACGGCTTTAAAAAACTCCGGATTGCACTTGGACTTTCCCCAAGGGGTCGCGGTTCCCCGCTTTTTGAAGCAAGGCTTATCGAGCAGCAATTTGGTATGGGCATAATCGAGGGAACGCTCATAATAAGGCAGCATTATGGACGACCATCCGTGTTGCTGCGAATGAGACCCATTACTTACCTTGTCGATGGTTCGAGATATATCGCCGGTGATTTATCTATCGAGCAAATTGCATCGATTTACGGTTCGCCTTATTTTCAAATCGGTGTAATACGCGCAGGACGCGTATTTTTACCACGATGGGGTGGAATCCCTACAAGCTCCCCCATGGATATATGGCTCGTTTACATCGATTCACAGAAAAAACTCGATTCGAGTCTTGTCAAAGTATCGGGGGAACTTCTGGGATATACCTTTGCAGACAGTTTTGTGCATGCACTGGATATGCTCGAGACAGAAGCGATTCTAATGTGGTTCGATTCTATTGCGAGTAGCTCTGTGCAATTGAGTGAACCGCTATGGCGGTTTAATCTATCGAGAGAAGTCGGTTTGTTTTTGTCCGATTCAACTCGATGGGAGCGCGGTATAGTTTACATCGATAGTCTGATACAACTCGACCCGGATATCTCCCAGCTTTATCTGTGGCGTGGAGCATTATCACTTTTCATGAAAGACTTTGAAACCGCTCTGGATTTTTTTATTATTCCGGTTGAAACCGATTCCTGTAATGTCGATGCCTATTACGATGCCGGAGTCGCAAGTTACCTGTTGGGAAATTATGACGATGCAATCGAATATTTCTCGAGTTCAATCGAGTGTCAGGATAAATTCGCTCCAGCGTATCTATCGCTTGGTGTTTTATATATGAATGATTACTATGATGATGAAAAAGCTATCGAGAGTTTTCACCGCTATCAAGAATTATCCGATTTTTTGCAATACGAGGTTGAAGAATGGCTGGAGAAACTGGAGGAATAAAATTTGTTCATACCGCAGACTGGCATCTTGGTCTGGTTCGATATTCCCCACGGGATAAAAACGGTGTGCCGTTCCAGTTGAAATGGCTGGAAAAAACTATCGACAGCCTTGCAGACTATGTTCTTACCGAGAATATCGAGCTGGTGCTATTATGCGGCGATATCCTGCACACGAGAAATCCATCGCCCACAGTAGAAAATATTCTGGCATCTTCGCTGCGAAAAATAACATCCGATAATGCTCGAGTAATCTACTTGATTGGCAACCATGAGATTCCCGGCTGGGGAGACCATCCAGCAAAAATATACGATACCCTCGATGTTCCGGGGGTCATTGTCGCCGATGAAGCAGCGATACATAAAATCGAATTGAAAAGCGGAAAGAAGATACAGGTGGCAACAATACCTTATTTAAGTGAGAACGATATCACGGATGTAATTAACGGGATTCTGCCCGCTATCGACCCCCGGATGCCCGCAATTCTTATGATGCACATATTTATCGACGGTGCAAAGCTATCGGGAAGCGACCTTAATATCCTTCCCGATGAAACGCACATAGCATCGACAGAATTTCACAAATTGCCATTCGACTATATCGCTCTGGGGCATATCCACAGGGAACAACAAATATGGAGCGAGCCGCCGGCTGTCTATTCGGGAAGTCTGCAAAGAGTTACATTTGCGGAGGAGAAAGAGCAAAAAGGCTTCATTGCCGGGCAGATAGATACGATGAATGAAGGTTTTGCGGTGAGCTGGAATTTTATCCCGGTCGAGAGCACCAAATATATGACACTCGAGGTGGATATTCGCGGTGCGGACGACCCCACTCGAGTTGTGATTAATAAATTGCTCCATCGACCTGTCGCTAATTCAGTAGTCAGACTCAAGATATTGCGAAACGCCAACGATGGAAAGGTTTCTATTTCGGCTGTCAGAAACAAGGCGAGGGAATTGGATGTGAAAATTCTCAAAATCGAGCGGGAAACAGAGAAACCAGCTGTATCAAAGTCGAGAGCGGGGAAACCCACAGGCGATATCGCTCTGGATATCGAGCAATACATTCGAGCCCGCCGGGAAGAGTTAATACCAAAGACCCCGCAGATAATCGAGACTGTCAGGAAATTGGAAACCAATGATTGAATCTTAATGAGCTTTTTTTGCGCATTTCGCAAAATGCAAACTATTTTTTCACGAATTTGCACGACTAAGGCTTTTATTTAGCGGTTTTATGGATTGGCATACAAAATGTTTGTATTATTTCGGGGTGTATTATGTCTCCAAAACTGCGGAAAGGTTTTACACTTATCGAACTGATGGTCGTCGTCGTTATAATCGGGGTGCTTTCTGCGATTTCAATAAGTATGTTCAGGGGTGCATCTGAGAAAGCCAAATATGCCCAATCGCGAATCTGGCTTAAACGAATGTATCAAGCGTTGGAGGAATTCTATTACGATTGCGGGTGCTACCCTCACGATGTAAGCCGAAATACACCGCCACCGGGATTGGTCCCCGAATATCTCGAGGAATGGCCAAGAGCAAACAGGGACCCATTCGGCGCAGTATATGATTACGAAGCTCAAGATGATGGCGATGGACTATACTGGATTGGGATAACATATCTTGCAAAAGATAAACAGCATTCACATTCATTCGATTATTGGCGCGAACATGGCGTGCCGGGTGTCATTATGGAAATGGATGGTAACGATGACCTTCACATGTTCGTTACAGGAAATGCTTCAACCTGCGAATGATGCTGCCAAAGACGGAGGAAGACAATATAGAACATAGCAGCCCACGCGAAAAAAGTCATAGGTTAATACACTCTCTATGACCTTTTTTATCAATCGGCAACTCTGGTAAGCTGCAGATTAAAATTGTATATATATATCCTTATCAGCTGGTTTACCCGAGCGATTCTGCATATATAGAGTGAGGACATCACCCGCATTTAGGTTTATTAAACCGGACAGGGATGCACTTTTCATCTCATCGTCGGAAGCTACATCGGAGAATAAAGTAAACTTATTCAACCTTGTGTCATTCAGTGCTACCGCCATAACGAATTCTGTACCGGATGCTCCTTTGAATGAGATAGAAACATTCATTTGGTATATGGTTGCACCTTTTGTACCTATTACAATGCTATCTGCACCTGATGTAGTATGTGCTGTTAAATAGGGAGCCCCCGCAATTACGCCCGCTACTGCACTATCGAGCGATACCCATACTGCGTGTCCCGGTAATTCATAATATACACCGGAAGTATTATCGATGACTATTTCACCATAAGCGCAAGTAACAGATCCGCCAACATATAAAAGCGGTGCCCATGAGACCTTTCCGCTGCTGCTGAGAACAAGAATCGAATCGATAGTAGTATCGACTTCAACATCACCGAAATAGAGACTGTCGCCGATATAGGTGTTGCCGCCGATTTCCACATAGCCGTTCGATTCATCGAGAACTAATAGCGTATCGGAATCGTCGTTGTAGATAACGATGTCGCCCTCTCCCGCGGACATCGAGATTGTGTTTCCGCCTACGTATGCGTTCTGCAAGCTACTCGGCGTGATAGTTCCCGCTGCTTCCTTTCTAATCCAGCCATTCTCGATTATTAACACTGAGTCGGGTGTTCCGGCATCGGGGACATCGCCAACATAGAACTCCTGCATCGCCATAACATCGCCGTCTGTTTCCAATATAAGTCCGTCTCCAGCCCTGATGGGATTGTCCGCATCGAAGTATGTTGAGTCGCCATCGTCATATATCCAGAACGAGTCCGCCTCGGATGTATCGATACCCCAATATCGGTCGCCGCGCATAAGCGCTCCGCCATCGATATCGAGTTTGTTGGCGGCGCTGGTCATACCGATGGCAACGCTGTCCGTTGTGTAATATGTATATAGCATATTGCTGACACGGGTCCAGTCATCGTCCGGGGTGGCAGCGATAGGTTTATTCACAATAAATATCGCTTTTCTCAGATCGGTAGCGTGACCATCTTCGAGTGCATAACCGACGAATATCTCGCCGGCACTCATCGTTTTGAAAGTTCCTCCCGCCGAAGTAGTCAGACTATCGCCGGCAGTAACACCGACATCAAGTTTCGCAGGATAGATGTCCGACGATGCAATCAGGTAATAGTCGGTTCCGCCTACATCTTGCACTGCAACAACGACACCTGCGAACAGAATATCGTTATCGCCGCAGACTAATATCTCACCGGAAGCATTAAGCTTGACCGAGCTGCCCATAGCTATCGCAGTCCCGTCATCTTGAAGGTCGTTTTTTATCTGACCGAATAGAACGGAATTCAGCGATAATATGAATCCTAGTGCAATGCAAATTAGCATAAGCTTTTTCACAACTATATCCTCCACTTGCATAAAATTCAAGCGTTACTCAGCGTAGGAGCCATCTCCCGATAGCGACTATCAAAGTCGGGATATTTTTCTACAATATGTCATTTAATTCTATTCAACCATAAAATAGCCGAGAATCGATTGTCGAAATCCTCGTGCGTCATGAAAATCATCCCTGTCTTATTCAAGTAGTATTGAAGTTCGAGCGTATCATTTGCATCACAATTTATAAATGTGTTTGCATTGATGAAAGATTGATATGGCTTAAATCCAACCCATGCACCTTGCATACCCGCGAATTCAACACCATTCAAGAGTACTCTCGTGAGCGCTCTTTTCCATTCGCCGGGATGAGTGGATAAAGTATCCTGGAAGTGGCTGTTCGAGCCTATCATATACAATCCCGCACTTTTCACCAGAACCTTTGTGGAATCGTTGTTCACGGGCCATGTGAAACCACGGGCAGTATCCGATTCATCAACATAAAGATGATCGAACTTAAATGAGAACCATGTATCGACATCTCCAGCGCCGACACTGATGGTTTCGGTGCATGCGATTTTGAATGTCGGTAATGCGCCGGCGGTAACAACTCGCTCCCTTGTTGACCATGTAACTCTACCGGAGCTACTCATGACAAGAACCGAGTCCGTCAGGGTATCCGGGGCAATGTCGCCTATCATCAATGTATCTCCGACAAGGACATTGCCATTCACATGTAATTTCTCGGTTGGAGAATTTATACCAATGCCGACACTGTCGGTCGTATTCCATGTATAAAGATAATTGACTGTTCTATTCCAGTCCGTGTCGCTCGATAAAGTACCCGGTGAGGAGATTTTTATCGAATCGCCCAACTGTTCGAGAAGAACATTCAATCCATTCACTATTGTCAGACTATCGAGGAGCCATGGTTCACCTGTTGCTCGAACCTTAGTAAATTTGTCATCGGCAGCAATAGTAATTGAATCGCCAGTCTGTGTTAATGAGATATTATCACCAGTAACGAGTGTAACACTGTCGCTTAGCCATGGATTACCATCGGCGCGGAGCCGTTCGAAACCTGCGCCACCACCGCCACCACCGGAACCGGAGTTATCCAGCCAGCCGACGAGATAGAACCTTGTGTCGCCCCAGTCCTCTGCATAAACCTCAATTTGTGTATCCTGGTCGGCGACTACAAACATAGAAACCATATCATAACCCCCGGCTTCGGCTTCTTGAACATCTACTATTCTATTCTCCGATGAACCGACTTCCCGAACTCCCATTTCGCGTTGGCGGTTAGATCGCGAATTTGCACATACAATTTCGCACACCGCACCCGGCGGCACGCCATAAGAACCCAGACCAACGGTATCCCAATCACCATCCTTAGTGCTCTGGAATGTCTCCATGTCCTCGGTATATCCGACCATTAACGGGTCTTCCCATGAGAAACCACCACCACCATCAGCGGTGAGTACCTGCCCCGAAGTCCCGTAACCTGCGCCATCATAAAGACCGGCATAAGCGAGGATGTCGTTTGTAATATAAACATCCGTGCCAAAGTGGGCATTATCAGTAACCGAAAGTGTATCATCGATTATTAAGCTTCCGTGGATGTGCACACTGTCGTCCATTTCAATTACGCCGCCCACAGCCTGAATGGAGTCGGCAATCAATTCACCATAGACTTTGAATTGCGAATATGCGACCAGTGTATCGTCCTCATCTCCGGGTGTTTGCAGTGTATCGAATGCGAGATTAGAAAGCGTGTCCCAATCCACAGCGAATGTGATGGAGTCGCCTGTTTGAGTCAGTGTTACATCGTCGGATACAAGCGTTACGCTATCTGTTAGCCATGCGCTGCCATCGGCGCGGAGACGCTGGAAGAACACATTTGTGGTATCATAGTATGCTGTCAGCGTGTCCCAGACGACCGAAGTATCCGCGTATGCGCTCAACGAATCGAGTATCGAATTTGTAATTGTGGTATCGGCGTATGCGGCAAGTGTATCCCAATCCACATCGAATGTGATGGAGTCGCCTGTCTGGGTAAGAGTTACATCACCGGATTCGAGAGTTACGCTATCGGTCAGCCATGCGCTGCCATCGGCGCGGAGTTGTTGGAAAAAACTGGCAGCGGCATGTTGACGATTTATCAGGAATATCGCTTTTCTCAGTTCGGTAGCGTGACCATCTTCGAGTGCGTAACCGACGAATATCTCGCCGGCACTCATCGTTTTGAAAGTTCCTCCCGCCGAAGTAGTCAGACTATCGCCGGCAGTAACACCGACATCAAGTTTCGCAGGATAGATGTCCGACGATGCAATCAGGT